>Ga0209208_10007769_pt1 | contig 14453 bp, 9 predicted proteins | sample S1TSphfallax_3_FD_187694 | JGI IMG/M metagenome (GOLD analysis project Ga0209208, IMG submission 187694) | Host-associated microbial communities from peat moss isolated from Minnesota, USA - S1T2_Fd - Sphagnum fallax MG (SPAdes) (version 2) | ecosystem: Host-associated > Plants > Peat moss >...
CCCACCTACGCCGCCAAACTCGGCGTCGACATCCAGAACCTCATCATTTCCCAGCCCGATTACGGCGAACAAGGCCTCGAAATCGCCCAGGCGCTGGTCCAGTCCCAGACCCTCGACATCCTGGTCATCGACTCCGTCGCCGCCCTCACTCCCAAAGCCGAAATCGAAGGCGAAATGGGCGACTCCCACATGGGCCTCCATGCCCGCATGATGTCCCAGGCCTTGCGCAAATTGACCGCCTCCATCTCTCGCGCCCACACCATCGTCATCTTCATCAACCAGCTCCGCGAAAAAATCGGCGTCGTCTTCGGCAATCCCGAGACCACCACCGGCGGCCGCGCCCTCAAGTTCTACGCCTCCGTCCGCGCCGAAATCCGCCGCACCACCGCCATCAAAGACGGCGACACCGTTATCGGCAACCGCACCAAAGTCAAAATCGTGAAAAACAAAATCGCCGCCCCCTTTCGCGAAGTCGAAGTCGACATCTTCTACGGCCAGGGCATCTCCCGCCACAGCGATATCCTCGACCTCGGCGCAGAAAAAGGCCTCATCGAAAAAAGCGGCTCCTGGTACAGCTACAAAGGCGAGCGCATCGGCCAGGGCCGCGACAACGCCCGCCAGTTCCTCATCACCAACCCCGACCTCTGCAACACCATCGACGCCGACCTCCGCCAGCTCCTCGGCCTCACCCGAACCCCCAAGAAAACCCCCGAATTCGAACTCCAGCCGGCCACTGCCATCAAACGCGCCACCGCCGCTTCATAGCGGGGCAGATGGCATCCTGCCATCCGTTGGCAATCGGCACGGCCCTGTTGGAAAATACAACTATGAATCGCCGCAGCTTCCTGTCGTTGGCGGCCCTGCCGATAGGCGGCATCCCTCAAAGCACAGGAAACAAAGAATATATCGGCACAATCGACGACGCCCTCTCGCCCGAATTTTCATTTATGGGCATGAAGACTCTGGCCAGCGCCTCCAATTCAGAAATCGCGGCAATCGATACCGCCCTCCCGCCAAGCGCCAACTTCTACAGCGGAAGCTTAGACCTCCCGGCCACCAAGCAGCCCACCCGAATCTTATTGGCAGACCTCTCAACTGGGGAATCCTATCTGTTCGCCGACTTGAATCAAGACCGCCGCTTCTCCCCGTCCGAAACCTTCAAATTCCATCCCGTCCCCCAGCGCCCAAAGGCAATCGGCGATTGTATTCTCCCAATACCCATTCGCACTGGCCCCTTCAAGTCATTCCCAATCCGCTTCCGCGTATTCCCAAACCAGACTCAGCCGGGAGGTCCCAGCGATCCCGGAAAGAGAGCCATCTTTTACAGCACCACCGCCTATATTGCCGCCATCGTTGACATCGACCGAAAGCAAATCCGCATCTGGTGCGAGTACGACATCGAGCACCCCGAACAAGCCGATGCCCATCATGGAGTGATCGGAATGGACCTCGACGGCGACGGCGTCTTAGCCCCCTTCCCGTCCCCAGAACGCGCGACCGCGAGAGGCGAACCCGTCGTCTTTCGGACTGGAGAGAAATACTTCTCCATCGCAAAAGTCGACCTCGTCAGCCGAACGATGACCGTCCGCTCACACCAGCAACGAGACTATCTGCGTGTCGAGCTAAAACTCGGAGCCCATTTTCCAAACTTCGCCTTCATCGATTTCGCCGGGCATTCCCACACCCTATCCGACATTAAAGCCGACTGCCTTCTGCTCGACTTTTGGGGAAGCTGGTGTCCGCCCTGCCTCGGCGAGTTCCCCGTCCTCAAGCGCGCCTATCAGACCTTCAAACCGCGCGGCTTCGATATCCTCGGCATTGACAGCAACGAATCATCAGCGCAAGCCCGCCAATGCATCTTAAGGAATGACCTGCCCTGGCTGCAGGCCACGTCGGAAAGCACCAGTGAGTTCGCCGATAAGAGACTCGACATCTCGACCTACCCGACGCTCATCCTTCTCGATAAAAAGCGAACAATCATCTCGCTTGACCGCGAAGGACCCAACCTGCATGGAGACCAACTGCTGGAAACCCTAAACCACTTGCTCCCGTTCGGTCCACAAATCTAGAAAATATTTTCACTTCCCCAACCTGCTCATTCCAAACCACTTCCACCCCAACTCCCCAAAAAACACCCTCCGTCCCGTTCGCCCCCATGAAATTCTCACCTCAGGTGAAAGCCTAATTTCAACTTAAGGAAACTCCCATGACCGAACGCCAAAAACGCCGACTCGAAGCCCGCCGCCTCGCCAAACAGGCCAACAAAGAAATCTCACCCGCCCAGCTTGCTGCCAACCAAGCCAACTCACAGCTCAGTACAGGACCCTCTTCAATAGAGGGTAAAGCCATCTCCTCCCAAAACAACTTCCGCCACGGCCTCACCCAGACCGAATCCGACCTGACATTCCTAGAAGGCGAATCCAAGGAAGCCTACTTGAAAGCCCTGGCCGGCTTCCAGAAAGAATGGAAACCAGTCACCGAAACCGAGCACGACCTGGTCGAAAGCCTGGCCACCCGCCAATTCCTCCGTCGCCGAGCCGCGCGACTGCAAAATCAGTTCCTAGCTCCCGACGGCACCATCACCAACGAGAAACAATTCGCCCTCTACCACCGCTACGAAACCCAGCACCAGCGCGCTTATAACAAAGCCTTAGCCGACCTCATGCGCCTGAAATCCCTCCGCCTCCGCGAGCAAAATGGCTTCGAATCGCAAAAGCGCAAAGACGAAATCCACGCCTATAAAATCAAGGCCTTAAAAGACCGCGAATACCGCAACAAACTCCAAATTCTGGAGCGCGAGGCACGTCTCACCCTCGCCCAAAGCAAACTCCCCGCAACGCCCGCCCCAAAAACGGAGGAAATTTCCCGCCCGGCAACCACGTAAATGCAGTAATCTCGGCCTCGGCGCGTGCGGCATGCTACTATCTCCGAAACCATGCGAAGGTCACTGGCCGCTTTTCTCATTTTCCTCTTCCCCTTTTCCGCTCCCGCCGCGCTCAAGGACGACCCAGAAGTGCAAGGCGCGGAGCGTTTGTTCTCTGCCTGGATCGCCGGCCAACTGGCTTACCGCAACCTTCCTGGCGTGGCGGTGGGCGTTGTTTATGACCAGCAATTGGTGTGGGCGCAAGGCTTTGGGTTCGCCGACGTGGAAGCCAAGATTCCAATGACGCCGGCCACAAAGTTCCGCATGGCTTCGCACAGCAAGCTGTTTACCGCCACGTCCATCATGGAACTGCGCGACCAGGGGAAAATTCATCTGGATGACACCGTCGCCACCTATTTGCCGTGGTTCCATATCGGCCCGGCCAACGCGGACGATCCCGCCATCACCGTCGAAGAACTGCTGACGCATAGCGCGGGATTGCCGCGCGAAGCCGGGTCTCATTGGTCCGATCTCAACTTTCCCGACGAAGCCGGCGTGGAGGAATTCATCACCACGCACAAAGCGCCCTATGCGCCAGAGGTTCGCTGGAAGTACTCCAACCTGGGTTTCACCATTGCGGGCATGATTGTGGAGAAGATTTCGGGCGAAAAATGGGCCGATTATGTGCAGCACCATATTTTTGATCCTCTGGGAATGACGGATTCAAGCGTCGACAAGCAGGTTCCTGGCCTGGCCACCGGCTATGGCGCGCGCCAGCCCGACGGGCACCGCGCCAAAATGCCGTTTGTGGACGCCAAGGCCATGGCGCCAGCCACCGGCATCACGTCGAACGTCACCGATATGGCCAAATTTGTCTCACTGCAGTTCCGCACCGGTCCGGTCGGCGGCAGCCAGATTCTGAGCACCGGGGCGCTGCGCCAGATGCACCGCGTCCGCATGATGGAAAACAACTGGCAAAGCGGCAATGCCATCGGCTTCGCGGTCAGCCGCGACGGAGACAAGATCTATGTTGGGCACGGCGGCTCCTATTTCGGATACAAGACTCAGACGCTGATGCAAATTGAGCCGAAGGTGGGCGTGATCGTTCTGACCAATGCCGACGATTCGAATCCGAAAGATATTGCCACGCACCTGATGCAGTCCGTGGGGGAAGCAGTGGCGAAGACAGCGCGCGTGCCGCCAGTGATGGTGACTTGGGACCCGGCGTGGGCGCGCTTTGCGGGAACTTATCGCAGCAAGATCGGCGGGGAAGTGCAGGTGGTGGAAGTGAACAAAGGGCTGGTGAGCATGGACCCGTCCGGACCGTTCCCCGATCATCCGACGCGCCTGGAACCGCTGGGCAATGGCCTGTTCCGGGTGGAAGCGGCGGGCGGCGGCGGACCAGTGGGTGAGACGGTAAGGTTTGTGGAAGAGAATGGGAAGGTGGTCAGGATGTACACGGGCGGGAGCTTTTCTGATCGCGTAAATTAAGGGCTCTATCCCGGTGGGTCTGGAACCGATAGATTGCGGCAGATCATCCGACGACGACAAGTTCTTGCTTTGCCTCGGGTGGCAGAGTGCGAAGAGACTCTTCCCGCCTGTGTTCCAAAATCAGGCTGATCGCTTCGCGTAAATTTGCCAGGCAATCCTCCTGCGAGGCACCTCCTGGCACCTCAGCGCAATACGCGATATACCAGGGTCCGTCTTGCTCAACAATGGCGGTAAATTCGTTGCGCATTCCTCCATCTTACTTGGCCGCACCGTTCACCCGCCTGAAACGTCCTATACTAAGAACGAACCGGGAGGTTTTCTTTGTCCCAGCGGCGCTATCTGCTTTTCATCCCCTTATTCCTGGCGGCTTGTGCCGCGGTCGGCGGATTTTTCGGGCCTCTTGCCACGCCCGCGGCCGCGCAGTTTCTGCAGCGGAACTCTGCCGATTCCTCCGACGAAGACATTCGGAACAGCATCAAGAGCTTTACCAAGGTCTACGACATTGTCGACCAGAATTACGCCGACAAGCTTTCGCCCGACAAGGGGATTTACAGCGGCGCCATCCCGGGCATGCTGCGGACGCTGGACCCGCACTCCAACTTCTTCGATCCAAAAGAATTCGCCGGCCTGCGCGAAGAGCAGCACGGCATGTACTACGGCATCGGCATGCTCATTGGGCCGAATCCGCACACCGGCAAGCCGATGGTGATGCATCCGTTCGGCGGAACGCCGGCTTATAAGGCGGGCATTCGCCCCGGCGACATGCTGGTGGAAGTGAACGACAAGCGCGTGGACACGCTGACCACCACGGAAGTGGCTGAAATGCTGAAGGGACCGAAAGGGACCAAGGTGCAGGTGACGGTGAATCGCGAAGGCGTGGCCAAGCCCATCGTCTTCAACATGACGCGCGACGAAATTCCGCGCAACAGCGTGGAAGTGGCGTTCTGGGTCAAGCCGGGCATCGCTTACCTGCGCATTCAGTCTTTCACCGAAACAACCAGCCGCGAAGTGGAAGACAACCTGAAAGCGCTGGGCGAGCAGAATATCAAGGGCCTGATTCTGGATTTGCGCGGCAATCCGGGCGGCCTTCTGGACCAGGGCGTCGCCACAGCCGGGCACTGGCTGGATCGCGGCCAGACCGTGGTTTCGCATAAGGGCCGCGCTTATCCGGAAAAGCCGTACCTGGCGCGCGGCAGCCAGTATGGCGAAAGCTACCCGATTGTGGTTCTGGTCAACAACTACTCTGCTTCGGCGGCGGAAATTGTGGCCGGCGCATTGCAGGATCATGACCGCGCCTGGATTCTGGGAACGGTCACTTTCGGCAAAGGCCTGGTGCAGACCGTTTACCCGCTGCCGGACAACACCGGCCTGGCGCTGACCACGCAGCATTACTACACACCCAGCGGACGCCTGATTCAGCGCAACTATTCGAACATCTCCTTCCTGGATTACTATTACGGCAAACACACCGACCTGAAAGACCCGCTGGACGTGAAGCAGACAGATTTGGGCCGCACGGTTTATGGCGGCGGCGGCATCACGCCGGATGAGAAATATGAAGCGCCCAAGCTGGACACTTTCCAGATTGCCGTGCTGCGCAAGAACGCCTTCTTCACGTTTTCCGCGCAGTATTTTTCTTCGCACGACACCAAACTCGCCAAAGGCTGGAGCCCGGATGAAGGCGTCCTGGAAAGCTTTCACGATTACCTGATGAAGCAGGGCGTGCAGTTCAGCGAGGCCGACTGGACCAAAGATCATTCCTGGATTCGCGACGAAGTGAAGGCCGAAATGTACATCACGGCCTTTAGCTGGGAAGACAATCAGCGGCTTCTGGTGGAGCAGGATGCCGAAGTGCAGAAGGCCGTGGATGCCATGCCGAAAGCGTCGGGGCTTCTGGCGCAGTCCAAAGCGCGTTTTGAAAAGCAGCGTGCCAGCCTTCAGTAATGGGGCCGACCGCGATTGCTGCGCCGCAAATCACGGTGCTGGACACCGGTGGCCAGTATACCCATTTGATTGCGCGGCGTGTTCGGGAACTGGGCGTCTATGCGGACGTGCAGCCCAGCGACACGCCCGCTGAATGGCTGAAGGGCCGCAAAGGAATCATTATCTCCGGCGGTCCCGGCAGCGTTTATTCGCCCGAGACGCCGAATATCGATCCTGCTTTGCCTGCCGCAGCGATACCGATTCTAGGCATTTGCTACGGGCACCAGTTGCTGGCGCATCATTTGGGCGGCAAGGTGGAGCGCGGCGAGCGCGGCGAATATGGCATTGCGCATTTCACCGTTTCGTGCGACGACGAATTGTGGAACGGGCTCAGCGGTTCGCAAGTCTGGATGAGCCATTTCGATTCGGTTGCCGCGGTGCCCAAAGGGTTTCGCGTCATTGGCTCGACCGAAGTCTCAGGTGTAGCCGCCATGTCCAATCCGGAACGGAAGCTCTACGGCATTCAATTTCACCCCGAAGTGGTGCATACGCACGCCGGCCGGCGCATTCTGGAAAATTTTGTCTTTGGCATTTGCGACGCCAAGCCCGATTGGGACATTTCCAAGCGCGTGCCGCTGGTGGAAGAGCAGATTCGCGCCGCGGCGGGCAAGCGCAGCGTCTTCTTCTTTGTCAGCGGCGGCGTGGATTCCACCGTCGCTTACACGCTTTGCCTGCGCGCGCTGGGGCCGGAACGCGTGTTCGGAATCTACGTCGACACCGGCATGATGCGCCTGGACGAAACGCCATTTGTGCGCGGCGTGTTTCAGGAACTGGGCGCGGAAAATTTCATTGTCGAACGGGCGGAGGAAGAATTTCTGCGCGCGCTGGACGGATTGACGGAGCCCGAAGCCAAGCGCAAGGCCATCGGCGAGCAGTTTGTTCTGGTGCAGGAGCGCATTCTAAAGACTGAGCATTTTCTGGACGGCCATTGGATTTTAGGCCAGGGCACCATTTATCCGGACACCATTGAATCCGGCGGGACGGCGAAGTCTGACTTGATCAAGACGCATCATAATCGCGTGGCGGGCATTCAGGCGCTGATGGATTCTGGCCGCATCATTGAGCCGCTGACGGCGTTTTATAAAGACGAAGTGCGCGAGATTGGCCGCGAACTGGGCGTGCCTGAAAAGTTTCTGGCGCGGCATCCGTTTCCCGGCCCTGGATTAGCCATTCGCTGTCTGTGCGCCGAGTCCGCCGCAAGAGCGGAAGTGACGCCGGACGGCATTTTGCTGCCCGTTCGGTCGGTAGGCGTGCAGGGCGATGAGCGCAGCTACCGGAAAGCCATTGCGCTGGACCGCAAGCCGACTTTAGCCGACATTGAAAAAACCGCTCCCGGTTTGACCAACAAGCGGACAGACGTGAACCGCGTGGTGGCGGTCTGCGGCGCGAAGAGCAGCGTGGCGGAGTTTTCCGTCTTTCCGGCGGCGATTACCAAACAAAGACTGAACCTGCTGCGTGAGGCCGATTCCCTTGTCCGCAAGTTCTGCCTGCAAAGCGGGTTTGAAGATCAGGTATGGCAGTTTCCAGTGGTGCTGATTCCGGTGGGCACGGAGACGGCAAAGGAATCAGTGGTGCTGCGCCCGATTCATTCCGTGGATGGCATGACGGCCGATGTGGTCTTGATGGAGGCGGAGAAGTTGGACACGCTGACGAACCAGTTGCTGGGGCTGGCGGGGATTGCGGCCGTCTTTTACGACTTGACGAACAAGCCGCCGGGCACTATCGAGTGGGAGTAGCGGTCTCGAACTTCTCGCTGCGCGTTTCCGATTCCTGGTAGGCAGATCGCAGCAGCGACGTGACCGTCGGTCTGGCCTTGGCGCGCGCCAAAACCTGGTAGCCAAATAAGCCGGGAAGAAATGAAATCAGCGCTGAATTGATGGACAGCAGAATTTTGCTCAGCCCAGTGTTGCCAAGCGCCAGCGGAAACGGCGCGGGAAAAGTCTTGGTTCGCGTGACCTGGAAGCCGGCTTGGTCCAGCGCGCTTTTCAAAGACGAGCGGGTGAAGAGCCGCGTGTGCGTCAGGTCCAGAATGCCGCGCTTGCTGTAGTTGAAAAAGCCCAGCATCAGCATTACGCGCGTAATGATGAATGCCACATTCGCAGTGCTGATAATTAGTTCCGCTTGCGGATTCAAAGAGAGGCGCGTGCGCAGGCGGTCAAGAAAGGCTTCGGGCTGGGCCATGTGCTCAATCACGTCCAGCAGCAGCACATAATCGCAGTTCTCCACCGGCAGCGTGTCCGGATTCGATTCGGCGGTAAGGTTCAGCACGCGCGCGCTGTTGGGGATTTGCTCGGCCACAAACGATTGCGGACTGGGGAAACCAAGCCGCGATGGGGGAAGCGAAGGCGGCGCGCAATCGAACTTGCGGTCATAGAACAGGCAGTATTCCTGCAAGCGCGCCTGCAAGGTGGTTCGCACGACGTTGGCCGCGTAGCTGATGCCGTTCACGCGGCAGATTTCGTCGCCGTAAAAAGTGGGGATGGGCAATTCGACAATGGGCAGTTTGGCGATCATCAGTTGAATGATGATTTCGGTGTCAAAGTGAAAGTCGTTCGAGTTGCTTTCAAAGGGGATCTTCTTCAGCGCGCTGACGGAATAAAGACGGTAGCCGGAATGAAACTCGCTTAAGTTCGAGCGCAGCAGCCGGTTCTGCTTCCAGGTCAAAATTTTGTTGCCGAAGAATTTGTAAAGCGGCATGCCGCCGCGCAAGGCACCGGCGGGCGTGAGCATGCGCGAGCCAAATACCGCGGCCGCTTCGCCGCGCTCCAGCGGCTCAAGCAGATCGGGCAGGCATTCGGGCGCGTATTGGCCGTCGCCATGCAGCAGGGCGACAAAATCGTACCCATGCTCAATGGCGAAATGATAGCCAAGCTTTTGATTTCCGCCGTAGCCCTGGTTCACCGGATTGAAGAGCGCGTGAATCTGAAAAGGGACAGGCGAATGGCGCGAAAGCTGATAGCTGTTTTCGAAGGTCTTGTCTTTGGACGAATCGTCGATGATCAGAATATCGATCTCGTATCGGTCGGCCAGCGACGCCGGAATGCGGCTGACGACATTCGCAATGGTGGTTTCAGCCTGGTAAGCGACGATAAAGATGAGACATCGGCTTTTCGCCACCACTTAATAATAACAAGGGAAATGGCCTATTCATGATCGACAACGTAATCCTGAAGATTAAGCGGGGCGAATCGCCGTTTTACAGCGGGCTGCGTTCATTCATCAAGGCGGTGCTGACCAGCAATTTTCCGCTTCCGCGCTTTCTTTATCCGGTCGTGCGGCTGATCTTTGACCTGCAAGGGCAGATTGCCGAATTTTTTCGCTGGGCGTTTTCTTACTTCATTCGCGAGCCGCTGTTTCGGGCGCGCTGCGCTTCGGTGGGGAAACGGTTCCGGCTGTTCCGGTTGCCGTATGTGATGAGCCATGCCGAGATACGCATCGGGGATGATGTGAATTTCTTTGGCAAGGTGGATATTATGTCGGGGCGGATTTTTGACAATCCGCGGTTGATTATCCAGAACCGCGTGGATATTGGCCACAATGTGGGTTTCGTGGTCAACAAGGAGATTGTGATTGAGGACGACGTGAACGTGGCGTCGGGCGTGCGGTTTATGGATTCCGATGCGCATCCCAAAGACACGCAGGACCGCATTGCCGATTTGCCCCCGAAGCCGGAAGAAATTAAGCCGGTGCGGATTTGCAAGAACGCCTGGATTGGCCAGAATGTTTTTATTCTGAAAGGCGTGACGGTGGGGGAAGGCGCGATTATCGGGGTGAATAGCGTGGTCATTACCGATATTCCGCCCTATTCGGTGGCGATCGGAAATCCGGCGCGCGTGGTGGCGAAGAATTTGGACAAGCCAGCTTAGCCGCCGAACTTGGCGCGAATTTCGACGGTGCGGTCCAGTTCATCCAGCACTTGCAACACTTTCAGTCGCAGGTCGGGGTCGTGGGTGTTGGTGGCCAGCCAGTCGTAAACCAGATGGCTGGCTTCTCTGGAATGCTGGCCGCCGATGAAGGCGTTGAGCCAGGCCATCAGGAAGAAGATCTTGCGCTGCTGCTTGATTTGCGGCAGGGCGTTTAGCGCGGGTTCCAAATACTCAATGGTCACTTCCGACTGGTTCCATTGATTGAACGATGCCAGGCTGTCTTGCACCCAGTCTTCGGGGCGTGCGGCGTTGTGCAGGTAATCGTCAAAGTAAAAGCTTTTGTTCGAGGGCGCAGGCCGCGCGGCCACGGCGACGTAGGCGTATTTCTGGCCGATGCCGGATTTGTCGCGGTCGCGCTCGGTGGTGAAATATTCCAGCGCGTCTTTGTCGCTGTGCGCCAGCAGAACTGTCACCATGCGCCAGCGGTCCAGCGCGCGAAATTCAACGTCGGGCACGCGGTCGCGGCCGCGCAGCAGGTTCTTGATTTCGTCGAGCGAATCCTGGCTTTGGGCAGAAGAGACAAACGTGCGGAACCAGAGGATGCGCTGGCCTTGCGTGGCGGCGTTCTTCATGCGCTGGAAGGCCAGGGATTCATAATTGCGCGTCAGGTCGGGGGCGGTCAGGTATTCGTGCAGCGTGTTGACCGCGTGGCCGGTGATGGAGCGGACCAGCAATTCGTCCTGTTCGGAAGGCAGGTTGCTTAAGACGGTTTCCATGTAGTCGCGCGGGTTGAGTTCGGCGAAGTGCATGGAATCGTAAAGCGCGCCCCAGAGCAGGGTTCTGGTGAAGAGATCTTTTTCGTAAAGGATGTTGGCGATGATGCTCTTCTGGCTGACGGCGTCTGGCAGAAAGACGCCATAGGCGTGGTCTTCGTAGTTGGCGAAAACGTAATCGGGGCAGACCTTTCCGACGGCTTTGACGACGTCGTAAGAAGCGCGGTTGAATTCGGCGCGTATCGTCATGGGCGGCGCGTCTTTGTAGCCAAGCAGAATTTCCGTGGCGATGGGCCAGACGCGATCTTCAGGAATGGCGTCGCGCTGATGCAGCGTGAGCGCGCTGATGGTGGCGCCGGAGCAGGACCATTCAGTGGTGACGACGGGCACGCCGCGATGCTGAATCCAGGCATCCGCCCAGGCGGTGAGGTCGATGCCGGAAGATTTTTCCAGCGCGTGAACCAGGTCGCTCCATTCGGCATTGCTGTAAGCGTGCGCCGATAAATAGAGGCGCAGACCGTCGCGGAATTTTTCAGCGCCCAGCAGAAATTCAAGCTGGCGCAGCAGGCCGGGCGCTTTGGAATAAACAATTGCGCCGTAGGCCGACTTGGCGTCTTTCAGGTTGGGGATGTCCTGATAAATGGGCGTGGTGCCTTGCGTGATGTCGATGCCGTAGGCGGCTGGCTTGATCTGCTGATAGAAGCGCGCCCAGGTGTCCGGCTGCTTGGAAATTTCGTCCATGGCGTGATAGGCCATGTATTGCGCGAAGCCTTCCTTCAGCCACAAATCATCGAACCAGCGCATGGTGACGAAATCGCCGAACCATTGATGGGTCAGCTCATGCAGGACAGTGATGTTGCGGCCGAAGCGGTCGCTCTCGGTGGGCGCGGAACGGAAGAGCATGGCGTCTTCATTCAGGAAGGTTGCGCCCGCGTGCTCCATTCCGCCGAAGGGGAAGCCGGGAATCAGCACCATGTCGTATTTGGGAAAAGGGAAGGGCTGGGCGAAATAGTCGGAGAGGTATTTTATGCCGTCGGCAGTGACTTGCTGAATTTGCGGCACCTCTTCCTGGGCGCGCGCCACTTGTGACTTGCGAACCCAGACGTCGGGCTGATAGATGGTGGGATGGACCTTCTGAAACGGGCCGGCGGCGAAGGCGAAGAGGTAGGTGCTGATGGGCTTGGTCTCTTGTCCGGGCGCGACGTTGGCGATCACTTGCCAGCCGGCGGGATGCGTGAGGTCAAGCGTGAAGCGGCCTTTCAAGTCGGGCTGGTCAAAACAGGGGAAGGCCATGCTGGCGTCCATGGGAACGAAGAGCGAGTAGATGTATTCGCTGCCGTCGTCTTTGTCTTCGTAGCGCGTGATGGCTTTGCCGGAGGGTCCGACCGGGGCGGTGAAATCGATCTCGATTTTGTTGGCACCGGGCAGAAGATTTTCGGCGGGCAGGCGGATGTGGCCGTTGTCGATGTAGGCAGGCCCGGCGTTGCCGTTGATGGCCACGCTGTCGAGCTTGCCTTCGCGAAAGTCAAGAAGCAGCGGCTTCGAGTTGTCGTCCAGCGAGAAGGTAAGGGTTTCGAGGCCGTGCGTTTCATCGGCATGCGGAACCAAGTCAAAATGCAGATGGTAGCGGATGTTGGAGATGCGCTGGGCGCGTTCGCGGGCGAGTTCGCGCGGAATGCCATCGGGTTCGGCGGCGCGCAGTGAGAGGGCGATGAACAGAAGGCCGAGAAACTTCATTGTGCTGCAAGTTTTGTTTCTAAATGCGGGATGACGTCTGCGATGGCCACGTCCTGCGATGCCTTGGTGCGGCGCTCCACGAACTCCACTTGGCCGGAAGCCAGCTTCTTTCCCAGCGTGATCCGGTAAGGAATGCCGATGAGTTCGGCATCCTTGAATTTGACGCCGGGGCGTTCGTCGCGGTCGTCGAGAAGCGCATCGATTCCGGCTTTCAGCGCTTCGGCATAGAGGCTTTCGGCGGCGGCTTTCTGCGCGGCGTCGGCAAAGTTGACGGGCGTGATAACCACGGTGAAAGGCGCGATGGCGGCGGGCAGGGACATTCCATCTTTATCATTGAACAGTTCAATGGCGCAGGTGAGAATGCGTTCGATGCCGATGCCGTACGATCCCATGATGGGCGTGAATTCCTTGCCGTCTTCCCCCAGAACGCGCAGGCCCATGGAGTCGGAATACTTGTAGCCGAGCTTGAAGATATGCCCGATTTCGATGGATTTCGAGATTTCGAGTTCGCCACTGCAGGTGAGGCAGGTGTCGCCGAGCGCAGTCTGGCGGAGGTCGAAATATTCAGGCGTGAAGTCTTCGCCGGGAGTGACGTGGCGCAGGTGGTAATCGTCTTTGTTGGCCCCGGCAATCATGTTTCGGCGGCCTTTCAGGGCCAGGTCGGCCAGCACGCGCATGTTCTTGACGCCGACAGGACCGAGCGATCCGGCGTTTGCGCCGAACAGGTCGAAGAGTTCGGCTGGATGCGCGGGGCGCACTTCTTTGGCTCTCAAGACGGCAGCGAGTTTGGTTTCGCTTACCTGATGATCGCCGCGCACCATAACAAGTGCGGGCTTTTCGTCGCCCATGACGACGAAGCTTTTCATTTGGGAAGTTTCGGGCAGTTTGGTGAAACCGGCCAGGTCGGCAATGGTCTTGAAGCCGGGGGTGTGGAATTCTTCAGGCGTGAGGTCGCCTTCGGGATCGGGCAGCGCGGGCGCGGTGGGATGCGAAACGGCTTTTTCGAGATTGGCCGCGTAGCCGCAGGACTTGCATTTCACGACGAAGTCTTCCCCCGCGTCGGAGCGGACCATGAATTCGTGCGACTGGCTGCCGCCCATTGCGCCGGAGTCGGCTTCGACGGCGGTGTATTCGAGACCGCAGCGGTCAAAGATGGCGCAATAGGCTTTGTAGTGCTTTTGGTAGGCGACGTCGAGCGCGGCGGCATCGATGTCGAAGGTGTAGGAATCTTTCATGATGAACTGGCGCACGCGCAGCAGGCCGGATTTGGGGCGCGGTTCATCGCGGAATTTGGTCTGAATCTGGTACCAGATCTGCGGCAGTTGCTTGTAGCTGCGCAGTTCGCCGCGCGCGATGCTGGTCATGACTTCTTCGTGTGTCATGCCAAGACAGAGATCGCGGCCGAAGCGGTCTTTCAGGCGGAACATGTTGTCGCCCATGACATCCCAGCGGCCGGATTCTTTCCAGACTTCGGCGGGGTTCAGGGCAGGCAGCAGCATTTCCTGGCCCCCGATCAGGTTCATTTCTTCGCGGACGATGTTCTGAATTTTCAGCAGCGAGCGCTGGGCGAGGGTGAGATAGCTGTAGATGCCGGCGGACAACTGGCGCACGTAACCGGCGCGCAGAAGAAGCTTGTGGCTGATGACTTCGGCTTCAGCGGGTGCTTCGCGAAGTGTGGGGGTAAAGAGGGTGCTCCAACGCATGAGGGGTTCGCCTCAATTATCGCTGACGGCGGAACCA
>Ga0209208_10007770_pt1 | contig 14452 bp, 10 predicted proteins | sample S1TSphfallax_3_FD_187694 | JGI IMG/M metagenome (GOLD analysis project Ga0209208, IMG submission 187694) | Host-associated microbial communities from peat moss isolated from Minnesota, USA - S1T2_Fd - Sphagnum fallax MG (SPAdes) (version 2) | ecosystem: Host-associated > Plants > Peat moss >...
TAATGGAAATAAAATATGATATTCTTTGCATATATGAAGTCTAGCATGTTGAGTTATAGTTATAGAATACATTTCAAATTGCTTTGCTTGTGGAAGGATATGTGTTCACAAGAGGTTGGATTATTTTTATTTTCTTCATCTCAAATTCAAATGGATATCTATTAATTATTCATAAAACCCTCTCTTTTTATTTCTCTTTGTATTTTGAGGGATCTTTTGTACTTTTCTTCTTTTGCTCATTTTTCATGTCTCAAAAATGCTCTCTATGACATGAGAAGAAATGGAGGAATTGTTGACGGAGAGCACAAAAGTGGTTAACATTTCACCAAGAAGAAAAAAAGAATTAAGAATTCTGGAAAGGAAATCATGTTGTTGTTTGGCTAGAGTTTGATTAGGGTTAGGAGATTTCCAACGAAACTTTTGAGCATGGGTTTGGGCAATGGAAGTTGGGAGTTGTTAGTATTGATCATAACAAAAAAATCAAAACATATGTAAGGTGGAGGCTTTGTGGCTTGGACTTGTGTTTGGGTATTTGTTGCATTGTTGCATGGTGGAGCCCCTTTGCTAGAGAAGAGAAAAAGAAGCTTTTCAATTGTAGGAAATGAGGCTAGAGCTAGGTTTAGCAATGGTAGGAGGCGTGTTAGTGCCTTAAGGAGGTGTCCTAGAAACGGTAGGAGGAAGTAGGTTGGTGGTTGGGAGCAACATGGCAATTTGAGGAAGAGAGGGGTTGACAGGTCGGAGTAGCGTGATGATCTAACGTCGGGATATATTTATATATATATATATTTGGCTTCTTTTCCTTCCTTTCTTTCTTTTCCCCCTTTTTTCCTTTTTTTTTCTTTCATTCTTTCATTTTTTTTCATTGTTCTTTGGCGCTATGGAGGCCCTTTTTTCTTTAGTTCTTGGGCCTCCCTTGGGTTTTCATTTCGATTTGATTCCTTGAGCGACTTGTGGCCTTTCTGTTGTTTCATCATCCCTTAAGGGTATAGGTGGGGCCCTTCACAACATTCCATGTTCCAGTTGTGGGGTCTTATTTTTTCAGTGTGGTATGGCTTGGCATCAAAAACATTGTCAAGCTTATCATGTTGTCCTTCTATATGGTGCTCTAGGATTTTTCTATCTCTTCTTTGGTCCCTCTCCACCCCTAGTGGCCTAGGTTTAGATTTTAGCATTAGATTTTTTGAATGGTTTCCATTTGGGCCTTCCATGTCCACGTTTGTACACACAAATCCCTTTCAGTTTTTGGCGGAAGATGATGTAGCTTGTTTTCCACTTTTTTCTTGATTGCCTAGCATGTGACCTGTTTGATGTGGTGGTTTAGCATTTATTATTATTGTTCTTTCAATGGTGTCTTTCTCTTCCCCTTCGTGGGGGATTAGTTGGGCATAATGAGATTACGGTGCACCTTAGACGGTTCCTTTTTGGTGATTGCGAGGAGCTTAAGGCAAAGCCTTTTTTGTGGGTGTAGGTAGTGGCCTTGTCCTCAATTGGGGGTGCGTCAGTAGTTTTTTTTAAATTTAAATTCTACCCCAATGGCACCCTCCCCCCCCCCCTTCATTGGTTGGGATGAAATTTAGCTATAAGGTGTGCATGTGTTGTTAGGGCTCTTGCCCCTCTTGCCCCAACTTTGGCGTTTTTGAAAATGATTAACATGTTGTTAGTTTTGCACTTGTCAAACACAAACTCCCCTTGTTCAGATTCCTTATTAAATTTTTAGCCTAATTCAAACTTTGAGCTTTCCATGGATTCTTTTAGGTTAGCATTTTTATGCATGTTTCATTTGTTAGCTAATGGTTCTTTTGGCATGGTTTCTGAACATCTTTGAAATTTTTTCAACTTTGAGGATTTAGTGAATGCTTTCATTCAACTCCACCAATTGTGTTCCCATGTGGCTACTAGCTAATCCCTGGGTTTGTGGCTCGAGTTTTTAAGGTTAATTGGTTTTTGGCTTTGGCCAAGCCTTTTGGTGGCTTTTATTTAATTGTAGTGGGAAAAATGTTCTATCGATTAGTAAGTAGGATTTTATGCATGTAATTTTTATTGGTTTTTCTAACAAGGAATAAGTTAACATGTTTATTGGTTTTTCTCACAAGGAAAAAAAATTAACATGCAATGAAAATAAATGCAACAATTATGATATTTATTTTGTTTATATGTAGTGTAGACTTATTGCAACATGTAAATCAAATGTAATGGTGGTTCACAATGTTTGTTATGTTAAACTACACTATTTTTTCATCTTTGTAATTTTCTACAATTACAATTCACAATTATCATATAGATATTAAACACAGTGAGGGAAGAACTTAAATAAAGACATAAACAAAAGAATGAAACAATCAAGTACATGGGTGAATGCACACTAAGGTGTTACATTTTGGATGTCTTGGAGTCCATTTTTCACAATTTTAAAATTTTCAATAGTAGTTTATTCCAATTGATATGTGCAAATGATGAAATGGGACTCATGTCAAGAATGAACTCATACATCAAAACATTATGTTAAAATTTCATGGTCAAATTTTTGATATTCAATTTGTCATTTAAGTTTGTACAAAAAAACCTATTTGATCAATGATAAATTAGATGGATTCAATACACCTTGATATAATGTCCTTTAAGAATAAATGACTCAATGGTAATATAGTAGTGTGGCAAATTGATATTACATAAGACAATTTGAAAATATTTGATAATTAAATTTTGAGATGTATATCAAATATGAAGTTTCTGAAGGAAATCCTTCATTTGTTGAAAATAATGATTTAGATGTTCATATTTCAAGTATAAAATCTCATAAAATAAACTAGAGATGCTTAAATCTTTATGGAAAAATATTTTATAACACCTTGCCACATGATCCATTTGATTGAAAATATTTTGTTTTTGCACGTTTTTGTCATACCTTCCTAGTGTATTTTATTTCATAATGGATTATTTATGGATTGTCACAATGTGCCATTTTTGTTCCACTATCGCAACCCTAGCTTTGGGTTCGCGACGAAGGCCAAGGGGTTGCAAGGGTGCGAGCCAAGAGAAAGCCCAGGAGTCACATCACATACTCCTGGGAGTGTAGAAAAGTGTGAGGGAGTGAACCTTCACACTGCCAAAGCAACTCCCACTTTGGAAGATGGAATCCCAGTGGACTCCCAAAACTTTAGAGAGCAATTTCAAGGGTCAAAACTCAATGGCTTGTGGCGTTCTTTATATCATTAAAAAGCTCTTGGAACGTAGATGTTTAAAATGGGTTTGCATTGTTCATTTGGACATCTGAAACACAAGTTATGGCCAAAAGAAAGGCCGAGAGTCAAAATTGCCAATTTGACTCCCGACCAGAAAAAGTCAGGAATCGACCCGATTCACTTGTCTACAGACAACGTTCAACATATCGTTAGAAAGCTCTTAACGAAGGCTACAACTTTTCTTTAGACCACATCTCAATCCAAGGTTTGCTCACAAAATTATGGGGCTCCAAAGTTGCAAGAGTCCCAACTTGGGCAATTTCGGGACTCCCACTTGGGAGTCCTGGGACAAAAAGGCATTTGGATATGGGCCCCGTGAAAAGGTGCAGAGTATACTATAAGGGGGAAGGTGGTGCCTTCCCCCCAAGTTCGGGTCATGGTGAGTCTTATGTGTCCGTGTTGCCCGTGGCTCGTCCTAGCACCAAAAGTGCTCCAGCTACGCACTAACCACCTTGTGTGGGTTTTGTGCAGGCCCATGTGAGTGAGTGAAGCCTGTCAACTCTTCCTAGTCCCATCCCAGAGCTCCAACACGCCCCTTTACCCCCCAAAGTGCTATGAGCTAGGGAGCGTGCCCCGACTCTTCCTTCTTCCGTTCTTTTCTACTTGGACTCACATTTGAGTCTTTCAAGGAGTTGGGAGTGTGTCATCCACCCTAATGTGCTTTCACCCACATAAAATCTGATCTATTTCTCTTAAAGTCAACAAAATGATTCACAAATGTATGAACTTCTTTATGTATTCAATATTCCCATTTATATGTCATGTGTATCATTTGTTTTATGGGCATATAACTAATTTCTCCCACTCATTCATGCAAGTAAATGAAAGTTTGGAATAATCATCCCCATATAGCTTTGTAGCCTTAAATTAGAATATATGGGTAGTGATTTAGTCAACAAATCAATAGTTTGGTCATTGATTTGAACATAAGATAGTTCAATCTACTTTGTTTCCCACTTCTCGCAAATGAAATAATGTGTTTGGTTTACTTATGGTATTTAGGATTTTGATTAATCAAATTGCATTTTGATTATCAATATAGAACATGGTTGGCTTGTCCTGGCTAATTCCACTACTAGAAAGTAATTGTCTAAACCAAATATCCTCTTTGACTGCTTCATTTGCAACAATAAACTTAGATTTAGTAATGAAGTTTGTTGTGCTTGTTTGGTGTTGGCTACACCATGTAATGGTAGCATGTGCAAAAATGAACACGTATCCTATGTGAGACTTGCAATTATCTTGATTGTCAACATAATTAGTGTTAAAATCCATTCAAAATAATGTATGTTTTTATCCCATAGTAGGCCATGGTTAGCAATCCCTTTCAAATACCATAAAATCATTTTCACAGTAGATTAATGAAAGTTTTTAGGCTTTTCACTATACTTGGCTACCATGCTAACTGAGTATGTTATATCAAGTCGTGTCATCGTCATAGCATACGTCAAGTTCCCAACTGCTTCTTTGTAGGGAACTTGGACTTCCTCATCTTTTGGTCTAGCTTGAACACTAAGTAAGGTATGTGTATCAAAGGCAATGGTGAAAGGATTAACATTCTCCATCCAAAACACTTAATGATGTCTTTGATGTATCGACTTTGATTGATGAAGACCAAATGATTTAAAAGATTAATAGTGATTTGAAATCCAACATAATAATTTGTTGATCTTCAAACGACTTCAAAAATAATTTGTACGTGGTTGAAAATATTATGAGCTTCTTATTCATTAACTACAAACAAATTTCCATCCTCCACAAATATGGCACAAATAGTCTTCATCACACCTTTGTTATGATAAACATAAGGATTAACTTCACTAGTCACAAGATTATACTCCTTTAGGAATGTGTCAAATTTGATGTTCCATTACATGGCTACTTGTTTAAGGTTATATAAACTATTTTTGAGTCTACAAACAAGTGCCTCTTCCCCAAGTTGCACATAACCTTCAAGTTGTATCATGTATATTTCTTTTGCTAGATCTCCATTGAGGAAAATAGTATAGATGTCAAATTGATGGATATGCATTTTGTGAGTAATTAGCTATTGCAAAAATAGTTTGAATAGAATCACTTTTCACTACCAGAGAATAAGTTTTTCTAAAATCTATGTTAGCCCTTTGTGAGTATCCTTTGCAATTAACCAAGCCTTGTAATGTTCAATGGAGCCATTAGACTTGTGTTTGAGTTTAAAAACCCATTTACAACAAACAACTATTCTCCTTGTTGACAATGACCTAGTTCCCATGTTCCATTTTTGAATAGGAAAGCATATCTTCATCCATGGTTACTTTCCATCATGAAGCATCAAGAGATTTAAAAGTTTCTCTGAAAGTTTGAAACTTTAGGAGTTCTTGACATGATTCCATCAAACTAGCAAATGAGTTGTGCATATCATTAATGTTGTGAACTCATGTGCCAATTGCCATGATGTCATGAATGTCCATGTAATGTTGCAAAATGGGTTGTCTAACATCATGAAAATGGTTTCGTGTCTCAAGATGACAAGTATCTCCACTACTTGATCATTTTATATGATCTTTCGTTATCCTACAGTTGACAACATTTTGTTTTACATCACATGAAATGGCTTAAAATTTCTCCCATAATATGAAGCTATGTTGCACCTACAATAAGAAGTTGTTATGCTTTCATTGTTGGAGGTTGCATTGCTCCCACTTCTCCTACTGTATGAAGTTGTGCTATTTTCGTGAGTGTTGGAGCTTGCTTTGTTCCCACTTGTAATAACTCAATAAAGTGTGCAGGCTTTGGAACAAAACTGTTATAGGTGGATGTTTCATCAAAGATAACATCAGCACTTTCTTTCACCTTTTTTGTATTAAGTTCCCAGATTTATACCCTTTGGTTATAGTGTTGTATCCAAGAAACACAAGTTTGGTGCTTTTAGCATCCAACTTGGAATGCATTTTTTTGTTGATGAACACATATGCAAAATAGCCAAAAACTCAGTAGTGTGAAACAATAGGTTTTGCTGCATGCTAAATCTCATTAAGTGTTTTGTCACCAAGACATGTCAGACTAGTTTTATTGAGAAGATACACAATAATGTGTATGGCTTCTCCCCATAAGCAAAGTGGAAGACCTTCAACATAAAGCATGTTGCAAGCCAACTTTGCAATTGTTCTATTTTTTCTTTCGATGTATCCATTTTGCTCTAGGGTATAAGACATTAATATCATGGATTATGTTTTAGCTGCCAAAAATTGTTTGAATTTTTTGCTATCCACCTCAATCAATTCTTAACGTCTTGATTGTGCACTTGATTTCCCTATGAATTGTTTTGACTAGAGTTTTGAAATAAGACATTGTTTCTTATTTGTTCATGATACAATAAACAAATTTGTATCCTATGCAATCATCTTTGAACAAAAGATAATAACACGCACCTTTAACTTATTCTTCTTGCATAGGGCCATAAATATCACCATGCAAAAAGGCTCTAGGTATAAGAGATCTTTCCTTCTTATTGGCTACTAAATATGATGCCTTATGTCTTTTCCAAAAACACATCCCTCACAGAAGTTTGGTGCCTAATCAATGGTTAACATAATGAACCTTTGTAGGTTATCGTGTTCATACATGTGTCTTAATGTGTTTAGATTCACATGTCCCATGCGCTTAGGTCAAAGCTAAAGAGTATCTTTCCACATCCCCTTCATGCTACTGACAAGATTAATTTAAGATTCAAGTCTCATGACTATTATGTTGAATTTGTAAAGCCACCTTTTTTTTCACATTCCTAGCACAATTGGACCTCTCCTTTCATTTGAACGAAATTCACATCTATTTTTCACATTAAAGAAAGATAGGCCATTGTGTAATGTTTGATTAATGGAAAATAAATTCTTACATAGTCCAAGAACATACAAAACTCTTTAGAGAAGAACATGTTTATATTGACCAACTACATTTTTAAGAACCTCAATTTTTCCTTGACCCCACACCCATAGTGTGTGGTCATATGTTACTACAACTAGCCATGACCTTCTAGGATTAGTTTTAAACATGTAAACCAGCTTAATCCATCAGTCATGTGTTCCAAGATGAAAGCACACTACATTGTCCATAAAATGTTGTCACAAGGCAATTTTTACAAGATTTTAGAATTTGTAATTGGCCATGTGATTAAATACAATCAACTAAAATGAAAAAGGATTCAACACTACAATGTTATATATATTATAATCACATTGTATGAATTTCATGGATAGTTTTTGAATAACCATAACATAATGAACTTTCAAAGAAGTACCTAAAAACCTATAACAATTCATATTTAATGAGTATGGACTCCATGCACCTTAATAAGTTTTTTTAATGAATAAAGGACTCCATGGTAATATGATGTGATAACATTGATACTAAGGGAGACTTTTCGAAGGATTTTGATGATCAAAATTTTCTATGTACCTTGAATTATGGTTTTTTCTTATTGAGTTTTTTATTTAACGAACATAATAGTTTAGAAGCTCATCTTTTAAATTTAAATTCTCCATAAGGTAAACTAGGGTTTTAATTTTTTATATAATAAATTTCTAATAATAACTTGTAAAATGACTTATGTGATTCAAGGTATCTTGTCGTCACATTGCCTTCGCAATGTTAATTTAAACAGTTATGTACTTCCACATGTGTCTAAAAGCGTTACACCTTAGTGTGCTTTCACGAAGATGCATACCATGTTGCAACATTTGATTATATTATTTTGACATAAAAAATTGTAGTAGAGTTCATTGTGTGTGTTGCATGTGTTGCACTAAACCAATTTCTGTCAATCTTGGATGCACTATAAGATCCAATGGCATTTGGATGTTCAAGGTGTAATGCACAATTGAAATCAAAATGGCTTTGTGCAAAAAATGCACATACTTTTTCATTATAAGAAGAATCTTTTGTTGTGTTGGCACCATTTGCATCACTCCTTTTGGAATCCTTCAATTTCCTCCTTAAGGGTTATTGGCATTCTAGTTGACCAATGTCCAAACTCTTCATAGTTGAAACATTTCATTTTTGTTTTCAACTCTTTGATGTATTTGATGTCTCGTTTGCATTGTTTAAACTTGGAACTTGTACCTATTTCCAAAAGATTACTTGCAGAACGTGTAGAATGTGTTAAAAAATGCTTAAGTTTTCACCACTTTCATCACCTTGTTGTATCTTTGTGAAATGATCTTGTTTGAGTAGTCACATTGTGAAAGTTCTTATTGTTTGAGCAATTGTAGGCAAATTATCCCAAGTTACCACAATATTATTGTAGCTTAGTGGGAGGCTACAAATGGATTTTATGATGATCATTTCATCTATGATTGGCTGTCCAATATCAATAAGGACCTGTGCCATATTTTAAACCTTTGCAACATGATTAGTAATGTTATATCCTATAATCATGTGGTAATCAAAGAATTTTGGATGTAGAAAATGTAAATTTTCAATGGTCTTTTGTTGATGCACAATGATAAGTTTGACCCACATCATTATTATCATGGCACAATTAATGAATTGCATCAAGTATTTGTTAGATATGCTTGTGCCAATCAACATCCGAACATAGTTGTTGCAATCATCCCATGCCTCTGCATTTGCTTACAAGGTTGGCTATAATTCTAATTCATCAATTATTTGCATGACATTCTTTGCATTGAAAATTATCTCCATCTAGAATTGCCAAAGTGAGAAATCAAATCCATCAAAGATCTTGAAATGTATGTTGTCATTCTTGTCCATTTAAAATTTTGTCTTCTCTATTTATCTTTCCTTCACAAAGGTTTGTGGGCCCATAACCTATTGGTTTTTCTCACATGTTCAAGGAAAGAATTAACATGCAATGAGAATAAATGCAACAATTATGATCTTTATTATGTTACTCTGTAGTGCAAACTTATTACAATGTGTAAATCAAATGTAGTGGTGGATCACAATGTTTGTTATGTTAAACTATGTTACTTTTACATTTTTGCAACTTTCTACACCTACAAGTCACAACTATTAGATAGATCTTAAACGCAGTGAGGAAATAACTTAAATAAGGACATAAAACAAAAGAACGAAATGATTAGGTATGTAACATCTAATCCGTTTCTCTCAAGGTCAACAAAATGATTCATAGATGAATGAACCTCTTTATGTACTCAATAGTTTTGTGATGTGTTTGTTTCTCATTTGTCACCATATCAATTTGGGGTGATGGTTAAAGGAGGTTGTGAGGCTATGGTCCATGGTATTCAGACCATTTTGGATGCCCATCTAATTGTGGTGCTTCATGTTGACACTGTAAACGCTTTCAACACCATTTCGCATAAAACCATCTTCCAATAACTTTGAATAGCAAAGGGCAATTGTCTTTGCAATTTTTTTCTTTTGTTCATTCTTATTATGGTCTTAAAGTTCTTTTATACTTTAATCATCATTCTTCCTTAGGGGCTTTGTTGGTCATTCCTTCATTTACGGACACACGATAAGGTGACTTTTTCTAAGACTTTTTTTTACCCTTGTTCATTTTTTATTTTGTGTTATTTTTTGGGGGTTTTCTTTTTGTGTTTCTTTTTTTCTTTACCCAATGACACCCATATCCTCAAACTTGCCCATGTCATCTCCCTCACCTTTGATCATTTTGCTTCCAAGTTGATTTTTGACGCACCCCTAAGCTCCTTGATGGACTCAACTGCAAATCCAAAGATGAAGACAATGGAAGGAGAAAGAATTGGGGCGTGCTCCTTAGTTCGCAGCACTTTGAGGGGGTAGAGGGGCATGTTGGAGCTTCAAGATGGGGAATAGGAAGATTGACAAGCAAGTCAATTACTCACATAGATCTGCACAAACCAAACAACAAGTTGGTTAATGCATAGCTCGAACACTTTTGGTGCATGGACGAGCCATGGGCAAACACGGACTCATAAAACTCACCATGGTTTGGATTTGGGGGAAGCCACCACCTTCCCCCTTATAGTATTCTTTGTGCCTAGCCATGGAGCCAACACCCAAATGTCATTTTATTTCGGGATTCCCTAGTGGGAGTTTCAAAATTTTCAAAAATTTCAAAATTAGGACTCTTGTGACTTTGGAGGCCCATAACTTTGTGTGAAAACCTTCGATTGAAGTGATGTCTAAAGCAAAGTTGTAGCCCTTATCAAGAGATCTCCAATGGTATGTGGCACACCACCTAAACATAAGGAAATCGGGGTGATTCATGACTTTTAGTGGTTGGGAGTCAAATTGGCAATTTGATTCTCGGCCTTTCTTTTGGTCATAACTTGTGTTTTAAGTACCTAAATGATCATACAAGCCCATTTTAGACATCTACGTTCCAAGAGTTTTCCAATGATATAAGGAAGTCTTTAATCCGATGGGTTTTGACCCCGACAATCGTTTTTTGAAGATTTGAGAGTCTTTAAGGACTTTAACTCCCAAAGTGGGAATTCACTTGGGAGTGTGGAGGTTCATTCCCTCACACTCTCCCACACTTCTAGGAGCATGAAATGTGGCTCCCGGGTTTCACTCTTGGCCCACACCTTCATAAGCCCTTGCCTTGGTCACAAGCCCAAGGCTAAGGTTGCAACAACTTTTATGGGGTTGTTTGTTCAACCTCGCAAGTGCTTAGCTTGGGCTTTGTTTGGTTTAACTTTTGGGTTCATCCCCCTTGTTGAATTATGTTGCCCCGTTGGTGGCATCAAAATCTTTAGCCCCCTTTGGTTCAGCTTCTTTCACCTCTTTTTTTTATAGGAAGCTCTAAGTGAGGATGTTCAACATGTGTGTTTTCGAGATTAAGGGACATCTAAATGACTTTTGGTATCTCCTCTTGATGTTTCACTCAAACGCCTTCCTTTTCGCTTCGTTGTTTTCCCCCTTCTAGGTTTTTGGAATTAGAGTTTTCTTTGTTTTTTATTCCACTTTGATGGGAGATTTTGAAAGGCTCTTGGGTTTGGGCTCATTGGAATGCCCTAAGGCCCCTCTTGTCCATTGGTAGGTGGCTCTCCCCATTCTAATGGGGGCATAGGGTTGATTTCCTGAGAGGACATTACTTTAGTTGCTTATCTAAAATGTTGGGCCTCAATAGCCCTTGTCATAACTTCCAAGTTTTTGTTGGATTCTTGTTCTCTTTTGTTGAAGACAATAGGTGCGAACAACTTGAAGCCCCTCCCTTTCCAGGTGCATCTAAGATCAGCACGAGAACTTCTTCCCCCAAAGATTGCAACAAGGCAAAATCACTTTGTGTTATACCAAAATGGACGTCATAAACACATTTTTTTCAAGAAATGAAATTTAATAAAATGGTAGGGTCAAAATATATATATATATATAGAAAAAGTGAACGTGAAATCGTGTGCAAGGTCAAATGAGGGTGTTTGGTTGTTAGCTTGCCTAGTCATTTATTTTTTATGCTTGCGTTTAGATGTTTTCTCCACTACATTGTGCACTAGGTTGGGTTTTTCACATCTTTTTGTCCTTGGGTGTCACACTTCATTTGTAACTAGCCTTTGAATTTTATGGGGATACATTTTTTTTGTTGCGCACATGGTGGGGAGAGAATGACGTCACTTGATATTGTGTGAAATCCTTTCACAACCATTGTGAGAGATGCGAGGTTTCATGTCTTGCGCCAATAGACCTATGTCCTTTTGCCCTTACCTTAGTCTTCACATCATTGAATTGACATTGTGTTATCAATCGATGATGTTTTGCACATTGGCAAATATTGTCATTGTTGACCCCACTCAAGTTGATTTGGTTTCATGAATTTTTTTTTTCGAGGGGTTACAGTGACAATTGCAACTTAGGTCACAAATGGTCTTTATTATGATCAATTCCCAACAAACATGTTTTTCCCTTTAGCTATGAAGGTTTTTGGATGTTTACACTAGCAAGCAAACGAATTTCTTCATCAATGTGTTAACATGGCATGGCGAACGAAAGGCATTGGAAGCTTGCCTCTTTCAGTTTTGCGCACATTTTATAAGCAGAGGGTGTCAATGGTGTTGCAACATGCATAGGCAGTCTTTATTTGAAACATGCTATTGTAATAGGTGAGGGTTTTTCTAAGCTAAATGTCGTTTTAAAAGGTCCTCCCCTTTTGTTATTTGATATGCTTCTTGCCACAAGAGGGGTTTGAGAACTTGACATCCCATTCACCCTTCTACGTGGTTTTTTTTATCTTCTTGGACATGGGTCCGTCCATTTTATTCTTTCTATTCCCCCTTTTTTGGGTGCTTTAGTTTATTTATGATTAGCAGGGTTTCATCACAAATAAAAGTGAGGACTAAATTCCTAGAACTCAAATTGGAACTTGACCCTCAAAAAAATGAATCCTTAAATCTTATGATAATCAAACCCTTTGAAGTGGAGTTCAAATTAATTATATAGTACCCAACTTCACTCACTTTCTAATTTCACTTGAATTGAGGATGAAAGGAAAATTTCAATATTAAATTAAGATAGAAAGATGACGTGAATTTTAGGATAACTTCATTGCCTAATTAAACAATAGGCTACCTTGGGGCCTTTTCCTTATCCATTCAAGATGTTGTAGTCTTATTTGGAATGGATAACATTAATTGAGTAAAGACTAATGTTGTGTGTGTGTGGAAATTAGTGTAGTTTAATTTGTGATTTCAAAAGAAACCTTTGGTTTTAGTTTTAACTCTTGTTTTCGATGGAAACTCCAAATCAATTCTTTGGATTTTCAAAACCTTCAATTCTTTTCATTTTCACAAATAATTTAAAATCAATTGAATCTGAAGCCATGCCCAACCTCATGTCCATTACACACAACTAAAATAAAATAAAATTGGTGTAATATTAATTTGTTCAATAGTGCACATAATTTAAGATAAATATTATGATGTATTGATTATATCAAATGCAATAACTTGTTTAAAATATAGGACCAAGGTTTTACTTTCTTTTATAAAATTGTATGTATTAATCCAAATTTTTTTAACCTATTTAAAATAGGGTGCAACACCTTAGTTCAAGTTCTAATCAATTTTGAAAAGATGCATGGTTGACCATGTAAGTTCCAATGGCCGGGTTCTGACAAAACTAGAACCCTTTGGTTTGAAAACCTTAGAACCTGACTTATAATGTAGCCCTTAACTTGCCAACATCAGTCCACACCAATGTTCACAAATTCAAGATATTAAACAGGTTCATGTTCAAGTACTAGGTTAAGTTTTGGGGCATCCAAATGAAGGTTTAAGAATTTAGTAAAAACTAAATTTTGATATGGACCATGAAAGTGTCTCTTGCTGAAATCGAAACCTAGACCAATCAAGATTTTCAGTTATAAAAGTACAAAGTTTTTTAAAAACACAATGAACAAGCTTTGCTTTTTAGGTTGCTACTTTGAGAAAACCTTATGAAAAAAATTGTAATGATGTTGAGTGCATGCTGCATAACTCAACCATAAATTAAAAGAATAATGTCATCATTTTTAGTTTTAGTCCAAAAATAGAACTGAACTTGCTTTGTAGTTCTAACTCAGTGAACTACCTTTAGTGTACATTCCATCTCACTCATCTCACTACTCTAGGTGGAGGTGCTCTACCATGCACTCAGATCTTACCCCTATTCTATAGGAGCAAGAGGGACTTTACACCTAGAAGTAGGCATAATTCCATCCTATTCCTGAGCAGTAGGTTTCTAGCATCCTTCCTTCTTATATTAGTAACTCTATTGGTGCCCTCCCAAAATACACGTATAAGAAAGTGCTTTGTATAAGAGCCAAAATGTTTGAGAAGCAATAGAGATATTTGCAAAGTCATGAAAAGACACAGCACCAGTACCTTGAGTTCGGTCATAAATAGGGTGAGACTAAAAACAAACCTGCAAAACAAAGTACATTAGCATTCAAGGGGGGGTGAAACTCAGGAAACCATCATCCTTATCTTTCTTTTCTCCTGAGCGCCTCCACTGCTACTACATAGATTTTCACCATAGTTCCTCTCTAACCTTGCGCATTAAATGCTGAGATTCAGCATTTCATGCTGAGATTTAATAAAGTTTCCTTACTTTACTTATACCACTAAAGAGGGGTTAGGGGTTGAAAGGAGGCCCAAAGAGAGGGTGCATACCAATGTTGGCCGGTTATTGCTTTTGGACCCAGTTATCAACCCGGATCCGGTTTCGCGTAGGGAATAACCTATTTGCCGGATGTGAATATTTTTAATATCCGAATTTAAACCTACCCAGCT
>Ga0209208_10007772_pt1 | contig 14449 bp, 12 predicted proteins | sample S1TSphfallax_3_FD_187694 | JGI IMG/M metagenome (GOLD analysis project Ga0209208, IMG submission 187694) | Host-associated microbial communities from peat moss isolated from Minnesota, USA - S1T2_Fd - Sphagnum fallax MG (SPAdes) (version 2) | ecosystem: Host-associated > Plants > Peat moss >...
TAAGGGGGAAGGTGGTGGCTTCCCCCAAGTCCGGGCCATGGTGAGTCTTGTGTGTCCGTGTTGCCCGTGGCTCGTCCTAGCACCAAAGGTGCTCCAACTATGCACTAACCACCTTGTGTGGGTTGTGTGCAGGCTCATGTGAGTGAGTGAAGCTTATCAACTTTTCCTAGTCCCATCCCGGAGCTCCAACACGCCCCTCTACCCCTCAAAGTGTTGTGAGCTAGGGAGCGTGCCCCAACTCCTCCCCTTTCCGCTATCTTGTACTTGGACTCACTTTTGTGTCCCTTAAGGAGTTGGGAGTGCCTCAAATTCTTTCACACTTGTTTCACATGCTAATGTTTAGAATTATTTTTTTTAGTTCCATCAACATTTTGAATAAGAATTTTTTAACTGCCCTTGGTGGCACTTCATCAGGCATCCTTAGTCTCCATGTAAGAATAAAGGTGGGTAAATTATTTGACCATTTTTTTTTTTCAAGAAATACCTATATGTTTATAAAGGACTTTGTGTTTTCACATAATACAATACCCACCCACATCTAGAATATAACATGGGTTTAAGGTGTAAGGTTTGTTTGCAATACTCACATCATATTCACTATTTAACTCCTAGTGTGTATGTAATGCTTTCATCTTATATCAATGCATTTGTTTTGTGTGCAATACTCATATCTTTTTTATTTCAATGTTGTGATTGTTTATAGACCTAGCTATGGGGCTTTAGGAGGCTTCTCATGAAAGTGATCATAGAGAACTCCTACTTGAAAAAACAATGGAAGATGTTGCATGGGTTCATGAAGGGTCAAGGTGAATTTGCAAGGTTAATGCATGCACTAGTTCCTATGCAACTAAGTGGTTGCTTTGCTAACATCTAAAAAAAACACATGGTTTTGCATGAGGCGGGAACATATGGGTGTATTTCTACTTGTCATTATAGGGGGTTGAAGCAACAAGACCACATGTCCATGAATATTCATACCTTGAGCAACTCCCCAAAAAAGGCAAACATGTAATGAAACGAAGGCAATTAATTGAGCAAAAAATAAAATTGACAACGAGTGGGATCAATTTCAAGTTGAGGCACAATGATTGTAAAAGGTTCAACAACCCTTATTGGTACAATTAGCTTTTGACAAGTTATTATAATACATTGATTGACATTGTTACATGTGGTGTGGGGTTCATCCCACATAGTACCTTTTCATGAATTGAAAAAGACAATAATCTTACTGAAGCAATTTGAACAAACAAGGTTGCCTATGCAAAAGCCCTCAAAGTTGCATGGGATTCGGTAAAATTGGAAGTCCAAATCCATCAAAAGCTACTAGGAAAAGGAAATACAAATGGTATGCAAGTACCATGAATCATAAATTATTCATGGTTATAAGTTTGCATTTAAGCTTAGATTGTTGTTTTTTAAATTGTTTCCATCCTCCAATTGAATCATGTAACTAATTTGTTCTTTTGTTAAACTGAATTTTGAAACACAATGGAGGAGGCCTTTGTGGCAAACACAATTTAGTTTGCATTTCAACACCACCATTTTTTCACCCATCACCATGCAACAAAAGCCATGGTAATTGTAACAACTTATTAAAAACACATGGGCATCTTTTATGAGTCATCTTCCTTGAACAAAGGTACACCTTAAAACATAATGTCAAACCATTATAACCTAGCTTATGGTGGGATTTTCTACATTTCACCACCATTTTTATAATGTGGTCACATTAACATTTGTATACATTTTTGTGCATGTCCACAAATTCAATTTTGGAACTTTTCACTCATTTGATTTTCCAAATTGAATTTCCCCAATCTCAAATTGTGGGCTTGGATCACCTTATGCCATATTGCACATAAATAACATGGAACCATAAAACCAAATGAACAATACCCTTGTCATGTTAATAAAAATCCTCAATGTTCCTATAATGCAATATCCATCCAATAACCTCAAATAGAAAATGTATTATAATACCTAGATATGATTGTATTGTGTACCTCACCAAGGGGCCCTTTAGTGCATGGCAGGGTTTGAATATGTAGGTATTGTAAAACTTATTCCTTTATCACCTAAATTTTAATTTAACTGCATTTAGTCCACCAAATGTAATACGTGAATTAAAATAATAATAAATATATGAATATACTTATAAACATTATAAATTATATTTTAGATTTAAAATTAAACCATTTTTTTCTTTAAATTGAATAAATTTGACAACTAAAAAATATACTGCAAATTCAAAAAAAAATTCAAATATTATAGTACAACAATTAAATATTAATAAGTATTAAGTTTGAAGTTACAAATTGACATTAATTTTTAAAATTTTAAAATTACATGTCAATATGGCAAGACGTAAATAACATTATTCAAATTTAAATTCAAATTTACTCAAATTAACCCTAAACCTCAAGTCTTGATTTATGATAATCTTGAATTACATTTTACACAAATAAAAAAATAATCAGAAATTATAATTGACAACCTATTTATATATTATTAAAAATATATAAATATCAAATTGCAATAATATTTTGCACTTTAGATTTGAATTCTATTTATTTTTTATTCTTCAATGGCATCTTATAGAAATAAATAATACATTAAATTTATAATTCATTCAAAGTTAAATTACAACATGGATATATATGATAATTAAATTTTATTATAACATGGGTGATTGTTTAGTTGACATAATAACATATTTGTTGAAATATGCAATGTAGAAATGGTAAACAATATTCAAATAAGAAGGTTGGGTATGGATGAACACAATATTCGATTGCGGTTCATTCACTATGTACACTAAGAAACAATGTTTGCATCGTGAGTGAAACTCATGTTCCACATGCCCATATTGCATTACCCATATTTTGTCATTGTCAAGATGATTACATTTGCCATACTTGATTTTGAAACCCTTGTTATAAGCCCATGATGCATTACTTACATCCATCAAAACAAGTTTTTGTTGTAAGGACAATTGAAAAAATAACACTTGCATTGAATGGGCAAAACCCCCATTGGAAGGAGGACATAATGAGCAATACCTTCATCCAATATAAAAAATAACCTTTGTGACCAACACACAAGGTCTAAAATTGTATGCAATATCTATATTTGTGTCCATTAACTTATAACTATTGTACCTTAATCCCTTGCAATACCTACATGTGGGACCTTAAACGCCACATCAGAGAAAAATGGTGAGCATTATTTGCAATTTAAAGTGGTGATTGTTATATAATTAACTTGCAATAACATTAACGTTTGGGGGTGGTAGATCAATTGAAATGATGTAGGTACCCACCTTGATATGACATATGAGTGATATTTACATGGTTGTGGGTTCTAAACCATATGTGCAATAAACTCAATGCAATTTGAATTCAAATGGTGCATTATGAATGGGGGGTTCATTTTCAAATCCTAGATGTTCATTAATACAAATTGAAATCATTAACACAAAATTAATTGCATTCATTAATTGCATCTTTCTCTATTCATGAACCTTCTTCCTATGGATATTTGCATGTTTTAACATGTTTCCATGCCAATTTTTCATCTAGTGCACTAAATTGTTGAAACCATCACTGATGTAATGAAACACCATGTTTAGATGCATGACCTTGTTCACTCTAGAAAAGTTGAATATTTTGCAAATCCAATGCAACCACATGCAACAATGATGTGGCATGGCCAATCATTTGAACCCCATTTTTTTCACTTCATTGATGATCTTTTACGCTACATTACCCATTTAGGCAAAGGCTTTTTCCATGGGGGCATTTGATTTCAAAGGTTACTTGTGATGTTTCTTTTCTTCACCATTGGGGGAGGTATCATTTAATGTCATGAACCCACCCATCTTGACAATCCATGGCTCTTAAATGTGATCTTTTTCATGTTTTCATCATCAAACTTTTTGTCATAAACATGCAAATAATCAAGGTGCACAAACATGGTTGTGAAACCTCCATGATGGAATCCATACCATGTCTCACAATATTGAATAATATTCTGTTTAATGAAATTGACACACATAAAAAGAACAACTTGGTGCATCAACAAATTTCCACACAACACCCATTCACATGTGCAACACTCATATTTGATGAAAGGAACACTAGTAGAAATTGGCCAAAATGTAACCATTACATTTGCAACTACATGTGACTATTAGTTATTTGCAACTAGATTTGGACATTTTTGCAACTATTTCTTGTGTTGGTCATATTTGTAACTATGGTGCAATTAGTTTGCGACTATTTTGGTGTTCATCCTTCCATGTGAACAACATTTAATTTAATTCTCATCCAAGAAGAACAATTTATGTCCCATTAGTTGCAAATGTGACCAACTTAGTTCTAACCTTATGAGTATAAAAAGGTGTATTTTGTGAATTCTAAGGAATATAGTTGGGTGTATTAGGATTTATAAATGTATATTTTGAGTATATTAAAATTTTATGTAAGATATTTGTTAAATATATTATGCACATATTAAAAGTTTATCCAAACCATTTTATTATATATATTTTAACTATTACAAATGACATTTATTATTGTTTGTATTAATATTATATTATATATTAATATTATTACATATAATAGAAAAAATTAATATATTATAATATTATTATTAAATTGTTTTCAAATGACTAATGTACTTATTAAGAATTAACTTTTATTTACTTAAAAATGAAAATTTAATTAAAATAAACCATAATAACTCTAACAAGTGACATAATAATATATTATTATAATAATAAAATAGCTAACCTATGATGGCTACAAATTACATTATTATTGTATTAGTTAGAATGGAAATCTAATAAATTATTATACAAATGCAAAAAATACTTTCGAAGGAGATATATACTTATTAGAAATATAAAACATTTATTGTAATAATTCATAAATAGTTTTAATGAGTGAATTAATGATATGAATAATAAAAATAAAATAGTTAACCTTGGCTACCAACTATCTACAATAATAATTGAATTAATGTTATCGCTATTATTAAATATTTACATTTATATTTATTATTAACCATATGAATGAAAAAAATTATGGGAACAATTATAATAAAATACTTAACTTAAGATAGGTTTTAATTATATTGTTAAATATTTAAAAAACTAGTTCAATATTTATAATCAATAGTTAATAATTACTAAATACTGAATATTTAATTTATTATATTAATTTATTTGGTTACGAAATAATAATTTAGTAGTTATTAATAATTAGCTAATGATTTCAAAATTAGCCAATTACTAGTTAATTAACTTGGTTGATAGATTATTATAGTTAATATATATATTAAATTAAATATTATTAATTTTTATCTAGCTAATAATATATTTAAATCAGTAATCATAAGATATTGATGATTATTACTATAAATATTTAGTTAGTTAGATAGTTTATAAAATGAATTAGTTAGTTTTTAGTTTTGTTGTTAATTAATTAATCAGCAAGTTTACTATTAAAAATTCTATATTGTATTCATTAAATAATTAATAATTTTATTAGTTAATTAGTTAGCTAGTTAATTATCATTTACCTATTTAATTATATACTTTTGAAGATGATAATGAAAGCAAAAACATATGGGAAAAATAATTTAGTTACAAGTTGTTTGCAACTAAACATTTTTAGTTGCAAATGACCTACAACTAAACATTGTATCCCACATGTTTTGGCTTTCATTTTCATCTTGAAAAGTATATAAACAAGGTGTTTTGTCTCACATTTTCATATTTAAAAAGATGGGCACATGGGATAAGTTGATAAAAATGACTTAACCCAAAATAAAATATAAATATTTATTTATTTACATTTAACTACCTACTTCCCTAATTTACCTACCTATTTTTGACCTACCTACCTACCTAAGTAGGTAATTGACCTAGGTAGGTAAATAGGTCCTATCTAGATAGATGTTTTGCCCAAATGGTAGGTAGGTATATAGGTGGACAGGTACCTAGTTCCACCTACATACCTAAATATTAATTTAAATTTAATTTGAAATTTTTCAATTAATATGCCACCTGGAATTTTTTTTATTATAACATGTGTCACAATTTAAACCATCTAAACATAAAAATTAAACGTCTTAGATTATTTCAAAATAATAATAAAATATTTTTAATTATTAAGAGTTGGGACACGTGGCAACACATAACCTGTTCCCATTGTTCACCCAAAAAAATCATATTTTAGTTGCAAGTGACAATACATATATGACTAGTCAAAGGATGAAGGCGTATTTTGTTGACTTTTTTTCATTCAAAGTTTGTTGTCATTTGTGACTAGTGTCAACGCGACTATTGAGATTTTAGTTGCAAATGTCGCTTGCAACTAAAAATTAATCACATGGACCAATTACAAAATGGCCATTTTCTACTAGTGGAAATGGGACCTTGTATGTCACATTTAAACATCATTGGTTTTGCTCCATCCATGTGCAACCAATTTCATTCAAGTTATTTGTCCCATGGGTGACATGGGTGTAAGGAATCAATGCAACCTTTTCAACATTCGCTTTCACAATGTGTTCCACAATCTTGTTTTCAAAAAACTTGTGTTTTTTCATTTTGACCATGTGCATGTGATGTCTTATGACCATTTTTTTCAACCTCCACATTAACCAATCAATTTTCCAACCTCAAAGCCCTTTTGTTTCCAAGGAGAACCAATGTTTCAATGCCCAATGTAAGACTCAATGATGTTTGTGTGTCATGGCTTGAATGTGGCACTTGTCAAAGACCCACCATCCACAAATCTACAACAACATGCACAATACCCCCATTGGGATTGCTTGGATTTTTGGTGTTTTTACCTTAATTCAAGGAATGAATATTTTTTTATATGCACAACATGGTGGAACAACCATGGATTGAAAGTTAAATCATGTTCCAAGTTGGAAATAGTATGTCCAAAAGTACCAAGTCCATGAGTCACTAAACAAATGTTGGGTGAAGCTTCAAATGACCTTGTCCCTCCCATGACTCATGAAGGCTTTAACATTTTCACCTTGTTCGATGCACATGTACATGCATGATGGTGTGAAGGTTGTCCAATGTTGCATGTCACACCCAATGTCCTTCGATTCTTTCCATCAAACCCAAGTGTTAAACCTTCAAAACATGATTCACAAAGGTAAATGGGCATTTGATCTCATCCCACACCATCCTAACCACACATAGATATTGATATTATAGTTAACAACATCTTTTACACATGGAAAATGAGACATAAGGTTTTAACATGGTTGCATATACATAAGGACGAATAAAAAAAAGGGTAGGATGAAAATAAGACTCACCACAATGTTCGCAAGTCTTGTGAATCATCATGAATGATGAAACATGAAGGTTTCCACCAATGCATGTTCTCTTGAGGCTTTGTAAGTTCAAAGGAGTCAATGACTCCACCAAGTCATTGCATGTTTGATGGCTTATAATGATCCATGTAACCAACACTTTAATGTGATGTGCATCAAACACCATCAACATGAACAAATGAAATTTCATGCCAATGATGCTGAAGGTGGCATCCATTGAAATCACCCCATTATTGCCTAATGAAACCAAGGATTGTGATGGAGTTTGGATCCCTATTGTAAATGTGACATGAATCCCATTAACCTTATCCATATCTTGAAAATAAAACACATCATATGGATGATTAAACCTTCAAATGTGAAGAGAAATGGTTGGTTTTTGTCTAAATATTAAATACCAACTCCTTCTCTTGTGTTTGAAATCCAAGTAGGCAATGTCTTGTTGTTTAATGAAATCATCCTTCATTTTTGTTTCTTTCACATTGGCTCTAGCCCACCATGTTGCCTTATGCTTGTTACATATTTGCTTGACAATGTAGTTTAAGCTTAGTTGAATCCAAATGCAATCCTTGAAGGCTTGTGATAGTTGGCCTTTGGTCCATACCAATGTTGGCCAATTTTAGGTTTCTAGTTAAGTCCAAGTTTGGATCTAAATGCAAGTTTAAAAACTAGACTTGATAGGTTTACACAAACCTTAAATTGATCAAGAATTGGACCCAATGGGTCTCAAGGGTTTTTTTATAGGGTCCAATTCTTAGTGTTAGGTAGTGGATAGGGTCCTACATTTAATAATATTTTATATTTCTAGGTTTTAGGTCCTATGTTTAAGTTTTAAGGTTTTAGGGTCATAGGTCTTAGCCTCAAGCTTTAGTATGTTAGGGCATCTCCAATGGTCGAATTAAAATGACCTTTACACAAGTATATTCCGATGTTCTTTAGGTTGTCCACTATGTTGTATAGAGGCCCAAATAGGGCCCATGTGGGTGGAAACCATTGTTGGTTCACTATTCCCTATGTTGTTCCTTATTGTTGTTATTGGAAAGATGTTGGGGAACACTTTGGGAGCCCATTGGAAACTTTAAAAACACCATGTGAACACCATGGGAACACCTTCAAAACACCTTGGGAATATCAATATCCAAAAAAATCAAAATTGTTTGGAAATAAACTTTCAAACCATCCCCAAAAATACCTTAGCACTAGCCTTGGCCTAAACTTGGAATTGAAGGTTCTTATAAAGGTTGTACTCATTGGACCCAAAACCATTGGTCAAGAAATTTGACCCAACCCCATAATTGACTAGGTTTTATTTCTTGAAATATTTCATAGACCTGAAATTTAGTGATCTTACATTAAAAATTATAATATAGACATGAACCCAAAAATTCTTGAAATACAAAGAACCAACCAACATTAATCCATACCCAAATGCAAATTTACAAAATGTGTTATCAATTTCAAGACCTAGGGTTGTGTATGACATAAAAAAAACAACTATATAACAAGAGTGAACAACATAACACCATAGCAAATATGGCCAATCTGGTTTTGGAATCTTGGCATTTTGATATCCACTTGTGGGGGTACCTAAATATAAATGTTCCACTCCATTAAGAACCGTCATAATTATCTTCACTATTTAGAAACTCCGCTACTCATACATGTGGGATATATGTGCACTCAATTTCAATTATATGTGCACCTCCACGTCAAACATTTTTTGTCTACATTAAGTCTATGTTGTTGATGGGTGACCTCTTTGGATTTTAGATCTCAATAGGATGAAATTCCAAAACATGACCCATGTTTGAAACTAAATGTGGGGTCACCATACCAGAGAAGATGACAAATATCAATATACATAACAAATGTCAATATCCAATCCGTTAGCTACATGTTAATTGTCATATTCCATATTTATGCAAAATGTACATGCTCCAAGTATTTGATTTGTATCCCTCATCTAAACCTTATGCAATCATATACACAATACCGTAAACCCTAAGCATGGGAAATATATGATATGGTCTAAAATTCAAAGTGCAAGGGTTGTGTAACTTTTACTTTTGAGCTTGAATTATCTTCACTCTCCTCCTAAAGGCCCCCATAAAAGCTTGAGCTCCCTTTTGATATGCATTATAGGAAAACTAAATTACATCCACCCATGATTGTGTAAACATTACTAGCCATGGATGCATCGCCGTAATTTATAAACTAAACAATTACGTACAAATGACCAAATAACCCTAATATTAATTTTGACTTGAAAGATTTGCATCCACCCTAAATTATGTAAACATTACAACCCAATGAATGGATAATCTTAAATTTGAGATCAACAAATCTTATACAAATGCCCAAAAAACTCTAAAGCCTAAATTTATTTTGGAATAAAAAATGTTTCTATTGACCCTAAATTAGGTCAACATGGTAGTTGCATACTAAGGTGGACCAAAAACAACACATGTGGAGTTCATAAACCACAAGGAAAATGGCTTTCAATAAGGGATCAAATTCATATTTTATATTTTAACGAGTTTTTAAATTGTTGAATTTTTAAATTTCTATTTGGCACAAAGGATGTACTAGTAAAGAAGTTGTTCACAATTCTTTGGTTTCAATAAGTTATGGATTTTTATGAAAATTGTTAGTTTTGTGAGCATCCATTAAATTTAATACCAAAATTTGCATATTCAACCCTTGTTTTAACATTGCATTAACACCATGATCACATTAATTTTTTTTTACCATACTTTGCATTTATAAATTATTTAATATGAATCCATAAATATTTTCTATGAATTATGATGTGAACAAAGATGTTGCGTCATTTCAAAAGTACATCCCATAATGAATTGACAACATTTTATCATTCTTTTTTAATGTTTCCACAAGTATGTTACATTGGTTAAACACACCCCTTCTAAACATTTAATGTTTTTCCAATTTTTATTGTAGCAAACCTATTTTGACCCTTGCAAAAATTACTTTTGTGACAATTTATAAATGGACTATATAGTCTGCAATCACTCAATACTATAAACATTGGACACATAACTGAATTGGGGAACTAGATAATTTTTAAAAATTTAGAATTTTTTGTGTGAATATAACCTAAACTAGGTAAACACTACAAGCATTGGATGCATAATCATAATAAAATAATTAATGTTTCTATATAATTTCTCAAAAAACTTGTGCCCTAAACCGAATTTGGGGGGGAAACCCCTAAAGCCTAATAAAATATGAATGAAATAAAATGGGAGGGTTTGTATAACTCATACCTTTGTGGTGAAATCACCTTCATTCTCTTCCAATAGATCAAAGATAATTTTAAAAATGGAAGCTCCTTGTATATGTGTGTGTGTGTGTGTGTCAATGCCTAAATCCATTTGAAATACTCCATGAACTAAATATAATTGGTAGCAAAAAGGTTGTGATTACCTAAAACATTTAATGACATAAATGTGAGGTTGATTCCCTAGCCACAAACTCAATGTCCCCTTTGTTTGTTTGAAACATATAATATTAAAAAGTGTATTTGTTCCTACATTGTTAATGTGTCGAAGCAAAAGTGAGACTTATACATTTAACAATCAATAGCTTACAAAGAAAGTTAAGGTGGTGGGTGTGTTAGTTTGTAGGTAAGGTCAAGGTGGTAGGTAAGTGGGTGGGTGTGGCTGATTTTTAAGAGAAAAAAACAAGAAAAAAAATTCTTAAAAAAGACAAGGTAATTGAGCCAAAAAAGAAAAAAATGGCAAGTTGAACTCCACTAGCTAGCAATTCATCTTCATTTTGGGAATGCCTTTACTCTAAGGCACTTTAATGTTTACCAGTGTTATTTAGTTCTTACTTTTCAAAAGAACCTCTAGTCTTAATTTCAATTTGTTTTTTCAAAAGTTTGAAAAAACCTTTGGTTTCAATTCAAGGATTCAAAAAAAGAAGTAATAGAATCCACGATGCAATCTTAGACTCAATTCTTCACATTTCAAGAATCTTGGTGTAGTTCATAATTAATTTTGGCTAGCCTTTATGATTTACAATGTGAAAAAAAATTTATCTGTCAATTTTAAGCACCAAAAACCAAACTATAATTTGTCTTTTATCATTCAATGGAGTTGGATGTGATTTGTGGGAGTGCAACAATGATGGTGCGAATTGTTCAAAATCAAAGTTTTTGGGGTATGCTTGATCAATATTTTGTGTTTTTTCTTGTGTGGTTGTAGTTATTTGGATGATGGAGTGAAAGGAGCTACATATAAAAATAAAAGGCAAGGCGATTGAAAAGTTAAGCATGAAGATTTCTTTTCTAGGAATGTGTTGTATTGTGGGTTTTGCAATAAATGAAAGTGTTTTTTTTTTAGTTTAGTACAGTTGAAATGATGGGAGGAATGACCACATTTTGATTTCATTTAGAACTTTGAACACCTTTTGGTGTTAAATTTTTGCTACACATGCCAAGAGGTGAATAAAAGTTTGGAGATCATTGAATCATTATAAACATTCATTTGGAGATGATGACATGCTCTAAGGGATTAAAAGGATGATTTGAATATGATTAGTCCTATTCGTGTTTGGTATACATTGATTGTTTTTATTTTGGGGAGGTTGAATACCCAAGTGATTAGGAGCTCTAAGGAATATACCAAATTTCAAAGGAGGGAATTATACGCTATGAAGATTGATCATGAATATGCTTGTTAGTATTGGGTATTAGCTTGTTGGTGCCATTTCGAGTTTTGTCCAATGTGTTTCACAAGTATGGTTCTTCAAGTTAGATGGGAATTTGGGCTTGCAATTAGGTTGTAACATTGATAAAAATCAAACATACTAAAAGATCATGGTAGCCTATTTGAGAGGAGGTTTGGAATGTTCTGATCCAAGTGAATGGTTAAAAGTTTTAGTAGAAATTCAGGGTTAGGACTTTAGAAACTAGTTAAAAGCAAATCATGTTTGGTTCACAATTTATAGTTGTTAGCATTTGGTTGTATTGCAAATAATCATCAATATGTTCACTATGCCAAAATTTTGGTTTTTATGACTATTCTTATGGATTGTGTAGACCAAATGGCCCCATCGTTTATGTCATGTGTAGTCATATATGTATAATCACAAATGCCATTATGTTTTGGTATAATGGCTAGAATACATTGACTATACTCCTATTTGCATTGCACCATTTTTTGGTATCAAAATGGTTTTTTCCAATAAACTAAAGTTACTTATTAGAGTTGTAGATAATGTTGGGTGTTGATGGCATAGATAAAGAGACATGTCAATGACATTACTATTGACCAGAGAAGAAGGAATCACTTGGGAGAAGCTCAATGTAGGGAAAAGATACTAACTATACATGAATTTGATTTCCCATTTCCCAAAATTGGCATTATACCTAGAGAAAGAATAATCATTTTGTGGTTACAAGGCTTCAAAGTAATAAACATAGTTGGATTAAATTTAGATAAAACATGAATAATGGATTTGGCCATACACGTGTTTCACATTGGAATGTATATTAGGGTTCAAGTTTGGTTGGAAACCGGGGATGGAATGGGAAGTTAGACAACTATTGCCCGTCATCACCACATATACTATTTTTTTGCAATATATGTTCAATCCTTTGAATATTGAACTACATGAAAAGGTTGAAGCAATACCAAAGGTAGGAGATTTGTGGTTACTTGCAACTATTGTGTCACCTTGTTAGAAGTGAGGTTTTTCTTTATAGGAATAGATAAATTATTTACTGTCAAAGACAAGGTGATTTGAATTCAACACACAAGAGTTGAATTTAAGGCTTTAGTTTGGAAGTTGGGGAGATTTTGAAGGATAATGGTTGTGGGATTTCAAGCATGATGAAAGGATGCATTACAAATTAAAAAAACTCTTAGTCAAGTCATGCATAATGATTAATGATCATCCAAACCAAAATGTTGAATTGTATTAAAGTGGATTGAGTATTGGGTTTTGTAATGAATTTTATTAGGGATGGCAATGGACAAACAAGTTGGGAATAGTTCTATTCCAAATAACATTCATGAACCTTCCATTTTTATTTTGAAATTCCAAGTTTTGAAAATGGAAAGCCTACCCCTAGATTAAAAGACATTTGGACTCCAATGTTGGTAGTCACCAAACAATGTTATACCAAGTCCTATATGCTCAATATTGAAGAAATGTATGAACCCCATATATGCCTAATGCACTGGTGTGTGTGTATTTGATGGTACATATTACAAAATTACAATTACAAATTACATTTCCAAAACCTCTTTATATACGACATTCCACATGTATCCATCAGGACCTTGGCCGTTGAAAATCTTGATGTTTGCATTGTTTGTGACCCGTGAGATAGCAAAATACAGTTGACCATGGGAATAGACCAGAGATGGCAAATATACCCCTGTAACCAAAAGAGAGAGGGTGTGATCTACCAATAAACACCTTGACAACTTCTACATACCCTCTATCAAACCAAGTCTCTGAGGTTCCCCAACTGTCGTGACCTCTGCATCTGCTCTCCCTCAGATCCTACACAATTCGCAGCCTGAGTTCACACACAATACCTCACATACACGCTGCTCACATCATATTCACAATCACCACTCAGGCCATAGCCACAGAGCTTACATTTCATTCATCAAAATTGTACAAAGACATGCTACTCCTGCCTCGAACGGATCTGTCCCAGAATTGAACAATCCATCAAGAACTCGACCTATCTGAGCAGAAACTTTGAGTGTATACACATGTATACAATAACCCTGATCTGCTACCTCACCCAGCTTCGACAATCTACATCTACATTAGACCTTCCTCGGCTCAAGACTCATACGCATTTCAGATCTGAGTGTACAAGGATCAAAAGATCAGATGGACCCACTCCATGACTCACGGGTTCTAGCCTGTCCACTACACCTCCAACTAAACTCTCCTCTCCAGTGTCTCTCTCTTTCAAACTTCTCCTTCCAGATGCTAATTGCACTTGCTTGGCTAGCTACTGGCGCAACGGAAAGATTGCAGCTAACCAACAATGCTGATCATCCACACAACTAACTGTTCCTCATTATGCATCCCCCCTCCT
>Ga0209208_10007773_pt1 | contig 14443 bp, 9 predicted proteins | sample S1TSphfallax_3_FD_187694 | JGI IMG/M metagenome (GOLD analysis project Ga0209208, IMG submission 187694) | Host-associated microbial communities from peat moss isolated from Minnesota, USA - S1T2_Fd - Sphagnum fallax MG (SPAdes) (version 2) | ecosystem: Host-associated > Plants > Peat moss >...
TCCTAAACCTTATCAATGGGATTGTCATTTGTAGGCAACCCTAATCCTAGACATGCCTACAAAAAATGTGTACCTAGCTTACCAAAAGACCATAGTTGGCATATTTTGGTTGCACATGCAACTATGAATATATGCATATCAATGATATACGATGATACATCAAATATATACGGTGATATATCACAGATATCATCCAAAGGTTGGGATGAAGGTGATCATAGTTGCACCATAGTTGCATACACACCCAAAAAGGGGGCATAGTTGCAAAAATAGTTGCATGCGACAGGTAGTTGCATCCTAGTTGCAAAGGGTGTGGTTGCATATGACAGAATTTCTAGTAGTGAAAGTGTAATAACATGAACCTCCTTCACCACCTTGAAGGGCATGCTAGCCTTGGAAATGGTCATAGAGGCCATGTCAATCCAACTTACATGACATCATTTCCATGAATAGTGATAAGTAACCTTATTTACAAACTAATCTAAAGAAAAAAAAATAAAAATGAACTCTCATCAAATTAACAAAATTAACAAAATTAACAAATGAACTTTCATCAAATTAACAAAATTAACAAAATTAACAAATGAACTCTCATCAAATTAACAAAATTAACAAAATTAACAAATGAACTCTCATCAAATAACCAAAAGAATAACCTTGTTCAATACCGTTTGCATCATATAAAAGGGGAACTTATTCAATTTGAAATGAATCAAAGGGCAAGACTTGTTTCAATGAATATGGGATAGAGATGGAACCTTAATAGATGGGTTTTCACTATTGGTAAGTGGCAAGGAGTTCACCATGGCCCACTTCATCCAAATTTGAAACCTATAACTCTCTAAATATGACCTAACCTCATTCAGAATCCATAGATCATCTAGGTGGAAGAATAAAATTGCCCCATCAATGGCTAGGAACTTTTCTGCAAAATAGAAAATGGAGGCAATGTAGTCATCCACCTTCCTATTCCAAAAAGGAATCTTTGAATGGATGGTTGAGACCAATGGAATAAGAAGGTTCTTGGAACATCATCTAGGACAAGGTGAAACTTGTCTTCCGAATTCACCTGCACAAAATCAAAACAATAGGATGCACAAGTTAATGTACCAAAGCCCATGCTTGAAATGTTTAGGATAAAAAATGGGTATTGAACATGAATGAACTTGATGAATGAACTTTGAAATGGTGTCAAACTCTAGAGGCCATTTCCTAACAATGATTATGTTCGCCACAATATATGGCCAAGAAACACCCAAGCCTAATCATTTTGTCATCCACCAAGTGAAATGGAGTAAACTGAAAAGAGTGTGATGAATCATGTTGTGTATTCAAGCTTCCACCATGAAAAGGAATAAGAGGGACTAGTACTAGCTGAAATTTCAAGATATTGAATCTCAAAATATTGAACTCCTATGGAGGGTTGACAACTATAGAGGGTGCAATAGTTTCCTACAAAGGATCATCAACAAATGCATTTATGTCTACATTCAAATCTACAACACCCTTCACTTTTTCCTTCCCCTTACTTTTTCCCTTTGAAAAAACTTTCCTTTTTTCCACCTTCACCTTATGTCCCAACTAAACTAGTAACCTTTTCCATGAATCCAAGTTTTAAACTCTCCTTCAGTGCAATTTTTGTGGAGGGAGTGTTGTTTTTGGGACAATTAAGGTACCAACTGATTTGAAAAAGGTGTGAAAATGACTAGTCCTTGAAGAAGTATTTGTGAAACATTGTGTAGTTTGCTTTGGGGTCACACCAAGTCTCTAAGAGGTAGGGATATGGTCAATGGCTCCATTGGTAAATAGAACATGATAAAAATATGTGTAGGATTTAAGAAAGTTCATAAGGCTATTGTAGGTACTTTAGATCCAAAATATGAAAGAGGAATTCATATGATGAGAATTCCATCTTAAATCCCAAAAAATTTCAAGGTCTTTCACCTATTCTTGGCACTAAAAGTAGGGCATAGGAATCAATGAACATGGAAATGGGTTTTCCAAAAAATTGGGTTGGGTTAGTGCATATGATTTTTGACTTTGAAATATTATTTATTAAAAAAGGAAGTAAGATATTGGAATGATAAAAGTATGATTCCAAAAAAAATGGATATAAAATCATTATTTCTTGAATTTTAATTCTTTGTGACCTATTATCAACATTGAAAGTAAAACAAAAGAACAAGTTAACATGACATTCTACTTTGACTTCAGGTTTTTTTACAAATGAAGGAGTGGGTTGAACAAGGAAAGTTAAAATACATGTATATCACCCCTTTGAAAGCCTCCTTGTCCTTGGACTACTCCTTCCAATATTTGCTTCTCTGAATTCCATCTTTGGGCTTGAATTCATAGAAGAAATAAGTCTCCCATGTTGCCAACCTTCAATCTTGGATATATGAATTGAATGAGATCATACTAAGGATCTTTCTCACATTAAAGCCAAGATCCAAGAACATTGTTTCAAAATATGAACTACATAGTGATTTAAAGTTTGTAGAGGTAGATGGATTAAGAAGCCAGATGTCAAAACATGAATTCCAATCTTGAAAAAAATTGGGATGTAGACCAATAACTATATGAAACATTGAATAGGGGATTGAATAGGGGTACAATTTTTAAACTAAAAATTTTACAAATAGAAGAACAACCTATAGAACATCATGTGTTTTTAGTAAAAGTTGGAGCAAAAAGAGAAGTTTGGATAGGGAGTCCATAGAAATGTCATGGTTATAGAAGGTGATCTCAAGTGATGGGGGATGAGGTCTAACGTATACCCAAGAAAAAAAAGGATATCCATGTTTTTTAAGCGCCATCTATTGTTCCAAAACATCGAGAAGAGATAAATCTAAGGGACAACATATATGAACATCTTTTAAGCCAAGACTTTTCATGATCTTGAAATTTTTGTGACCAATGGGTCAAGTGTTGGAAGGGATGTTCAAAAGAATTGTGATTATTTCTTCCAATGCCATTCATGGGAAAAAAATATTCTCTTAAAAAAGTTCACATACTTGAATAATACACATTGCATTGAGACAAATGATAAAAGATAACATTTTCATCAAACACATAATTGTTTAAAGTTTTACCATATTATTCACTTATTGTATGGGGAATGTTTTTGCCATCCATGTTATCATGTATTCCCGCTTCGTGGCAATCACATTACATAGATACAATTGTACCACAAAATGAATTTGTGAACAAGTCAAATACAAAAATAAATAAACCATATTTTTTTTTTCCTCATTAGTTTATGTTCTCTAATAATATATGTTCCTAAGTCATTAACATCTAATTTACCATTGTCAAATAAGCTTACCACCAAGAATAGTTCATGAAATTAATCTATAGTGAACAATAAATGCTTGAAATTATGTTATGTTTTTATGTCCAAAGATAATGTGAAGTAGATTTCCATTGTGTATTCATTACAATCTATTATTGTACCTATAGTTGACAATCAACAATCTTTTTGTCATCTTATTTATTTTGAAAAAAGAGGTTTGGCAATCTCAAATTGAATATTTCAAAATTTTGACAATCAAGAATAAGTACATGGAATGCACTTTGTATTTGAACATATAATAATAGTCTAGTGGTTGGACAATGGATTGCTTCACATAGGTTGTGAGTTCGATTTTCAAAGATATTGGTAAATATCATTAAGTTTTTTTTCCAAACATTTTGAAAATTGTTTACCATTGAACATTAATCTTAGTTGTAATATGTCAAATGTGCAACATAATAAAAGATCTTACTTGAACTTCAAGTAACAAAACTATTTATTTTAGACATCTAATTCAATATAATTCAAACATAAAAGATCTTAGTGATAATTTTAGGCATTGATGTTTTTTATTGAACGTATTTGCAAAGTGCTTGAAAGGTTGATGTGGTAGCGCTATAAGAATCAACAAAATGTCATGTTTTACAACCATGCCAACCTTTATGGAAATCTTTCATCGTAAGTTTTAATTTAGGTTACAACAATACATATTGTCATCAAGTCATTGAATTTTTTAGATTAACACACTAACAAAAGTGAATATTATGAAATTTAAGGATAAATTAATTTGGTTTGATGTAAATAGTTTGTAAGACAATCAAGAATCTATCTTGTACATATGAGGTTTTATTGGATGTAATTTGGCGATCATTATAGTAATTTATTCCATTAAAAAAGACTCATTTCCTTTTGGGAAAAGAAATTTCATTGCTCACTACACTTCTTATTCGTTACCCTCAAGGACCAAGTTGGGCCATGGGTATGTTGTGGCTATACTGTTGAATCTGCATTTATTATATCAAGAATAGGGGATTTTGATTGTCAAATTTGGCCTTCCATTCTCATTTACCATTTGTACTCACAACTCTTCCAGTTTTTCCCCTTGTTAGAATCAACAGTATAATTTCCTCTTTCATTTGCTTCTGGTTCTAACAGTGAATTTATCCACAAATTATGCCAAATTATACATACCCACCATACTGTTATGTTGGTTGCCCAAATGTTCATATAGCAAAATGAGTTACAAAAATTTCCCATTGTTTCTTATAATCAGCATGAAGCTCAAAAAAACAATGTGGTAACATCAAGTGTCTCCCACAACTTAGCTTTAGGTAGTTGCATCTCCGCTGATGGTGACTCTGAGGCTTGTTGGAAAACTCTTTTGGTGATATTGGAAACCATATGCTACAATAAACTGTGATCAGCACACACGAGGACAAGGAAAGAAAGTGAGCAAAAAATTTCAATTGGAGCATTATAATGACATTTAACAGCTTTGTTATAGCTCATTTGAGGATCAAAGATGTTCACAAAAATACAGAAGTACTATATGAGAATGAATATACTCGTAAAAGCATTGATGATTATGATGATGATAATTTTACAATAAAAATGAACTTGACTAACAGAAGAAACAAACTTTTGTTCTAAATGATGCTGTTCATGAAGCCATAAGTGGATCTTCTCCCAAGTCTCCACTTTTTGCCCGGTGCGGTGCTTCTCATATTGTGTCTTCAAAACCTGTTCTTTCCATGCTTGCAAAATCCGGATGTATGCTGCTCTGACCCATCACAAACACATGAATCAATGCAACTCAAAACCTGATCCCTTGTACTATTTGGAATTCTACTCTCATAACAAAATCAGGATGAATTCGTTTTTGTGTTTGAGAAGTTCCTACTTCTAGATGGAAGAGTGGGTCCAGGTGAGTTCATACCGGTGGGCATGAAGGGCTGCAATTTGTTCATTTTCCATGAACTTGAGACTTGTTCTGAAGGTCTTTTCATCTCTTACAAATTGCTGCCATCTTACCCAGAAATGCCGACGAATGTGCAGGCAGTTCCTCTCATCTCCAATTTGGTCCAGAAATTTCCGACGCTTGAGGACCTACAATACAAGAATCATGGCCAAACGATTCATGCCTTAAGCCTGCACAAGCCACTCCAACTTGACTTCAATTTCTTTACATAATTCTGAATACTTTGATTTGATCACTAACAGCTATCTGGATCTTATTCTAGACAGTCACACTGAGTGCGGACTTATCAAACCAACTGATGCAACACATAGACAATGCTCCATATGACAATCATGTCTCTTTGAATTAGTGCAAGATTCTGTCACCTGACATGCCCCAATGATTCAAGGGACAGTGAATGGAACAAAAGTCTGAGTACAATCCTACACACATTCAAATGTTACAAGGGACCATGGGATATAAAAACAGGTTTGGGGTTAGATCATCTCCAGTGATGCTCAGTATGTGACCCTGCAAAAAGATTTCTTGAATCCAAGTTTGGTTATTTACTTTTTTCCAACCCAACCCAAAAAACTAAAACTGGGACTGCAAATAGGCGGGAGACAACTAACAGCAACCCACCTGGACCGTTCAAACTATCTAGCCAATCAACATCAGGTGTTAGGTTTTGTTGTGCCTTTTACCAGCCTCAGCATCCTGTGCAAAAATGCTGGGCCAAAACCATTGTGCTGAGCCAAACCGGCATGTTATGACTTTTTTTCATCCAATTTTCTTTTGCAGGGCCACATACTGAGCACCAGTGGAGCTACTCTTACATGTTGCTGTTGAAAGAGGGTAGGTAGACTATATTCTCAGGAAATCATTGCAACTTGTTTACTCAAAATGCTTAAATGGGGTTCAAAGTGAGAACCTCACAAAATGATGTACATGTACGCTGCAGTAGGGAATGTCGATATGACTTGTCTGCTCTTTGCCCCTTTGCCCATGATTGAAAGCACAATGAAAGCTGCCACCTCTTTCGTGATTGGGTTGCTCGGATAGCAGAAGCTCGAGCCCGCCTCTTCAAAAATGCCTTGCCAAGAACACATTGCACATGCAATGACTCAAAGGCATTTTTTCTAAGCCAATCATCATAGTGATTTCCTGCAGCAACTATACTATTCCTGCACATTGTGAAGTAGCTTGGTGAATGCAATATGCAGCCAACTCTTGACGTTTCTCCCCCTTCAAATCAGACCAATTTTTTTGGGCATGGTTTGAGGCAATTCTATTATGTGTCAATTCACACCATCATTCAGATGTTTGTTTTCTGGAAGGCTATTGAGGCATGATACTTCAACTCTTTGAGTTCGAGGACATGCTCCCTGTATCTCATGGAGCAAAATGAGATCATACCAAGCCTATACTAGTGATACAGATCAGGTTAGGGTTTCAGAAGCTCAATGCAATCTTCACCTATTTGCTAACAAAAGGTGCAACCATGGAGACCACCCAAAATGCAATAGTAGCCTCTTTTTGTTGTGTATGCTTGCAAGTTCATGTTGTTGTTTCAGCAGCTCACACAATTGTTGAGACTTGATCTCAATCTGTACAGCCAGTACCCGGGCAGCAGTTGTTCAGCACTGTAAAGACTCCATTGCACTGCCTATATGATTTGTTGGTTGTGCACAAAAAAGTGCCAATAAAGGGAAAAAAACAGGGTGCAATGCTGGTAAAGACTTTCCATCTTGTTCATTCATTTGAGTAATGAGAAGTAGTCTCTTCTAAAAAATCAACCCTCTAGGACAGTTCTTTGTGCTTTTGGAATCCTCTTCTTGTAGTACAAAGGACCATAATCAAAGAAGAGCAAGCATTCCAAGTCTATGGAAGGAAAGGGATGTCCACAAGAAGGACAAAAATTGATCATACAATTCTATTGTGAACTAAGGCCAACATTGGTTTATGTCTACAGCTAGGTTATTGGCTTGATGCTGTGGCAATGCACCTGTCTTTTCTTGCAATTCGCTTTCCTCTTCTGTGCCACTGAAATCCTGAGTTGCATGTTTTTCAAAATTTCTTTGGTTGCCTCATCTGCTCGCTTCTTCTCCTACTTTTAGTCAGCCCACACAAAAGTCAAGTGAAATTCAGGGTGGTCATGGCCATGGAGCTCACTGCTCCCTCAAACATTCAGCAATGAAAATGAAGGGAAAAGGACACATGTTTCTTTAGGTTGCTGTGGATGGGTATCTCAACAACATTAGGAGCTCACCTCTTTCTGTTTTTGAACAGTCTCATATTGCATTTGAAGCTCTTGTCTCTGCTGCTTCCGGGCTTCCTCTCTTGCTGCCATGGTCTGATGGGACTGATGTAGTATCTGTGATGCATTGTGGCAGTGTGCTAGTTTTGTGTAGCGCATTTGAAGCTCCTGGCTATACTTCTTTTGCAGCTCCCTTCTCACCATCTTGGGTAAATAAGACTTATGTCCTGACCATGATTCCTCACTTCCTGCAAAAACCCTAAAATCATATTACAAACCATATGTTGTATCTACTGGAGGATGCTCAATAGTGAGTGCATGGGTTTGCTGACACAAACTCTGTACAAGGTCCGAGTATGATTTTTTTTGGTGTAAGCCCATTACTCCATGCACATTGTGATAATCAAACATCTGAAAAGTCCTTAGACTAGAAACAAGCCTGAATGCTCATATGCAATTAGAGACAACAAGAAAAAACAGAGCTGGGAAATGGAAATGTGGGTTTTGGAGGGAGGGATTTTCAGGGTGACCAAAAAGGCCATACTTGAGCTTACAGGACTGCTGCAGACACGATTTACATCAACACAATTGCAGCTGCTCTCCACTCTTGACCTTGGAGTGTGGCATTTCAGCAGCTGTCCACAGACACCCATCTCCATCTCCATCTCCATCTCTTCCTTCTAGCTCTTCCTGCTATGTCAAGTCTATGGCAACTCCATTAACAACAATTTCTCTTGCTGCACAACCAGTATTGCTTCACATCCACACACAATAAACTTCTTACCAGAAGTCATCAAACATAAACCCCAAAACCTCAAACTTCAAACGAATTCAAAGCCAAATTGGGAAAAGTCCAGGATTACACATTCATCTTCCAATTCCCCAGCAGAAGAGGAAGGGAGAAGGAAGTCATGCCATGGCTCAACTGTGTCTGCATTCACAAGATCTCCCTTTCTTGGGAATGAAACACTACTACTACTGTCTAACCGTCTCAGGGAAAGTTCTGTACATTAAGACCTGGCAGAATCCACACTTGTCTGTTTTGGTTCAAGGCCAGTTGCTCATTATGGCAGCACATTATACAAAATAAGTACAATATCTGGCATAATTCACACACTCTGTTGTCCTGTTTTGTGTTGGCAGGTGTACATTTTGGCATTGTGTGCATTTTGCGGAGTTTGTAATCTCAATAGAAAAGCCACATCAGTGGATGGCCCCTTCAGCAGATTATGGCAAAATGTGCATTTACGGAGTTTGCAATCTCTATAGAATATGTGTGAATGGGTGCAAAAGTGCATTATGGCAAGGTGTGCATTCGGTGGTAGCTGAGGCCAAACTGGTTTGTTTAGCTTATTCCCAAGTGAACACTTGGGAATGGAAAGATATCGCAATCATAAGCATAGTTTCAATATTTTTTACTTCAATTTGCACCCTCATTTTTTTTCAATTGAATTTGAATTCCATTCCATGTCTTTGAATTAAATTTTACAATTTAAATTCAATTCAATTTTAACTATATGTAAAATTTTGAATTCAATTCAATTCAAGTTGCACATAATGTTAATCAATATTTTCATTCAAATGGAACTTAATTTTCACAAAATCAATTCATTTTTTCTATTAATTGAGTGTCATTGTTAGTGCGAAGCAACATGAAACCCAAGTTTGATAAGATAAGAATATCATGAGATCTTATTTGAGATTTGATACACTTTGATGTTTTCAATATCAATGCATTATTGATGCTGGGGCTTGGACCAATTGTTGATTAGAAGGAAATATACTTTGTATGGAAAAATGTGAAAGAAAAGAGGCTCTTAACATACCTAACTTTTGGTAAATATTCTCCATGCTAAAAAAAATGGTTTTTGAAAGATATGCATTCTTTTTCTTTTATTAAAGACTTAAAAAATATATAACTTTTGATGAACCTTCAACCTTAAAAGCCCAAGTCTTTTTCTCAATCATTTTATTTGAAATTTTAAAAAATTTGGTCCAACCTCCTCATCCACAAATGTGATTACAATGTGTGAAATTTTCAGCCAAAATCATGCAAGGGGAGATGATATTTCAAAGTTAGTTTGAGCTCCAAGCAAGTGTCGCCCAAGGCTAGATCTAACGTTTCACCAACCAAACCAAGACTTTGACACGACACTAACACATGCATCCTAATATTAAACTCACAACGGCCAAGTGTACTCATAAAACAAATCAAAATGTGGTTCTTCGAGTAAGAATGGAACCATCCGTTTTGAAATGTGAATGTGAGGATCCTTGGAAATAGGTGACAATTTCAAAAGTATCGCAATGCTAAAACTCTTTGAGTTAACTCAAAAATGAGAATTAGTCCCTTTCTACTCACCTTCGATTCCCACCATCTTCATTGGTGCAATCCCAAGTGTGGGTAGTTTGGGTTGTCAACCTAGAGGCTCAAATGCATGCACTTATTTTATCGAAACTTCACCCAAATCTATGTAAAAATTCTCGTTCATTAGACCATTTGAAAACTCTTAGAAAGCCCCCATCAACCAAACCCCAACTCTTTTTTGGAAAAATATTTGAATTTCTACCACCCACATACACTTGAAAATTCCAAACTATAAGTCACGTCTGTCTTATCTTGCATTTAGGGGAGAATATATTTCCAGAACAAGGTCATGCTTTTTTTGTATTTTTTTTCATGAAGGACAAACTTCGGAGGAGTCTTCAATCTGTGAAGGCCACTTTACTTGTCAACCTTTCAATGTGAAGGGTATTTTTTGGAGCAGGCTTTCCCGGATGCAGGGCCACCTGGGCCCCTTCAAATTGAAGGCAGGCCACATGTCTCCAATATGTACCTAGTCAAAATAGAAAAGGATGCTTTGAATTGTTATGGATGATCACCATTAGTGTCTTCATCTTTGTTGTGGATGATCCCCACTTCAACTACATCAGAAAATTTATAAAAAATACACAAACACACACCCTAAACCCTACCTAGGGTGTGCTTATTCTTTTCCTTCCCAAATGACTTGGGAGAAGTTGAATTTCACATGAACTTTAAAACATCCCTATGAAACATACTGAGTATCATACCAGAATTTCAACCATCCTCTCTCCACTAAACCCTCTCTATTGTAGGAGGGATAATCATGCATGTAATGTGCACTCCAAAATACATGAGGAAATTTCTTTAGGTGGTTTATGAGCAAATGTACTATAAAGCCTTGACGAGGTTTGCCCATCATTTTATTTCCATATAATTTAGCCCAATAAGTAGTTTGACAATAATGACCATAGAGTATTTCAACGCATGTACGTTGAATAACTAATTTTTTTCATTTTTTCATTTTGACAAATAGAATATTTCCAAAGATTCAATATCATCCTTGAAAAAAACATTTCTTGTAAATAAAATAATTTTTTGAAAATTTTATCACATTTTGAAAAATAATATAATTAGTGTCAAAGCTGCTAAGGTACTATTATGGTACACAAAATTCAATTGCAGTCCAATTGGCCTTACGGGGCTGTTCATTTACTCTGGAAGCCTCCCTGAAGCAGAACCGGTCCCAACTGGGCAAAACCGGTCCAACTGGGCCATTCTCTAGTACATTATATTATTCTCCTTATTAGAGATTCAATTGGTTGATAAATTTTACTTCCGTAAAGCATGGCACGTTATAAAGTGTTAAAGTTCCCTCAATTTGGCAGACGAACCTTTCCCCCGCACAAAAAGAGGGAACTTTTGTTTTTTTTTCAATAAAAAAATATACCCTATTGGTACCCACCGGGTATCACAAAATTTACTAAAATACAACCGAGCTTTACATGCACTAAGGCCCTGGGGAGAGGGAGGATGTTACAAGAACAAGGGCCCCTAACGGCCCTTTTTATAGTAACACCCTTCCCTCTAGGGCCTTACGTACCATTTAATGCCACTCTTGGACACTTGGGGTATGAAAAATCATCAAAATTTACAAAGATGGCAATGGGTATTGCTGTTTGGATAATAAATATTTCGTAGGGTTCAAACAGTCCAAGCTATAATGGGACCAAAAATGAAAAGACGAACAAAGTACCCACTTCTTCAGGTTTGATACTTGGGTCATGGGTGCCAAATTATTTTATTTTATTTTATGCAAAATCCAAATTCAGCAGTAAAATAATAATAGTTTATGGTATTTTGGAAGAGAAGGTGAATTGGAATCTCTTGAATAATAATAAAAAATTGGGAAATAACCGAGTGTTATATGGACGGTTATTTGAAAGGTTATGAATGTAATACACTCCTATTGGAATTTTGTAAGCAGAGAAAATCATCATGCTCTAGCCCCTCACCCCTTTCTGACCCACCCCCTCTGTTGCCATAATAGTCAAACATCCCAACCCCAGTTAACCCTGCCAACTGACTTTCCTTCTGCCAGAAAGAGAGTACCAAGTTGTTCTGGCCAAAGTGAACCAGCACCCACTAACACACGATGTAGGATGAATGGTAAGTGATGAGGAAACAGTTTTTCTGTTGGGTTCCAGTTCTCTAGCTAACCATAGTGGTTAGCTTGGTTGGTTTGTTTTCCTACCTACCTATGAACAACCCACAAGCAGAGCAGGTCGTTAGTAGGTAGGTAGTAGAAACAGCACTTATGAAATGTTTAAGCCATCTACTTACCTAATAGTTACCTATTTTCCTACCTATCTACCTATATAAGAGACCTATAAAAAAATTTCTTACAGAAAATTGATTATGAAGGTGAAACCAAAGATTATTAACTCAGTTGAGATTCATCCACAAAGATTAACTCAGTTGAGTTTCATCCACAACTGAGTAAGAAGGGGCATCCAGTAGATGGTGCACTGGTGGGGTGTGACCCACTAAACGTAGGTCATACATATCCTTGGGCCACGTTCTTTAGAGGCGGTGAAAAACTGGTACTTGAGTTTTCTTTTGGTTTTTTATTAGGGTTGTGAATTTTTTAATAGCTGGGCATGCTTTCCATAGCTGAGTCAGCTTTGGAACCCCAAATTGTGGATCTGTCTTCCTGCTGGAATGGGGGAGTGGGGGGGGGTGGAAAATAGTAGTTTTTTACAATAATCCTTGTACTATGGAGTGAGTGAGTGAGTCTGGTAGGCCTCTTCCTCCACCCTAAACCCTACTAGACCCCCCAAACCATAAGACATAACCCCATCCCTTGTGAGAATCGTTCTCACAATGCTCAAATTTGTTCTTGTTAAATTGCAAGTTACAAACCATAACCTTGTACCTCCGTCTCTCTCTCATCATTAGTGACCTACTAGTGAAACAATGTACCACCCTATGTATCTATGCTCTCATTGGCCCAATGATTCTGTAACCCTTTGTTTCTTGGATGAATTTTTTGTAATTGCTGTTTTCATGGATGGATGAAAAGAGGGCATCTTGATTTCTTCTCACAAGGGATGATTATTATTATTATTATTATTATTATTTCCGATAACCAGCGAGAGTGGGCTCTCTCACGCTGGTTACCCTCACTAGTTACGTAGTTCATAACGGGTGTTGCCCACTGTCGTCAATTCACTTCAGGACAATGTGCCTCACTTTTGACTAGGCCTGCACACAACTGGAACTGGGAACTGGCAAGACAGAAAGTGGAACCAGCAGATGATCACCTGTCCCAATTAGTAAGAAGCCTTACAAAAGGCTGGGAATAAGACACCAAAATGGGTTAGATTCACACAATACGTAGATTATTAGTGTAGTAACCTAGCAGGTTCCGCACTAAATAATTATGAGAAACAAATCAAGAATTTTGAGAAATTATTTAAGGTATACCAAGTAACAAAGTACACCTTAATCAAAAGAAAAATTATGGTTATGCCAGAATGTTCCTAGAGGAGAAAATATATTAGAGCATCTCCACTGTTGCTCAGTATGTGATCCTGCAAAAATATTTCTCACATCCAAGTTTAGTTATTTACTTTTTTGGAACCCCACCCATGATACTTTTTTCAGGGACATGCATATAGCTGCGAACTACTAATAGCAAACCACCTGGACCAATCATTATGATTGGCCAATCAAAAATAGGGAGCATCGGTCAGATCATATTTAGTACACTCTTCTCTAGCAGTGCACAGGTTTGCTGCTGTGCTTTTTACCAGCCCCAAGCAAACTCAGAAAATATGCACGAGAAAGTGTGCAGGAGAAAAACCATTTTCCTGAGCCAAACCGGCATATGTTGACTTTCTTCATCGGATTCTAATGTCCAGAATCACATACTGAGCACCGGTGGAGATGCTCTTAGCCTAAGTAGTCTAACCTGCTAGGCTACTACTGTAGTTAGCACAGAGTTGGTTCTGTGTGCATTACACAGGGAACTTAAACCCTTATCTTCTTGGAGATGACCTTCAGTAGGATTGCATTACCACGCCTCCACCCATCCAAGAAAACCCTTCAAAAAGAGGAGATGACATATGTGATGGGGTGCCACAATTGAACGAGATATGTCTTGACTCTTGACATATTGCCAACTTCTCTCCAAGATAGAAAACAAAGAAAAGTATGTGGGATTCGTGTATGTGTGTGTGTATTAGCCTCAATGGAATGTAAGGAAAGACAATTCTTTGATCACGGCATATGAGCTGGTTGGTTTTTCAAATGCTTTTGCAGGTGCTCACTTCATTTGCCTCCTGGTGATTCTGGCATGCACAAACTCAATGGTTGTTGATCAAATCACATATCCTTCAAGCATAACCTTCATTGTTCATTCCACCATGCTTTCAAAAACTTGTGTCCATTGATGCTCCTAGCATTCCGAATAAAATCTCACCAAAAGTTCAAGATTACCAATGTCATTCCCATAGTACTTAATAGCTATGGGAATCTACTCCGTGACTGTGAGTACCTATTGTTGCTTCAATTGTTTAGTTTGGGGGGGCGGGGGGGGGGGGGGCCCCCAAGGTTTTTGTCTTTTTTTTT
>Ga0209208_10007774_pt1 | contig 14441 bp, 13 predicted proteins | sample S1TSphfallax_3_FD_187694 | JGI IMG/M metagenome (GOLD analysis project Ga0209208, IMG submission 187694) | Host-associated microbial communities from peat moss isolated from Minnesota, USA - S1T2_Fd - Sphagnum fallax MG (SPAdes) (version 2) | ecosystem: Host-associated > Plants > Peat moss >...
AAAACTTAGCTGGAAGTTTTTTTTGTGAGAATCATTCCCTATTTGGTTACAACTTTTGTTCTGAGAATGAAAACCAATTTGGATCAATCTGGATGTTTTTTGGTAGTGGGGGGGCCAGGGGGTGTTGTAACAATCACATTTGCCTAGGGTTGTACTAAAGCTCCAAAAGAATGACATGAAGTTCCTGTATTGTATGGTAAGGTGCATTGCACTTGGGACTCCATTCACCTGGAATTGCATCAAAGTCACCTGGGAACATGAGATTCTGTCTGTCAGGTGGTAATGGATTTTACCAGGGTCTGTTCCAGATGGTAGACACAGGTAAGGCCCATTCTACCCAGGAGCCTTGGAACACATCAAAGTCACCAGGGAGGGTGAGATTTTGTCTTGAGGGTAGCTAACAGGTTGTACTAGAAGCTGTTCCAGATTGTAGACACTACTGTTCCCCACTCTTGATTCGCATCCCAAGTGGACCTGGCATAACCACTGTCAGATAACTACCTGTCATCCTCAGGAACAAACCTAGAAGCATGTATTACCTGTATAATAAGAAATCAAAACCCAGATGAACATGGAAATGAAAGAGTGCATGAAGCTCTAAAACTTGTTCTAAATTTTAAGTAGTGTAACCCACAATTGGATCATCTTATATATTCCAGATTGTAGTTGGCAGACATTGTAATCAGTATTACCTACCATCAATTCACACCACATGTACCAGGTTGCCTTCTGGAGATTGTAATTGATGATTCCCACTGTTGGCTTTCCATCCACAAGTGGAACTAGCAGATGTAACCTCTGTCCTGCTAAGGAAAATAACTTTTAACAACTTTATGTGGACAGCAAATCCAGTTCCAAACATGGAAATCGGTACATGCTTCCATCAAGCCCTGAAACTCATAAGGTTGAAAGTAAAATCAGTCATCAACAGAACGTCAAAAGTAAATCTGTATGGAAAACCCACAACAAACCAGCAGTATGATTGATGTTTACCTGGGTCAGTCCCAAGAGTAAAAATAGCACATAAATCACATTTCTATGCATTTCAACATTGTTTGTGAACTCCCATCACAAATGCCTACAAATAAGGGTTCTCATGCACCCCCATTTGGTTGGGATTCTTGCTATTCTCATCATGCACCCCCTATTGCTCTAAATTGGTAGATTGACAGATGAAATATCTAGTGCTTCCATTATGAATGGAACTACTCATTGGGGTCACAAGAGAGATAAGGTGACATAGAATACCAGGGAAATGCTCAATGGTCAGATTGATCCCAAACACAAAGGAGATTTGCTCCCAAACATATAAGCTCCACAATGTGCTTTTCCACCACCAGATATGCAAATCAGCACCAGTACTAAAGATGCAGATTCTAACCTACCACCCACACTAATTACATTGCTCCTACACATTATAACAGTAAATGCACCACTATTTATGCTCCCCTGTAACCCAACCCTACTCTCAGAGCACATTTGCCATTCTTCAATCAAGTTGTTTAATCTGGTATATGATGGCAAGAAACTTCTATAGGGATGGGATGCAGATGGAAACACGTTCACTAACAGCATGATCAGTAACTTAAAACATGCAAATTGGAAGGAGCACCAACCTAATAAAGATCCTCCCTCCGGTCTCTTCTTTCATCCCGCCGATCATCTCTGTGCCGATTCAGATACTCCCTGGGCAAATTGTGCATGGGTGAACGACTTCGCTCCCTCCCATCTCTTGCCCATCGTGATCGCAAGGGAGGAGTGAGTGGCCGCCGATCACCACCTCTTGGATCAACATGATCCAAACCCCTCCTATCCCTATAATGATCCTCCCTCTCTCCGTCCTTGTGTGCAAAGAAGCCACGGTCCATCATTCCCCTATCTAAAGGACCTCCCCTATCAAATGGAGCTCTGCCCTCAAACCGATCTCTGTCCCGGAAATCATCCCGTTCATGATAATCATCATGATCTCTCATTTCTCTCCCTGGACGGAAATCTGACATCCGAGGTGGTGGCCCATGGTCAAACTCATGGGGGACACCCCTGCCACCCCAAACCCCTGGTGGTCCACCAAATCCACTTAACCCTCTGCCTAGCCCACGCCCACCCAGTGGTGGACCTCCCCCCATGAAGGGGGTGTGATGAGGTGGTGCCCCACGAAAGCTACCTTGGTGCCCACTTCTAACTCCCATTCCCATTTCTCCCATTTCCCTGCGTGGCTTATTGCAGTTGTTGCAATGAGTTCTTCTTGCAAAATTAAGATTGCCACACCTACATACAACAGAGATGTTAGACCACCAAGGCAACAAAACATGATGTGTGGGATACATCATCTGCACAGGGAGAACCCTATATCTTGGTGAACATTACAAGTCATGCACTGTATGCTGGAGCTAGTATATTACACAGTAGGAAGGCTGAAAACCCAGGTGTATTTAACTCAGAGAAAGGCATAATGTTCAACACTAGTTGGTCTGGACTGACTTACGTTGGCTCTGAGCATATCCAGTCCCCTTCTCTTGGTGTAACATTCGGGTTGTTGCGTCCAAAGCTTTCTCCACCTGGTGGAAATTCTTCAGGTCCTCGAAAACTTGGACTAAAGCCTCTTCCAAATGGTGGCAATCCCCGACCTACTCCTGGAGGCCCTGAGGCTGGAATAGGTCGGTCTGGATATCTTCCTCGGCCTCTTCCACCCCTATAACCCCCATGAGGTGAAGCACCCCTATCATAATCAAATGTGTATTGATCCCCCCTTCTTTCATGAGGATTTGGGCTGGAGCCTCGTGGAACATGGCCTAGTGTGACCTTGATCTTACTTCCTTTAAAGTCATAGCCTGTAATGCACACAACAAACAGACATCTTCAGAAATATTGAGAACTCCTCCATACCTATGATTGAATTCATGAACTGATAAAGAAGGGTGTAGAGATTCCAACAACATTCAGCAAGCAGGAAAATAAGGAGACTCAACCTGAAAAAGCATAGAAAAGACTGAGAACTGAGGAGATGTTTCAGCAGTAGTGACAGTCATACACAAATTTCACTGACCTTCAAACCAGTGTATCATAACATCCTCAATGTTTCAATAGTTTCTTGAAGAGACAAACTGCTCAAAACATATATTTTAAACTTAGCATATCTAGAAAAGAGCACATCTTAGCCATGAAAGAATGTCCAGGATAGCTGAAATATATATTCACAAGTATTAAGAACTTCTCCACGTTTACAATTAAAGTCAACCTGAAATAAATTGAGGGATGACCCTATAATGAGGTAATGGATCTTTTGGATCTGACCAAAATACCAAGAACTATCAGCTACCATGAAAATGAGGAAGGCTCACCCTAAAGAAAACTAAAATGCAGACCAGAAGACAGAATTAAGGAGCAATTTGAACAACAGCAATGGTCATATGTGTGTTGAGGGACCTTCAACAGCAACGTGTATCACATTGACCATCTACCGTAACATCCCTACCACCTTCATCAGTTCCTGGCAATTGGTGGAGGTTAATTGTCAAACATCAACCAACTTACTGAGCTTTTGTCCACAAGACCAGCAGCAACAAGAAAACTCAGGCATGATGCAACCTAGCATGAGAAAAAGAAACCAAAAGATTCCAAGAAAAAGATGAACATACAAAGGGAAAAAGGCCTCTAAAGGAAAACCCAGTCAAAGAACAGGAAAGCAAAGAAAACAGACAGAAGAAAGGAGGACTTTGAGATAAGAACTTCAGAGGATAACATGGGCTTAGAAAAGGTCACCAGTTACAAATGAGAAACCTCTGAAAGGATCAAAATTCTAGGATGCACAATAGAAGATTTAGGATCGTTTCTCCACAACATAGGAGTAGCTTTATGAACTCTGGGCATCTTTCTACTATGTAACTTACCATCTAGGTATAGCTCTAGGATGAAAGAATCAAGGAAACACCAATTTGTTCTACCACAGTTGCAGTAAGTTTGAAGCTTCTCCCATTTCAATCCATAATATCTCTAACAACTCAACAAACAACAAATCAACTGAGATCTCTGATGCTCATGAGACATAGGATCCCTTTCAAAAGTATTGGAAGAACTAGAATCAAAAAATCTGGTTGAGGATTCTCTTCTGGCTTCAGAAATGCCAAAGCATTCTAGACATATATCTGAAATTATAGAGACCACTCCAAATAACACTTTGAAGGTAAGTATTGTGTCAGTTCCAGCAAAACCAGAATAAACACAACAACAATCAGTCCAGTCAGAACATTATCAGCATCGCTCATAAAGCACCAGACCATCACCTTCATCATGTTTGGTAGTGAATAGCTGCCAGTACTCCCCATTGACTTCACCAACTCTTGCCAGTGGCTGTAGATAAGTATACAATAATCTACTAGAACTTTGGCAAACAATTATACAAAGATCTGTGTCCTGAGTTTATGTCACATATCTGGAAGCCAAAATCAAGACAACAGACTAGTATCACAGAGTGAAGGTCAAAGCCTCAACAGCAATTTGTAAGCTTCCAACTTAGAATCTCATTAGCATCTTGAGGATCCAACCAGAGTGACATGCAAGTGTAATTCTCCCAAGGATGTGAGTGTGGACTTTCAGTCACCAAATGGAACAAAATGTGCAGCTTGAATCATGAACCTACCATTAAACCAATTGACAATGCCTGTTGCAGATCGAGGATCGTCCAGAACTACTTCTGCCTCCTGTACTCCTGTCTCTTTTTCTCTAAAAAGCTTCACCATGGGTGCACCTGATTTTCTGTCCACCTGTCATGTATTTTCAACAGATAACTCTGAGCCTTCAAGGTGATTGCATCTACTATCCAGAGACATTCAGCATCAACACAACAATGTCCAACATGCAGATATACAATAACTGCAGCAAATGCATCCATATCTGAAACCTCCTTTTTAACTTTAACATCCATCATTTCCTTCCAAGACAACCAAAGACATTAAGACCTGATCTAACCTTAATGGCACCGGTGTCACTCAGGAGACCAGCAAGGCTTTCTTCCGTAACATTCTCTGGAAGGTTTGATATGAATATAGTATCTGCTACAAGGCCCCCATTTGCCCCTGCACAGCCATATTGCATTTGTCACCCCTGCTTGGCTGATAATGTCCATTGTCTGGCCATGAATGTTTGACTGGAGGACATACTGGTCAAAATTCACATGCCCTGTGAGATACTGCTTGAAAAGCTGGACTTCAATTCCATGCCACCAAGAAAAGGGTAATGTAAAAGTACACAAGGTCTTGAGGTATCCCAGAGCTCCAAGACAGGAGAGGAGCAACCAGTAACAATGCCATGCCTTGAAATGTTCATAAGCAGCTAATTGAAACTGTCGATGCTAATCTCTGTAACCATGGTTTTAGATATAACCCAAAGTAAACATCTGCTCAGCTTCAGCAGGAAAGGCATGATCTCTATAAGAAGTTGGATCAGACCAGTTATGTTCTACCAAAGGTTAAATGTAGAGCTTGCTTGCCAGTAGCTTCATATCACAACCTACCATTGTGACCCTTGGAACCTCAAGACACTCTGTTGTTCAAGGACCATCCACGTCAATTCCTTTGTTGAAACAGAACCCCATAAAATGACTGAGACTGTGTCCATTATGAATGAACCTTATAGCCATGTCATATATTTGTCAGCTTGGGCATTCCAGAGGTTGTTGAGCCATCTACCATCCTCTTACCTTTAGCCCCCATCCTCCTTACCAGCAACCCCTGAACTACTAAAGCCAAGCCCATTCTGAAGTTCAAAATAGAGCAGTCTCATCCCCATAATCCAGTCAACCCAGTTATTCAGTACCAAACCCCTTTCCATCCTGTGAAAAATGACAAACCCTGCCAGTGATGCAAACTGTTCAGGACTAGGGATGGCAGGAGAATTGAGTAGTTGTCAGGACCAGATGAGCCAACACTGCTGGTCAGCTAAATGCCTTTCCCCTTCCCTGTCCCTCTCCCCACCATCCAGACCCATTGATGGGAATCCAGTTGGCCTACAGCTTGCTTCTCTAGGCACAAAAATGAACTACATATTCAAGCAAAACATTGGGAAATCCTATTTGAGCAAAGGGAACACGATCAGCAATACAGGTACAAACTCTATGCTCCATTTCCCCAAGACTTGATGTTGGTAGTTTGTGGTACTGGCCTCACAAGCATAGAAAGTGAGCCACAAACCAATAATTTCTCAGCCCTCTACACAGTGCAGAAGACCAAGACCAAATACCCAGGTTGAGATTCCATGGTGCCCTTACAGCTTGTTGTGGTCACCAGCCCCCCCCTTACTCACACTATAAGCATTCCCCCAGATCTACACAAATGCAAACGACCACTTTCAAATACCCCACACTGAATTTCCATGCTGTTGTTACAGCTTGTCTTCGTCCATGGTCACCCCCTTACCCCCACAACAAGCATTCCCTCAGCTCAATACACAGTGCAGAAGACCACAACCAAGTACCTAAGCTGAATATTGGTTCTCCCATTACAGCCTGTCTTTGGTCCACTGTCACCCCCTTACCCCAACTACAAGCATTCCCTCAGCTCAATACAGTGCAGAGGACCACAATCAAGTACCTACACTGAATTTTGGTTCTCCTGTTACAGCATGTCTTGGAAATGCCACCGCACTAGGTAGGTCCCACAAGAGTGTGAAGGGAAAATGATTCTCGTGATCTCTGGAGGTCACAAGAAGTTGATGCAAGCTCTTACCATCTGCAAAAGACAAGGGTTCATAGGCAAGGCAGGGACCACAATTGGCTACCCTATCCATCTCAGATTACCAAGTCCAAACGTGAGAAAACAGGGATGATAATGAGGGTAGGTTTAAATCTGAGAGATGGGTGGGGGGCATGTCTATGCTGAAGACAGAACTATGAGAATCGCGTCTTTGATCTTCTTCTCTGGCAGAGGACCTTCTCAGACCATGGTTTTGCTTCTGCGAAGACTAGTCCCATGATGTCAAGCTCCACCATGCAATGAAAAGATTACCCAGAAGGCTACACAGAAGTAGGTAGGAAGGGTTTTATCCACAATAGTGAAAATGGTTACTAATTCAATCCTTTCTGAAATAGAACAAAACGCAAACCTGCAGTGACGTATCTGTCCTCACGATCATAGCGAGAGTTGCCGCCCTCCCGGCCACCACCTTCCTGATCAAAACCTTCCTCTCCTCTGCTGCGGTAAGGAGGAGGAGGAGGCCCAGTTTCACGGCTAGGCCCTCCTCCTACATGCCCATGGCCCCCGTTGTTGTTGTTGCGATGATCGCTGCCGTATAGCTGTTGTTCCCTTTCTCTCTCTCTGTCCCTTTCTCTTTCCTTGTCACGATCCCTGGCCCGATCTTTACTATTATTGTCCTTCTCCCTCTCTCGCTCCTTGTCGCGATCTAGCCTCTCTGATCTGTCCCTGTTCTCTCTTTCTTTCTCCCTGTTGTCTCGCTCGTAGTATGCCTCCCGGTCGCGGATTACCCTCTCGAAACCGGGATCCCGGTTGCGGCTGTGATGGGGTTGAGTCTGGAAGTCTCTGTGGTGTGCCGGCACGGCAAAGTGCGTGTCTCGCTCTGTCATGGCGATGACTCGTCCAACCAAAACTTCCCTTTTCCTCACGAGTGTTTCTCTTTACCCTTGCGAGAGTCTTACCCTTCAGAAGACTCAATCCCGGATACTCCGACTTCCAGTTGCAAAACACAGAGTTTCTCTCACCTCCTCAAGCTTTTTGAACCATTCTTCCTTCCTTCCTTCCTTCCTTTTAACTACCGACAGTGAAGATCACGATACTTGCTCGTTTTTTTCCAGACCTCTTTCCTTTTCAGGAACCAGCCACTGCAATGCATAGGTACTCTTCACCAAACAGCAACAATGTAGCTTCAAACAAACACGACCTGGTCAAAACTAGGGCTAGGAAAGTGAAACAAGGTAATGATATCTAGATCCTTGTATCTCACCAAAATCGGAATCACTGAACTTCTCTGAAAAGCCAATTTCAGCAAACCTGAGGAGGAGAGCGTCTTCTTCTTGGCATCAGACGTCCAGGGAAATTCCAGCAAAGAAAGGAGTTCCTGTACACCGACGCCGATTGCTCAAAAACAAAGCACGCTCCGAAAATTTATATATACATATGAGAAAACGTTCTGTGGCTTATAACACGGGATGTGATGCTGCGGATAACGGCGTGCGACGTCAGTTTTGGACACCACAACCACACTTGCTCTTCCACAGACTCGTTCTCGGCGAGGAAACAACCAAAATTGATGATTCGAAAAGCTGCAAACTATTACAGTCAAGAGCTATGCGATGACATAAGTAGAAAACCTCAGAAGAGACGATGGAGAATATCACGAAAACTCTCGCTCAAGATCCTCTCCTCGCCTCAGACAAAAGGCTCAGAAACGCGTTCGCCGCGCGGCCTCAAGAGCGCGGGGTGGAGGGCAAGGAGACAGAAGAGAGATGGACACGAGCCTTCTTTTACAGATCTATAATCTCTTTCCGATCTCAACGACTCAGATCTGATTTCTAAATCAATTCTACGGTAGAGATCTGGTCGCATGGAAAAAGAGAGACCAGAATTCCAAAGTTAGTTGAGGGTTCTATTCACACTAAAGTAGGTAGCTTGCCTCTTTTGAGGGGGACCAGTTACGGACGACTCCATTGGACGGCTCAGATCATCTAGGGCAAAGGGAAGTATCAAGATCATACGGGCTCCTATATGGATGGCTACGATCTTCTAAGAGAGGGGTTTAACTTGGACTCCCACCCATTGGATGTTCTCGAATCTCTTTTTTTTTTTTAATATTTTTAAATAAGTAGAATTTATGGCTTTTAGCAAAGGGAAGGGAAATTGTGGGCCTTTTTTTTCTTTTTTAAAAAAACCTTTAATAGAACTTGCTTGGCCCAAGGTTTATGGTGAGCTTTAATTGCAAAGTTGCCCAAGTTTGGTGTAAGATGTGCACCCAATTTGAAGGTAATGAAAAGTTAGTAGTTTTCAAATTGGATTATTTGTGAAAGCATGCAAGTTGTTGCAAGGCTTTGGTAGCAATGCTATGGGAAAAATTGGATAGCATTATTTCTTGAAATCCAATGTTCTTGTTGCTAACGAGAAACTACATTTTATTATTTGTGTTAAAATAGTGTTGTAGTTGGTTGTTCATTGTGGACTTGTTGAAAGGAAACAAAAAAAAATGTCTGGTTTGTTCTTACTTTTCACTTGCTTATTAGTCATGGCCAACCCATGACATAATACACTACAATGTAAAATTTGTTTGAGTAGTTTAATGTTCTTAATAATCCCAAAAAGACATTGGTTTGATGGGGTTGGTTGGGGAGATGATAGATCTTATGTGCATATAAATGTTTTTAAAAATTCAAAGTTTGGGGCTGGGGCAAATTTTATTTCTTTAAATGTAAATGAAGTTTTTATTAATAATAATTAATAATTGATTTAAATCATGTGTATCTAATGCAAACATGGAAAAAAATACATGTCTTTTTCACATTTTATTTGTGTTGATGGGGGTGGAAATGCAAATGATCTCACCCTTGTGATTACTTAATCCTTTATGGAGTATAGAGGTTTTGTTGACCAAAAATAAATTCAAAATGCTTTGGTGTAGATGGAAATTTTTTTTTCCAAGTTTGTTGCACTTGAGTGATAGCATAATTGAAAAGAGAAACATTTTCCTTGCATGATGGGTTAGCATTGTATGGTTCATATAACAAACCTTTTTGTACAAGTTTTGTTTAATATGCCCATGGTGGCAAAGTTGGAAATTTTGTTCTACTATATGTATGTTTCTTTCTCAAACTCCCCCAAATGACATTTAAAATTCACTAAGCTTGATGAAAATGTGTAAACATAAGGACTAAGATTTTGAGAAATGTTAAAGCACAATGAATATCAAGTCTTTGACGTGTCTTGGTTGAACACAAGACATTAATTGTCAAAATGTCATAAGATAAACCTTCAATTGTTCAAGGAAGGTTAAATATTGATTTCTTTTGTGATATTCACACATTACTAACCTTGTGTTACTTATTGCCATTATTGGAATGCATAAATGCCTTCATGAAATTTTCGCAAGGAAGGGATGTCTTCATTTCAGATTTTATGGTTGTTATGAAAATCTATCAAATTGACTTAATTATGATGTACATTAATCCTATGACCAAGTACCAAAGTGAGCATTTATAAGTGTTTTTTGATGTTGTGGAAAACACTTCAGTCATGTCACCCAAGATATGCTCAACGTTGGTTTAGAAAATATTGATTTTCAAATGGTCAATCACAATTATCAAGGTCATGTTTTTAATACAATTGTTATGGTTAACCAACTAGTGTACAAAGATGTTTCTAAAAGGTACATTTTATTATGTTCATGATTATCAACATGTTAAAAATGAAGTGCTTTATGTTTTCACAAGTGGGAAAAATGTGTTAAATAGGGTTATGTGGCACATGAAGGCTTGAACAAAATCATTTAATCTGCCACAATTTTCTACTTAGTTTGAAAAGGAAAGCCCATGTGCTTGCATATGAAAGCATAAAAGGTTTGTTGTAGTTCCTTCAAATGAAATACTATCCATAGAAACATTGGTGTAACAATATTAATTGATCCATGGCTAAAATAATGCATGACATTGTCTGAATAACCGTTGTAGGAGTTGTGTATGAACAAATTACATTTTCATATTTATGATGAAGTTACAACTATGGACGATGAATGTTGGATGTCCTTGCATGCATGTCATCAAGGAATTATTTTGGATTCCAATTTTGGTTTCCTTTGAAAAGGTCATCGAAGGGGTTAAATTTGAAAACCTAATTAAAATCATCATTCGAACTTTGTTGACTCAATACTACAAAATGTGGGTGCAATTCATTAGTCCCTGTTCAACATGACCAATAAATTTAGTATCACATCCCCATTAGGTCCTATTCAACATGATCAATAAATTCAATATTACATCTCTACTAGGTCCTATTCAATGGGACTAATGAATTCATTCAAAATCTAGTGAGATAACTTGGTGTACATGGACACATTTTGTTGTAATGATTGCTAACAATCTAAAAAATGAAGCATTGTCTTTTAAAATTCATTTGTTTTGGAGTTGATGATGAAAGTTTTCTCCAGGGTGCCAAAATTAAAGTTACATGGTTAATTCAATTGGATTATGATACTCACATGTATGGCATCCATTGCATGCCCCATTGAATTAATATAACCATCAAGCTTTGTTTAAATTGAAGATTGTTTGTAAGTTGAAAAAATTGTTCCAAACCCTATATGCCTACTTTAACAAAAACCCTAAAAAGCACTTGGAATTCAACGAGCTTATCAAGATCATGGAAAATCAAGGTAATAAGCTACTGAAAAATGTCAAAATAAGGTGGGTTTCTATTTTGGAACTTACAAAGAAAATGATGAATGAATATTGCATTATAGTGGTCAAAATGGCTTTGGATTGTACTAACAACAATTTTACTAATGTGAACTTCAAGTTCCTATGTGATATTGAGGTTTTATATGGGTCAATAGTTTTGTTGGCACTATTGGAAGAAATGAACAACTTGATGAAGCTATCCCAAGCTCGAGATGTATTTGTTGTTGACTCGTGGCAAGAATCAAAATTTGTCAAATAGATTTATTTTCACATTTTGTGGACCATAACATAATTTTCAAGTTCAATGTGTTTTATTCCTACAAGTCTTTGGTGGATTCTTCCCATGGCCTTTTCATCATGTGGTGGATATTGGACCTAAATACAAGTATTGAACATTTAATCTTTGTTTGAAATGGACAACACATTTGGGCAAAACATCTTCACCACCTAATAGGGGTTGTGAGTTTTGTGACCAAAGATGTGCACACTTAGGTTGGGAAATTGTGAAAAATTAGGTGGAAAAAGTTGTTGAATTTTTTTATTTCAAAGTTGTAGTTTCATTTTCCTTCACATGGTGTCATGGAAGCATTGGGGGTGGTTTTCCCTCAACACTAGGGCACATTTTAATTATCAAGGCCCAATATCGCTACCCCAAGAACATTGGGTTTAATTAAACCTTGGTACCAAAAGTCCTATCTTTATGTTTTTGGATTTCAAGTAGATGTCATTCTTCAAGTTAATAATAAAAAACAATATTGTATTAGTCATGGGTCCTCCTTACACTCTGAATCTTATGACCTGACTTTGGAGATCTTTGACCTTTTTACAAATGATTACACACAAGCTATTTGAATATTTAAAGTTGGCAAAAATTACCATGGTGGCCAAGTTATTAATTATGTTGAGAACGGAAGGTGTTTTAGTAATTTGATTTTCATCGACAACCAATTGACAATGTACATTTAGACCTTGTGGTTCATATGTTTATTCAACAATTTTACACATTGGAAAAATGCCCATACCCATAGATAGTTGCAACTTGGAAAGATATGTAATCTTGATATGGTTTTGATGCATAATTTTTATTTCAAGAAGTTGGGATCTATTTATTTGCTTTAAATTATTAGTTTCCATGATTTTAACAAGGTTGATGTCTCCATTAAAATTTTGTTTTTTATGCCAATGGTAGAAAATTAGTACATATATAGTTATAACAATTAGTTATGTTGGTGTGTATAATATGTATGTTGTGTGTTATTTTGTAAGTGGCTTTCATTATAATGATCAACTTAGGTGTTCAATTCCTTCACAAATTAATTTTTTACAAGTAAGTATTAATCACAATTTGTTCATTTTGTTACTTGTTTTGTGCAATATGTATATTTGACAAGTGTGCACTATGCAAAAGAAGGCTTCTGTTGTAATGGGTAGTTTAGGGGTTTAGCCCCCCCCCAAACCATATCACCAAAATTTCACCCTACAAACTTATTCATCATTTAACGATCTTTAAAACATTTTAAAGTTTCCTAATTTTCTTAGGTGGTCCAAACACACAAATAAATTAAACTTCATTATGCATTTTGAAGTATCCAAACAACTCTTTTTTTGAAATTAAAAAAATAATTGAATCTTTTAAAGTAAAAAACCAAATCACTTACACTTTCTACAACATTTCACTTTTAATGTTGGTGGTTCTCATTTTTTTGTGAGAATTAATTTGTTATAGTTCTTACATGATGGTATGAGAACCTAGTCAATTCTTAAAATTGCTTTTGGGCTAGTGAAAGTCGACAAGGATATCAAGATTTAAATTTTTTCCAAATTCATTCAGTTTTCAAATAAAGTGATTATTACATATACAATAACAATTAGTTTTCACGCATGGTTTTCACAACTTGATTATTAAAATTTTCATTAATTAATAATTAATTAAATTAAAAATTAATTACTTCATTAAATAAAAAAATTACACTACAAATATCACTAAAATTTTGAAAAATTGTAAATTGCAACAAATTTTTTAATCCAAATTTTAAAACCATAATTTCATTCCTTTTAAAAACTCTTTTAAACTTTTTTAGTTCCTCTAAATTTACACAAGTATTCATTAACACTACCAAATTAAAAGGGATTTACAACTTATCCTAAGATCATTGGGCTTATTTTTGTTGACAAAAATCAAATTGTCCAAAAAAATTTATTATAAACAACATCTCTTAAGATTAATAAAGATTCAAGATGAAAAAATAATAATTTCTTTTCAATTTGGGATCCAACTATTCCTATGATTTGTCTAGCATAAAAACCAAATGTAGGAAACATATTCTCATGTTTTTCCCACCATTGAAGTGGATAACTATTGAAATGGACTTTCAATGTTTTTGACATCCATTTGATAATGCTTGAAATTAGAAGATCTCTATTGATAAATTCTATTGTTGGTTCATTTGTGTTGGTTGTCATTTTAGATATATCCAAACTTTTTTGTTCTTCAACCTATAGATCAACTAATACCCCTTTCAAATTTAGCCAAAGGATGCAAATGATAATGCCACTTTAAAAGAATAGGAAACAAAGATTTTTTGTCATATTTTTCAACAATGGACTTCTTTTGCTCATGACCAATAAATGAGGACAAAAAACAAAAGATTTTAACCCAAGATCCAACATTTAAAAAACATGTTATAGGATTTTTTTCTTTATATTTTTTTAAGATGGAAAGAAAAAACTCTAAAACCCCAACAACTTCTTTTTTTTTGCTGGAAGCCAAACAAGATAACTTAGAAACAACATTTACATTATTTTCCATTAAGTTGTTAAAGGTTGTAAAATTAATTTCATCCTTTGAATTTTGGACTCCATCACAAACTTAGCATCTCACAACTTAATGATGGAAATTGTGCAAAATTTGTTCATTCAATATTTGTACATTCCACACATTAATAAAATGCCTTGAAAACATTTGAAACACAAATTATTAAGAGGATGTGAAATTCGTGTAACATTTGTTCATTTATAAGTTCATATTTCATTAGTCAACACATAATAAAAT
>Ga0209208_10007775_pt1 | contig 14441 bp, 13 predicted proteins | sample S1TSphfallax_3_FD_187694 | JGI IMG/M metagenome (GOLD analysis project Ga0209208, IMG submission 187694) | Host-associated microbial communities from peat moss isolated from Minnesota, USA - S1T2_Fd - Sphagnum fallax MG (SPAdes) (version 2) | ecosystem: Host-associated > Plants > Peat moss >...
TTAATGGATGAAAATAAATGTAAAATCGATCCAACCAATAGGATGAAATTTCTAATAGTTGCATCATAGTTGTGAGAATGACCAAAATAGTTGAAATTTGGTCTTATAGTTGCAAATATTTTCAAATCCAGTCGCAAACGACTACAAGTCGCATGTAGTCGTAAATGGAGTGGTTACATTTTGGCTAATTTCTACTAGTGGAGCCACCAAAGTGGGAAAGTGAAATATTGAATTGGACATTTTCTTCTATCAACTTTCTTTTATCAGTTCATGGCTTATGTTCATGATGGAATGAGGGTGGTGTTTTGGGGGGTCGGTGGGGGAGGGTTGACGGTTTCATTTTTTTTTCCAAGTCTATTGTAGAATGTTGCATCCATTTTCAGCCAAGGTCCTTTGAATGTACACTCTACCCTTCCCACTGCACCTTTAGGGGAAGGCTTTGGGTCATATTATTCGTAAGCACATGGTTGACTACTCCTTTACATTTTGGGTTTATAAGGGAGAATTGAAGGTTAGACACAAATTGGATTGGCTTCCCATGTTTGTGGTTTGCTACTATGGTTTTCTACAATGCTTTTAGGTATTTTTCAAGATGTCAGTTCTTTGGGTGGCATAATGGAAGCAGTACATCATATTCAAGTAAACACCAATTTTGTGGAACCTTTTTTATTCATTGCATATTTTGCTAGGATTTTCTATTGATTTTATATTTGGATGCCAAGAGGTTGGTAGAAAATTGGTGGTGGGGAATAACCTCGGTTCATTGATTGAACTCAAATGCCAATTGTCACATGGTCCTAATCTTACAAGATAAGCTTTAAGGGTTGTTTGTCCACTTACTAGATCGAGGGTATTTTATAAAAATTGGGGGCCTTCAATTATAATTCCATTATGTACCCTGATCTGACTTAATTGTTCCCTAGAATGTATGTAGGATAAGAGAATTCAACATACTTCTAATGTTATGCACTACAAAAAAAACCTAATAGTTAATGAAATCAAGATAATTATGGGTGAAAAGGATGGCAATAAAATGTGGCAAGATTCACAAGCTTTAGGCATTCGACAATTGAAGGTTCACTCGTCACAAAGTGCAAAAACTATCATCTTGGAAACCCCATGGGTGATGCCTAAAGGAAAGCCATCCATATTCTTTGAAGTCGTGGCAAATATCAAAATGCCAATAAGGTTTACAATAGGCTTCAAAAAGTACATGGTGAAAGGTAACTTGGGGGCGATGAAATCCCACAACCACCATGTCATGTTCTGGTTTATTTTACCAATCTACATGCATTATCAAATGACATCACAACCTTGCACTACCGTTATGTAGTTATGTATAATCTTCAAAGTTCTTGGTTGCAAAATGTACGACCCAACAAGGTTTGTAGAATTGAAGAATGTTGTAATGTCACGACCCTAGCCTTAGGCCTACGACCAATGCAAGGGCTTGTAAAAGTGTGGGACAAGAAGGAAGCATGAGAGACACATCTTATACTCCCAGGAGTGCAAGAGAGTGTGAAAGAATGAACCCTCACACTCCCAAGTGAGCTCCCACTTTGGGAGTTGGAATCCCGGTGGACTCCCAAATTTTCAGGGAGCGATTGTAGAGGTCAAAAACCATTACATTGAAAATGTTTTTATATCATTGGAAAGCTATTGAAACTTAAATGTTTAAAATGAACTTGCATGACCCATTTGGACACTTAAAACATAAGTTATGGCCAAAAGAAAGGTCGAAAATCAAATTGACAGTTTGATTCTTAACCATTAAAAGTCGGGAATCAACCTGATTTCTTTGCGTACAAGTGGCGTGCGACATACCGTTGAAAAGATCTCAACAAGGGCTATAACTTTTCTTTAGACCCCATCTCAATCAAAGGTCTGCACACAAAGTTATGGGGCCCCAAAGTTGCAAGAGTCCCAACTTTAGGAACTTCAGGACTCCCAAGACAAAATGCCATTTGAATGTAGGCCTCGTGGAGAGGCACATAGTATACCATAAGGGGGAAGGTGGTGGCTTCCCTCAACTACGGGTCGTGGTGAGTCTTGTGAGTTCGAATTTGCCCATGGTTCATCTTAGCACCAAAAATGTTCCAACTATGCACTAACCAACTTGTTGTTTGGTTTTGTGTAGGTCCATGTGAATGATTAAGTGCTTGTCATTTTTCCTAATCCCATCCCAGAGCTCTAGCACGCCCCTTTACCCCCAAAGTGTTGCAAGCCAAGGAGCATGTCCCCAATTCCTTGCTCTTCCGCTATTTTCACTATAGATTTACATCTAAATTTATCAAGGAGCTTGGGAACACATCATGTACTATATTTGTTATGCCTACTTGAGAAGCTATTTCCCCTAGATTTTTTTGAACTAATTGTTAGAAATATTATTCGATTCTAATCCCCAAAGTTGGTGGATGTGATTTACATTCATCAAAAGGATGAATAATATTCACATCCTTAATAGTTAAAGTTAGGGCTTAGAAGTTGTGTGAACTTTGGGGTTAAGTGGTGGCTAGGGTTTGGAGGTGGGGGTAGGGTTAGGGCTTGGCGACAACTAAGGTTAGGGGTTGGAGGTGGCGGCTACATTAAACATATGAAATTGCGATGTGTTACTTCACTATTGGCCAAATGATTTTTTCATTGTAGTTACAACACAGTTGACTTTAGATTTAAAAATCAAATTGATAATTTTATATTTAATTTATTATTTTCATTAAAATATTTTACATTGATAAGTTATTCAAATAATTATTTTAGATAATTATTCATGAGAATTAATTTTCATAAAATCAATTCAAAATAATAATTAATTTAGGCATATAAAAAGACATATTTTTGATACCCAAACCATTTATTATTAGTTATTTTGAAATGACTTTACATGTTGGTATTTCATTTAGGGTTGGGTCTTCACATAAGGTTTGCTTCGATCACCTATGGATTATTTCAAAATGAACTTCCATGCAAGTATTTAGGCCTTGGTCTTCATTCAAAGGCGCACCCAAACTACATATTGAGTATTTCAAAATGACCCTACATGTGGGTATTACATTTAAGGTTGGGCCTTCACTTAAGGTTTTACCTAAATCACCTATGGTTTATTTTGAAATGAACTTGAATATGGTTATTTACATTTAGGGTTAGGTTTCATATAATTTTGTAATATCCACACACATAGTTATTTTCACTAACTAAAAATTTGGCCTTAAATTTTTTTTATAATTAAATAAAATTTGTAACAAAACAAAAAAGATTGTGTGTCTCTTACCATTTGTTAATATTTCCAAGTTGATTTCTTTCACTTTTACATATATATATTGCATTTGTTTTGCATATAAAATTTCCCCCAAAATGTACCCTAGATTTATTTTAAATACCTATAGATTTGTAAACAAAATGTCAATTAATTTATATGTCTCAAACTATAAACTTGAATCATAATCCAATAATATATACTTATAACAATTATATGAAAAAATGTATTTTTTCTTTAATAAGTTTTTTTAGTTCAAATTTTATATGTTATAATATAAAAAAGAATAGACATTAAACTATCATAAATGCTTACTAGGCTTAGGTGGCCTAGGTAATAAACTACCTACATAACTAGTAGGTTTACCCAGTAAGCTCAACCACCTTGAATATTTACCTAGACCATCTAAAATATTAACCTAGAAAGCCTACACTAATGAGTAAACTACATAATAAGCCTATATTACATATGTAGCTTACTAGGTATGCCTAGGCTAAATTACGAGGTAGTTAGTTAGGTTACTTAACAAATAGCTTACTAACCTATTACTTATGTTAAGCTAGGTTGTCTAGTTTGGTCAATGTTGACACTTTAATCAATTTAACAACCTTGGCAATGAGTTTCTGTTGAAGTTAGTCATTCGTCAAGGCTATGGATTCTTTGTTTTTTTTTGTAACATTGTTGTGTTTCTTGGACAATTGAGTCATGTTTCAACTTATGAATGTGTCAAAAACATTACATAACAACTTGGCCATCACAAAGCTTCCAAATCCACACAAACTCTAGCACGGTTTCCAAGAGTTCATGAATGTTTTCATACCTAGCTACTAATATTTTGGAATTTTTAATTCGCATTAAAAATAATTGCAATATACATAACCATGGGTTAATATATATAAATTATGAATTTACAATGAGTTTACAATTTTAAAAGGGGAAAAACATAAATATCAGCATATTTGAAAAAATAATTAAGCGTAAACTTTTATTTTTTGATTTTGACAAACTTTGTATTGCATTTAGGGTTGGGTCTTCACATAAGGTTTACTTCTTACCTTTGTGTGATCTCTCCAACTTAATTTTTCTAATCTTTTTGAAGAAAATATAAAATGAAATTGTATTGTTTCACATATGTTTCAACCCTAAAAATTCCCCCCCAATTTAATAAATGATTAGAAAATTATTTTTAAGTAATTAATGAACTATCAAAAAAAAAGTCATATAATTAAATAATTAATAGACAAGTATTTCAGATAATTTAAATGATTAATTATCAATAACTATATAATCATTTATTTATTTAAATAATTAGTTAATAATTTGGTTTAATTTTATTTACTTGGATAATAAAAAGTTGGATTTAAAAATCAAATTGATTAATTGGTATTTGATTGATTTTTTAAAAAAATTAAGTTATTGAAATCATTATTTAAGATAATTATTCCACATTATAGATTGCAAGTTCAACTTTTCCATGAAAAATTCTTACACCAAGATAAGCTTGATCATAATTGTTATTATATTATTTGTTCCACAAACAATACAACCTCTTTTCAATTTCAATGAAACAAAATAAGAATCATGGAACTCCTAATCAACAACCCCGGCTTTTATACACACCTTTGTTAGCATCTATTTTGAAATTAGCTAATTATTTTGGAATGACCCAACATGTGGGTTTTGCATTTAGGGTAGGATCTTCATTTAAAGAAGCCTTAAACCCCACATGCATTATTTTGGACTGACCTTGAATGCAAATATTACATATAGGGTTGGTTTATTTCAAAGTGACCTTGCATGTGGGTATTGTGTTTAAGGCTAAGTTTTCATTTAAGGGTATCCAAACCATTTATATGGGTTATTTTGAAATGATCATTCATGTGGGTATTACATTTAGGGTTAATTTTTCACTTAAATTTGTAATACCCACATTTATACTTACTTTTACTAACTGGAATTTTGGGGCTTTGTTGAATACTTGCCCCCACACTTACCTTTACCAATTAGAATTTTGGGGCCTAATTGCAATACTTGCACTTGTACTTACCTCTACCAACTAGGATTTTGGGGTTTAGTTACAACACCTACATTTAATGTTAATATTATCACTATCCTTGTGTTTTTGCATTTAAAACTTTTTGTGTTTATTACTTGGAAACAATAATAACCTTTGTGGCATATTAGAGATTTCATGTGTGTGTTGAATAGATGATGTTCAAAGAATTTGGGCTATAGTTTCCTACATACAAAATCAATTTTTAAACAAATTTCTTAGTGCCAATGGCAACAATTTTGATTAATAATTGAGGCATTTATTCATGACATTGTTTAATACACACATTTATGTGATTGAACATTATTTCATGCCAATCTTTGAGCTATTTGACACTATTTCCAAATCCATCTTCCATGTCACATCACTTTATTTACATTCATTTGTGATCTCTTGCACTGTAATGACCAATTGTGCAAGAACCCTTTCCATTAGGGTTGATGAATTTATTATCACTAGACCCCACAATGGCACCCATAAGGAGATCACTTTACTCCATGTTCCTGAGCCCATCGAATTTCATGATCCCATCATCACCTTCAAGATGTTCATTTTTGTCATTAGCATTGGACTTCATATCATCTATAATATGTCATGGGTCTGCAAACATGTGACCCAACCCTCCATGATGTGATCCATACCATGTTCCACAATAATGAATGATATCCTCTTGATAAATGTCTATGCATGTGAAAATGACCACAATTTGGTGTTTACACATGTTCCTTCACAATGCCCATTCGCATGTGCAACAAAATATTTTGGTGAATGGGAATTTCATCGCATAAGTGACGTTGGGAAGGCATTGGCTCCATATGCCCCAAGCTCCATCATTCTCAAGGGTTGGTTGGTAGACATGGGTGAATGGAATAAGGGCCGCCTTTTCCACACTTCATGTAATAATGGCCTCCATAACCTTGTTTTTTATGAAACCCTTTTTTAAATTTCCAATGTGTGCATGTAATGGCATGCAATGGTTGTTGTTAATCACCACACCAACAATCAATCTTACACCCTTTAAAGCTTTTTGTGTCAAGAGCAAACCAATGTTTCAACACACCATGATATGATTCAATGCTCACTTAGGTGATTTGGTTGGAATGGGGCACTCTTTGAACACCCACCATCCATAATTATGTAAACATAAACACAATGCACAAGGATGAATAATGTTATTACAAAAGAATTTTGAATACTAAACTATGATAAATAGTGTCACTTACCAAATTGATGGTAACAAGTCCATAAGTAATTTGTCCACGCATCACTAGGCCTATGTTTGTGAAGGCTTTCTCTCACAACAACCCTCCCATGCTCTTTGAAGTCATCAATTGTTTCTCCATGATTGATGGACATGTACATCACATCATGAAGGTCTTGGAGGATTCCACCCCACACGTCCAAATCTTTGATTTTTTAGTACCATGTAAACACCATGCTTTGAGAACATGCCAACAACAAAGGTAGATGGGGACATTGTCCATACCCCATACAACCTTAATAAAGACACATATGTAATAAAATCACCATGAGTGAATGGGGTTAGTCCAACATAAAATGCATTTGAAGTAATCAATAATTTTATGAAAGATATTAAAAATCATCTAAGGAAATAAACACAAAGTAAGTATTAAATATATAACTAATCATAATGCCTTTAATTCTTACGGTGCATCATCAACGAGAAAGCATGATGGTTTCCAATGTGGCATGTGTGATAACATTTTATCTTTGAATGGTTTTAACCATTCAATCAAATCCTCGACTGTTTGCTTGCTTATAATGATCCATGCTAAAGGGACATTCATGCGATGATCATCAAAGCCCATCAAGGTGAATAGATGGAATTTCATGTCATTTGTGCCAAATGTGGCATCCATAAAAATGGCACCATTGTGACCATATGATAGCATGGACTCACATTGAGTTAATGTTTGAATACCTATGGTGAATGGGACTTGAGCCCCATTAATTTCACCAACATCTTGGAAAAAGAACACATCCTCTAGATGTTGGAGAGCCCAAGACTAAATTGAAATTGTAGGGTTGGTGTGTGAACACCAACTCCCTTTCTTATGTTTCCAATCCAAATATGTAATGTTTTGAAGCCGAATGAAATCATCTCATGTCATGCTTTGACCCGTATTCAGACATTCCCACCAAATTGCTTTATGTTTGTGATATATTTGTTTAGTCGTGTAACCTAAGTTTAGTTGGGCCCATATGTGGTCCTTCAATGCTTGTGACATATGTGGAACGTAATGAGACATACGAGAAATGGATTCCAGGTCATGCTCACCATGTGCAAATGACCCATTAGTTTGTGTATAGGCCTTATGATAAATCGTGATTTTAGCCACATCGGACCATGTGTATAAATGTTTGATTGAAAATGACATTATGCATCCTTGCTTAATAGATCAAGTGTGGGTTGGGTTTTCTCGATAATCCTTTAGTCCATATTTGCACTGATACCTAAACCAAAAAACTTTCAAGATGTAAATGATTACATCTTTGGGGTATATGAATTAAAGAAATTAAAAAGGTTAATGCCATAAATGTTTACCACGTATGCCCAAGGTGGTTTCTGATAGTTGGTTGCTTGAGATCCGTTTGGCTTGGAAAGTTTTTATTAACATTCCATTTCACGAGGGTGTTCGTATCCCTCGTTTACCTTCCAAGAATTTTGAAATGTGAGCATATGGAACATAAGCAAATTGAATAGTCACTTTATTTTGCACTCCATGGCATCCCGAACATCCACACCAAGTCCTTGTTTGAGAAACCGGACTTGGTGGGGTTTTGGACCTAAATGGAATGGGACTTCGGAACCCTTCCCATGATTGAAGGAAGTAAGACAAATTCTTGCACCAAAAGAATTTATAATTCTACAAACATTCATCACTGAACAAAAACCCAAAATGCAATACCTACATGGCTCCCTTAAAATCAATGTTGTGACTTGGAATTCCCATTACAATACCCACATCATGATCTAAAATACCTATTATTCCAATGTACATCACATGTAATATTTGCATTATGAACCCATATACTAAAACAAACTTTGGAAATACCCACATTGACCTAATAAACCTTCCATCATTGAAAATGTTCACATATGCAATACCTGAATTGTACCTTAAACCCACAATGTTTGAAAACCCCATGTAGCAATACCCACATAATGATCATTAATTCACATTATTTGAGAGGTGCAAAATGTAATACCTACTTTAGGCCATAAAACCCATGTTGGTTGTGGGGAGTAAAATTCACATTTGGATATGAAAAAATCAAATTACAAAGAAATATTGAATATGAAAAACGTGAGTAAAGTATAAAACCTTTATTTATGGTTGTATACTTAATGAAATTTGACAACCATTCTATATCTAATAGCTAGGAAATGAAAAGAGGTTGAATCGTGAAAATATAAACACAAGAACAAAAGAAGTAACAATAGAAAAATGCACACCTTCATGAATAAAAGATGACAACGTTCCATCAAAGTTTGTAGTCCTAGTTGAAAACACAACCCTAAAAGATCATAACTCGTACAAAAGTGGGTTAGAAAATATTAAACTCTAACAACTATGGAACATATGGAAACAAAGGAATTCATAATTATGGTATACTATTAAACAAGTGATAAAATTAAAAACCAATACAATGAGCAAAGTTTAGAGTATGAACTTTAAGCCCTAAAAAATATCAACCAAATTCCTATACATTAAATCATAAGGTATAACCTTAAAAATCCAAATGACATTTTTCCATAAGCCTTATTACAACCCTAATTATACAAACCCTAACCAAAAAAAATCTTAATGATATATGCTTTAAACCCAAAAAAAAATACAAATTATATAATGCAAAATAAACAAATTTAAAATAACATAGGAAAATTTGAGAAACCAAAATTTAAAGCTTTTAAACTATAAATATATATTGACTGAAAGAAAATACCTTAATCTTTAAAAAAAATCAAATAAATTTCATACAAAACCAAAAGAAAATATGTCTCTTACCTTTGTGTGATCTCTCCAACCTAAATTTTTCCACTCTCTTTGAGGAATATATAGAGTGAAATTGTATTACTTCACATATGTGTAAACCCAAAAAAATTTCCCCCCAAATTTAACCTAGTTTAGATTAATTACTATACATTTGTGAAAAACTTGTTAATTAATTTATGTGTCCCAACCCTAAACTTAAACCATAATCCAATAGTACATACTTATAATAATTACATGAAAAGATTTATTGTAATGTCCATTCCATAATAAATTAAGTAAACAAAATTTAATAAAATATGCATTAATTAAACCAAAATGGTTATAATTATGGTATTGTTTCCACTATAAATTGTTTATAATACCTAGATATGGGGACTTGTGTTCATCATCCATGAACTAGGGCAAAATAAATTGATAGGTAGGATTGGGGGGGCTGGGGTTGGAAAAAATGAGTAGATAGTTAAAAAGCGTAGATAAGTAGGTAAGCATAATGGATAGGTAGGAAGGTGAGTACATAGGTAGGTAAGTAGGTATATAGGTAGGTAGTTGGGTTAATAGGCATGTTAATAAGTAAAAAGGAAGTTCAATGAACAAGGTAGATAAGTTAGTAAGGTAGGTAAGCATGTAGGTAAGCAAATTAGTACGCATGAAAAAAATTACATTAGCAAGGTAGTTAGATAGATAGGCAAGTTAGTACATAAGAAATAAGTTACCTTATTAAGGTGACTAGGTTTTTAAAGTACTTATGTCAATAGGGTGGTTGAGTATATAGGGTAGCTAGGTCAATAGGGTAGGTAGTCAATACAATGGTTAGGTCAGTAGGGAAGTTTAAGTTAGTAAGGTATGTGATTAATAGGGTAATTAGGTTAGTAGGGTAGGTAGTTAATAGTTTTGAATTTTAAAGTTCACATTCTTTAATTTTATCATACTTTAAGCTATAATTTTTTTTTTTGTATATCATATACATTATAACCCATTTATATGTGGTAAAGGTGTAATGTGAAAGGAGGTTGTCTAGCTAGTGTGCAATCCGATCTAACCCTGGGTTCTAGACTTTATTACATCAACCGACTTGTTGTGACGGCACCCCATCATTGTTGCATGGAAATGCATGGTTGTCTTGCTTCTTTGCTGTGTGTTGTGTGGGAGATTGGGGATGGCGGCTGGCATTGATGGAGCCAGATTAATGAAGGTGGCAAGACTGCGGGCTGAGAATGGGAATGGAACGGCGTTGGAAGATTTGGAGAAGCTTTTGGAAGAAGCCAAGGGAAGTCTGGAGGAAAAGATCAGGAATGGTTTTCCGTTTAAGGAGCACAATTTTGGCAGTTAGAGGTAGATAGCTGATAGCAAAAGAGGTTAGAGGCAGATAGGGATTTTTGGGGAAGCAAGACATAAGGAAAGAGAAGAGTGAGGAGCTCAGTAGCTGAGAGCTTAGCTATGTTTTGAGATCTTCTGCTGCGTCTGAAAGGTAGTTGAGCTCATGTTGCAGAAGGATAGAGGGGGTAGAGAAGGAACAAGAACTTCAAGAATGATCAGACTCTTTAATTTCTGCAAGAACTTGTGTTGAAGAAACATGTCTGTGCTTTCGGAGTGTGTATAATTTGTGAATAAGATACAAGCATTTTCTCTGATGCACATGTGTGGGAATACATGATCAGAAATGTGTATTGCGTAGAGTGCTGTGTGGTTGAGTTTGTCGGTCTTCTAATTGCAACGGATCAGTGAGAGAACAGGGAGACAGTTCGAGTTTGGAGAGGCTAGGTGTGAGTAGATGAGGGATCGATTTGTTGAGCATGGAAGGAAGGGTCCACATGCAGTAGTGTATGGGCTGTAGGATTTCTGGACCCCCACTTTTTTGGTTACAAAGGACTTTTGAAATTTTGAAGCAATTTTGAAACATTCTTTGAATTTTTAAAGTTTTAGAATTCCACATTTTTTAAAGTATGATTTTTTGAATGTGGCTAATGTGTTCTTATGGTCTATCTTTTTTTCAATGAAAATTCTTTTATTATATGAATCCTTTTGATAGTCCTTTGCAAAATTGACTCCATTTGACGCGTAAGGTGTACATTTTCAAACTACCTAAATCAAAACCAAAACTTAAAATTGGATCAAATGAATTTTTCTTCTAAGTTCCTTGACATTCATATGAGGGTAAAAGGATTAACTCACTATGATTTTATGGTTTAAAATGGTAATAAAAATTAAATGTTTGATTTTGACTAATGATGTCTAACATTTGACTTTTTTTTGGCTCCTAGTTATGTGTTTTGACCCATCTTGTTTAAAGGACAAAGATGAAATCATGTTTGATATCCTCATATGTTCTTTTATGTTAACAACTAGATTATCAAGAGGGCTAGACTTTTGACTAACTCATTTGTCAACTGCACTTAAATGGAGGGCAACCAAATTCTCAAACTTTGGTTTTTGGTTTTTGGTTGTATACTTCATAATTTAATATGTTGCATCAGGTCCATTTCCACCAATGAATCAAAATATGTCATGGTTGCATTTGAATCTGGCAGTGATTACTAGATAGTACCCATTAATGTATTTGTTGCCAATTTGACATTATGGAATGATCTTGAATTCATCATTAACCATCATCATTGAAGTGGTGAATTGAGGGTAAGCAAAGCAACCCACTATCCCAAAAGGTGTGCGTGTTGATGTCTTGAGATAAGATTTTGAATGAACATAAGAGTGGCTTTGGTATTTTAACAATGTTAAAGTTAATACGATTAAGTCCACTTTGAAGGTGTTGGATTTTGGAAAAGGTTACGAATTTGGTGTATTAATGAGGTTTTCAATTTTAGTGGGGTTGAGAGTTTCAAGTTGAATACCTATGAGGGTCACCAATTTGGTAGTTATTTGCTTCAAGACATGTTCATTAGTGAAACAAGTTTTACATGTTGGACAACTCGCTATAATAGGAACACATGCGTTTTGCTTGGGCCTTTTGAAATCAGAAACAAGTAAGACCAACACTTAGAGAGGACCATCATGGTTAGGACAAATAGCCCCTTTCGAAATGGGTACTTTTATTTGGAGAAATGTTGTTTGATGTGCAATGAGGCGGTTCATAAATGGGTAATTTGAATTTCTAAGAAGTTGTAGAAACCTAGTGGTAGTGGTTGGCATGCCATGGGTAGATACTAACTAGTGGGCATGGAGGCTACCAAATCCTGGGGATTCCACAGATGCAAAGAATCATTTTAAAAAGTTGAATAATCCACCATTTGGAGTAGGATGTTGCAATTTTCTATCCCACCCCATTAATGTGTCAATAACAATATTCATGATCTAGTCAAAATATTGGTTGCAAGCGACAAGATCATTGGTTGATATATATGTTCTTTTAGATGAGCTTGGTAGGATGGTGAATCTAGTCATTAGAAATCACCCCAACATAATTGGTGACACACCTTGGACACCTATATGAATTATCATGTGAAGAATTGCCATTCATTAATTGGTTCATTTGATATTACAATTCTAAATTGGTAAAGATCATATTAAGAAGGGAATGAATGATTATTAACATTATTTGGAGTGATATTGAAAAAGTGGGATGGTTGGCCCAAAGTTGTTAATTGTGAAAACACATGTATTTGAGTCAGTTGTTGTTTTTCATTGGAACCCCAATAATGTTTGAGTTTAACACAAATCCCACCTTGTAATGCAAATACATGGCCATTGATAGGTGGCGCTTGCAAATGCATTAATTGACCTTGGAGAAAACATGTGTGATGGTTGCTTTGATAATTGAGCTACACATAACAACTGGTTGTAACACCACAATCAAATGTAATTAGATGATTGATTACATATAAACAAATTGTAATGAATTTAATGTAGGTCAAAGGGCAATGATTCAAACTTGGAGAATATAATTTTCTTGGTTTACAATGGCTATTTGCACGACATTGACAAGGCGAACTTTGCAACGAACAAAAATAGAAATGGTTGCATGCTTGCGAACAAATAGATCAAATGATATTAAGGGAAATGCATGGTGTTGAGCAAATTGCCTTGAGGATAATTGTAAGTCATTAGCCATGTAAACTTCCAATTTTAATTTGGTTGGATGTTGCTCATTTAGACCATTGTGGCCATAAAAAAATAGTTCAAGAAATTAGTATTTCCAAATATCACAATTGTAATCATTAATGACATCAGTTGAACAATGTTCCATATTATGAAAAAAGGTGTTTTGCAACTAGCCTTGCAATTCAATTTTTGAATTATAGAAGACACTTGCAATTCATTATATTTATATGCCATGAATGTTAATGGTAAGTTGCATGAGTTACAAAATTACAACTCACCATATATACTATGCAATTCCATTATAATTGCACCCATGATGTCATGTTAACATCATTGATTGTCATCCATTTATTAAAATTTGACACGTGACATTATGAAGATTTTTGGACATAAAAATGATTTTATTTTTGAAATATTGATTTCCATCGTTCATTATGATTATTAATGATGGTTTGAGATTGTGACATGTAACACAATAAAATATATGCCACATGACATATTAATAATATTTTGGAAAAAAATAAAAATAAAAATTTATTTTAATAAATATATAGGTTTTACATAACCATAGGTAGGTTTGTAGGTTTAAGATCTACATAACATATGTATTTACTTAAAACCAACATAGTTACATAGGTAGATAAGTAGGTAGGAAAGCATAAGATTAAGTGAACTATAAAATATTATTTTTAAAATTATGTTTTGCCTTTATGTTAAACTTTTTTGAATTCATTTCAAAATGGCACTTGTATTTTAATGTGAAAATATGAGATTTTAAAATATATATAATTTGTAACATGGGATTTGAAGACAAAACATATGGGTGAATTTTTTTAGTTGTTCCTTAGTTGTAAATTAAGTTGTAACTATAACATTTAAGCGTTGAGGGTAGTTTAGATCCAAGGTGAAGGCTCCATTGTTTCTAGTGTCCAATTTTTTTTTGAATCCCTCCTATTAACACCTTTAAGACACAAAAAAATGTCAAAAATATAATACAATATAATCGAGAAAGTTATGCGCCCCCCCCCCCCCCAAATAAGGGGGGGCAAAAATTAAAAAAAAA
>Ga0209208_10007776_pt1 | contig 14436 bp, 6 predicted proteins | sample S1TSphfallax_3_FD_187694 | JGI IMG/M metagenome (GOLD analysis project Ga0209208, IMG submission 187694) | Host-associated microbial communities from peat moss isolated from Minnesota, USA - S1T2_Fd - Sphagnum fallax MG (SPAdes) (version 2) | ecosystem: Host-associated > Plants > Peat moss >...
TGTTATTCTATTAATGGCTATTGGTTGTTATTCTATTAATGGCTATTGGTTGTTATTCTATTAATGGCTATTGGTTGTTATTCTATTAATGGTTATTGGTGGCTATTATATTAATGGCTATTGGTGGCTATTGTATTAATGCCTATTGGTTGTTATTCTATTAATGGTTATTGGTGCCTATTGTATTAATGGCTATTGGTGGCTATTGTATTAATGCCTATTGGTTGTTATTCTATTAATGGCTATTGGTGGCTATTGTATTAATGGCTATTGGTTGTTATTCTATTAATGGTTATTGGTTGTTATTCTATTAATGGTTATTGGTCGCTATAGTATTAATGGCTATTGGTGGCTATTGTATTAATGCCTATTGGTTGTTATTCTATTAATGGCTATTGGTGGCTATTGTATTAATGCCTATTGGTTGTTATTCTATTAATGGCTATTGGTGGCTATTGTATTAATGCCTATTGGTTGTTATTCTAAAAATGACTATTAGTGGCTATTGGTGGCTATTATATTAATGGCTATTGATGGATATTTTGTTATTGGATATTGGTGGATATTAATGATTATTTTATTAGTTGCTATTGGTGGTTATTAATGATTATTATATTAATATTAATTGCTATTGGTACATTGTAAGCCATTGGTAGTTATTTTGTTGGTGGTTATTGATGACTATTTTATTAATGGTTATTGTACTATAAATTTCTTTTGATATTATATGTTATAATATCATAGGCTATTGGTAGTTTTTATATTGTAAGATATTTTTAATTATTTTTCATAAGTTATTATTTCATATTCCAAGTTATTTTACGTTAGGTCATTATGATTTATTTTAGATTATTTTAAGTTATTATACTTAACATAAAGTAGAGTGACCTTGAAGAACTTAAAGTATAACTTGAAATAACATACATTAATTTAAAATAAAATAACCTAAGGTATAACTTAAAATTAATTGAATAATTTAATTTAGAATAACTTTAAAAACTTATAATAAACTAGTTATGATACCTTAAGGTAAAATAACGTATAATAATTTAGGGTACAATAATTTATAATAGCTACTAATAGCATAAAATATAAATTAGAATAACTAAAGCAGCTTAAAATAATATAGGGTGTATCATAAAGTAGCATAAATAGAATATTTAAAAAAACATAGAAATAAACCTATTTAGTACAATAAATTATAATAGTGAGTTATGTTAACTAGCAATGAAACATGATATTTACATAGTGATATTATAATGAAATAACTTCAGCAGGGTGAAATCAATAAAATGCAATGATTTTATTTCACTTTTAAGGTTTCATAACAATTTAGGCTAGTAAATTGCACCCCATTTCTATAATATTGTGAATTTTTGTTTTCACACTATCCATTATATCAAATTTTTTGAAATAATAAATAAGTAATCATTCAACTAACATTTAGATGTCACTTTGTCCTAAATTTTTGGCTTCAAAAAAATTTGCTCCATTAATTGAATTTATTTTAAAATGATAAATATTAACAAGTTGTTTATATTCAAAAAATGTTGAAACCACTTTGTGTCGAAAGATTCTTTGTTTTACCATTATGCATGATTGTCTCAAAAAGTTTGTTAAAATATCAATCATGAAGAATTATTCAAAAAACACAATGTATTATTAAGCAAGTTTGTCTTGAATTTTTGTCTTCACATTAATATGCATGGTAATCAAAGTTGTTAAATTAATTAATCAAGACTCATTGGAAAAATATCCATTACCCAATTTGTTAAAATTATAGCTATATTATCTAATCAATAAATTAATTAGAAAGATATTTAATCCATTTTCAAGTTCGGCCTTTTTCTTCACATTATCTGTTCCATCACATTTAGTAAAAAAATCATTAATTATTCATTCAAGAACTTAAATCCAATTTATTTGTGATTATTGTGCTGACATTATATTTTCTATCAATTTGCAAAAGTAAATTTGCTTTTGGGAAATTAATTGAAAAGGAATCATGTAGGCCAATAATTTATCCTTGATATTTGTTTGACATTATCCAAAAAAATTCCAAAATATAAATAATTTGATGATGAATTATTCATTAGAATAATGAAGGCGAATTTATCGTGCATATTTATCTTCACATTAATATCAAATTATATCACTTTTGCTAAAAGGATTAACAAAGAATTATTGAAAAAATATTTATAAAAGAAAATATTAATCATGAAGAACATTTAGAATTGTAAAAGTTTTGTTTCATAAATTCAAACACTTAAATCATTTTACACATCCTCACATTCATGAGGGGATTCAACACTATTTCATTTCCAATATGTTCAATAGTCCAAAAAGTGATAATATTGAATTGCACAATTTAACATTCAAAACTTTAAACCCTAAAACCTTTAACCATAATTTAACCTCCAAACCTTCATACCCTAATCATGTTCAACCCAAACCCTAAACCACTCAAACATTCTTATAGTAATCTCACCATAAAACCATAGGATCCTTGGACATTGGGTTATAAATTAATTTAAATGGTCATTATTCATAAATTACATTAAATTTTATTCTTCAAGAATGAAAATTGTGTATACACATTAATATCAATTGTATATCACATTCTTTCTCTTTCTCACATTTTCATTGTCCTCTTTGTCATGCCTTTGCACTCCCTCACTCTTTCGCACTTTCCCAAACTTTATTTCACCATTTCGCTCCTTTTTTCCTTCTCACATTTTTTCAACAAAGGAAGGAAATATGTTTGGGAAGGAAGAGCAATTGACAAAGCAAACATGGTTGAAAGGGAAGTGCACATTTGGTGACCTCTTTCCATAACAACTTGAGGTGAGCGCATTCCAAAGTCGCTCAAGGCCAACCCAATGAACACCCCAACAATCAGGTATGTTCTTTTCCTTCTATTTTTTTGAAAATTTAGGGTTTAGGTGAGACCAATGATTTGAAGGATGGTTTTTCATCCTTCTTCTCTTGTGCAATCCAAGGGCACTATAGGAAAGCTGATTGATATGTAAAATACAAAATGTAAAAGTTTAAAACACAATACATTCGTCTTCACCCTCCGTGTTCTCCTTGCACAAAACAATTGTTAGCAAGCCAATTTAGATTCAAAATCCTTCTATAACACTTTGTAAAAACAATCATTATGCAAAGTTCAACATTTTTAGAAAGCTACCCATAACTTCTTCCAAATATTAGCTAAGACCTACAAAAACCAATAGTTTTCAAATGTCTAAACCTTGTACATTCACCCAAGTTTTGCACTTTCTTGTAAAATATTCATCGTGTACTTTTGTGTGCTAGTGTCAATTTCATGTGTCTGTATTTGTGAAGCATTGTCAAAGGGTTTGATTTTAAAGGCATTTTTATGCTAAATGTATTTCTACTAATGAATTTGTCTACAACAACAAATCCTTATGCTTGTGTATGTGCATGTATCCCTATCCATGTCTATTTGTGTCTTTGTTAATCCCTATTTCCTTGTACTTCAAACTTTATTTCATTACCACTGTCCATATCTATGTGAGCTTGCCATTGAAGTATCAATCTTATTAAAGATATTTTTTGTTTATGATTGGCCTATCCTATGTACACCTAATCATTCACTTTATCTATCTCAATATGTTTGGCCTTGTTTCTATCATTTACATTATATGTCCTATTAACCTTTTTTGTGATTGTACTTCCTTGTGTACAACTCATCATTTAATCTATGTGTGTTTGTTTCTGATTAAACATTGCCCCTCAATTTCTTTGTATTTACATTTGACACAATGTCAAATTCTAAATAATTTTATTAGAGAGTTTCAATATCAATGTGTGCATAAGATTGTCAATGTAACTATCCACATGTTTTTTTAGCTTTCATTGGCCCCATATGAGTATTATTCGTACCCATTTCTATCAAAATATAATGTTTTTATATCTCATGTAAAATAATCACAAAGACAAAAACCATCTCTAACCTAACATATCAATTACTTTCATGTGAAATAAATACTCAACAAAACTAGGACATCAACGTCAAAGGACAAACAACCTCAAAATTTTCAAAATGGTTAACAAACCATCGTAAGTCTTTTAATCTCATAAACTATTTGAATCAAAATGCCTAACAGCCACTAAGCGTTTTTTAGCTTATATGGTCGACAAACGCCTCGCGACAACCAAACGTTTTTCATCTTATATTGCCAAAAATTACTTGACAACTACCAAGCATTTCATAGCTAATTATCAAAGAGGGATGCTTGGCAGCCACTAGGCATTTTTCATCTTATATTGCCAAAAGACAACTACCAAGCATTTCATAGCTAATTATCAAAGAGGGATGCCTAGCAGCCATTGGGCGTTTTTCAACTTATAATGTAGAGTAACACCCAACAACTGCAAGCCGTTTCTTAGCATAAATTGCAAAGAAACATTTGGCGATCACTAGGCATTTTTCAACTTATAATGCAAAGAAATGCCTAGAGGTCACTAAGTGTTTCTTAGCATAAATTATAAAGAAACACTTGGCCCTTCTCAACATTCATTACAAAAAAGCGCTTATTGGCCACTAGGCGTTTCTCCACTTGTAATGCGAAAAAACGCTTAGCACCTACCAGGCAATTCTTTGCATAAATTGTAGAGAATTGCCTTGCAACCACTAGGCATTTCTCATTTTATATTGCAAAGGAATGCCTGGTGGTCACTAGGTGTTTTTCATTTCCCAATGTTGAAAAACACTTAGTGGTCGCCAAATGTTTTTCATTACCCAATGTTGAGAAACATTTGGTGGCTACTAGGTGTTCTTCATTTCCCAATGTTGAGAAATGCCTAGTGGCCGCCAAGCATTTCCTAATTCATTTTAGAGAGAAGGCATGGTAGTCACTAGGCGATTCTTAGGTTATATTTTTGAAAGACACTTGGCACCCACAAATCATTTTTCTAAACTTAAATGATAAATAAAGGCCTAGTGGTTGCCTAAAGTTACTCAAGTTGTGATCTTGAGAATTGATTGGTAGCCACTAGGCATTTCATAGATCATTTTCTAGAAAATGCTTTGTGACCACCAAGCGTTTCTCAATTCATTTTGAAAAGAACACTTGGTGGCCATGAGGTGATTCACAAATCATATTATTGTCAAATGCTTGGATGCCTTGAGTTTTTCAAGTGGTAATTTTGAAATTAGATTTCTAAGATTTTTTTGACATGCAAGTACACACCCCCGTTGTGAAAGAATGTTATTGGTCAGTACTTAGGGTTCAACTATTTCTATCTTGAAGCAAAGCTCGAAATGTGGACCTTGTCGAATAGTGTATTGCTTGGGGGGCAAGGCTCATGCCTAGATAGGAAACATTGATAAAGTTCCATTTCATCAAGAATGAAAAGGAGGACTCTGTGAAAAAAATGCCCATCCATGGAGGTTTGGGCACATGAACTTGTGATGGTTGTCTTCATGTTCGAGACCCAGGTAAGAAACAAGTGGTTGGTCTTGTTTGCCTGATAAAAGAAACTAGTAATGAGCTCTTATAGACTAATGTTAATAAAGGCTTCAAGTTTAAAGACATGAAGGGGAAAATTGTGTAAGACATTTGTGATTGTTGGGACAAGGTTTTCAAAATTCTTCAAATTGAAAAGGACAAATTGGCAAGAGATTCCCAAAGGCCCTTTTAATGAGCAATGAGTAACTTTGAGGACTCAAATAGCCCACGCCCATAAAAAAAACCACATAAAGAGAAAACTCGGGCCTAGAAAAAAGATAAATTTTTGACAAATTTACTAGTAAGGTAGGACAAGAAGGTGTTTGATGTAGTGAAATGCCAACTTGTGGACAACACATTCAAAAACGAGTTCTTAAACTACTTCCCACTTGGGAATGACCTAATTCTGAGTGCTATGGTGGATGTTCACCATTTTAAAAGAGCGCCCCAAACACATTTTCTTTGCATGATTCTTCCTCTTTAACATACCTACTTGTTTTCAATTGGAATGACATAGCTCAAAGGAATGTAGTAGTAAAATATCATTGCTTTAATAGGAACTAGTGGAGGACCCCAATACAAAGGACTAGGTTTGAAAGATTTACAACAACTTCCAAATAATCGTCATGTGGGACATAGACTTTGTGAGGATTTGCAACCTCTTGAAAATTTTGAACAAGGATTGTGACCTTGGCATGAAGCCTTCTTATAGGGAGTACCTTGCACATGCATGTCGGATTTGGGATGCATATCAACAGCCTCACTCAAATTTGGATGTTTATTTTCGACATTTTGACAAATATAAGGTATTCAAAAGATCACATTGTGTTATGCAATATTCCTTGGTTTTATTATTAATCCTTGTTGTTTTACATGTTGTGTAGAAATTCAATGAGACATTAAAATTAGTTCTCAACATGGAATCCATGAAGGAATGCATGAACATCTTGTTGTTGATAGATGAAATGTTCTAGTTGTGGCAAAGTGTCCTCCTTAAATGAAAGAGGTGCAACATCTTTGATGGATTTGGAGATGTATTAGCATGTCCACCAAAATCGATTAACAAATCTACCTTCAGTTATTTGGCAAATGTAAAGGAAACTCAGCTCAAGAAGTTGGCAAGGGGGCTCTTTGTAAAAATAATAAGTCTAAGGGAAAATACACGAAAAGGAAGGAGGTCGAAACTAAAGTCCATGTACAAGTTTAGAAGGCTTTTGAAGCAAAAGGCTATGATCCGAATTGAAATAATGATTTTGGCATTTGAAGTCAACCACTAATATTGAAAAGCCCTATTCGGATGAACGAATGGGACACATTGAAGGAAAAACACAACCTTGACAGAATGTTATTTTCTATTTTGGATGCAAAGCTTAATGACAAGTTCTATTCCAAAAAAATGAAACTACACCCTCAAATGAAGCTCCACCTTCAAGGTTTAAACGCAATTTGGAGAAGTGGATCCATAGTGAGAATGCAAAAGATGTTGCAAAAAAGTCGAATATGTTGGATAACCATTACAAGTATGACAAAGTTGATAAAATGTTGAGCCCATTAGATGTTATCAACAAGGAATCATTGGCATCATTCATGTAGGATGATGCAACAAGGACCACCATTGTCATTTGTATAACACAATATGAAAGATGTTCCCATTGTTTGGAAAGGCCTTGATTGGGAGTCATTTCTTATAGGACTTCTTAATGCTAAGACCAAATTTATGGTGGTTGCTTACATATGCAACCACGAATCATTTAAGAACCTACTCACTATTGTGAGTAAGTTGATTTTTGTCACCAAGATTTGATTTGAATTTGGGTAATACATGGCATGAGAAGGAGAGGCTCCATTTTAATTAACCGTTCTACTGAACAATCTTCTACTTATGTACATGTATTTGTTCCCTTGTAAAATTGGAACAAATGTGGGAGTCGATATTCTCGCAAGCAAGAAATTGTCGACATTAATTGAAAGCCTAATTTTTTGTGTTTCTAAAATATCAAGAACTTTACAAGCATGAGGTTTCTTCCGAAGCAATATTACAAGTTTTGAAGTTAATCATTTTGAACGGCATGGTTTGTTTGAGTATCTTCAATGGAGGTGTTGTCACATGTCTACTTGGTAAGTGCAATTCATGGCTATCGATTAAATGACTTTATGTTTTTTGAACAGATATCCCCAAGCATAGTTTTTTTTTTATTGTGCCTTCTGGTTATCAAGAAAATAAATGTAAGGTATTCGAAATCATTATGAAGGATCTCAAATGAAATTGTTGTGAAATGATGGCTTCCATGTGTCTTCACATGTTGACTGGTGTTGCAATTCAGAATGTTGGAACTCGGTCGCTAGAATCAATTTTGATGATCACAAAGCCTATTTAAAATAATGTTGAGGACGAAAAAAATGATATAATCATACCTATCAAAGCAAAAGCCATGAATTAGTCTCAGACACTTGACCACCTAAGTCCACCAAAGGTGGACAAGAAAAACTTGGGTATGTTATAAAAGGTAAAAATAAAATAAAAGTTCTAACAGTAATAGCTAACCAGTGAGTAAGAAGCAATTGATGAGGAAGAAAGGTCAATCTTGGGGGTGAAATCCAAAGAATGATGATAGTCACATTCCATTAACATCGAAGGAAATCCAGTAGACTAGGAGGCGAATCTTATAGCCTACCAAGAGGTGCATGAAAAACCAAGTAGGCATGATCAAGAGGATTCACGCAATGAAGATGATGTAATTGCATGTATAAACACGTCAATGGTCGATACATCCATGGTTTCATCATCTAGGCTGACCCTGGCTATTGTTGATGGAGATGAAAATTAAAAAGCTGGTGAGGAATTATAAGGGGTCCAACCTCCACAAGATCCTTTGACTCCATATAATTTTGTAGGGTGAATATAAAAGATGTCAACTGAATAAGTTCTTTGATTTCTAATGTATTTTAATGAACGTACATTACCATAGTGATGTATGGGTTGTATGCAAGGGTGAATTATATTTAAAGGTGTGCAATTCTTTAATGAAATCCTTATAGCAAACTAGATTTTCTTATAATCGAATTATTATATATACTTTTGGACTTGATGTTATATTTTGAACTTGTTTGTTTGACCTAATTGTTGTTAATATAATAAGTCATATTCCATGAGAAGTTTAACAAACATTATTTTGGGATTTAGTTAGGTTATGTGCGAAATAACATTTAATGGCCACCATGAAATTAATAAAACATTGTTCGCTTGATTCATTTATACGATAGTTAGTATGTGAAAAACATAATGTTCAGTTGTGGATTATCACCTAATAGCCACTAGGTGAGAGTTAATGAAAAGCATTGGGCTATTGCTTGGTGACCACTAGGCGATAGTAGTTGAAAAGTGATTTATTATTGTCTAGTGACCACCATGCAATAGTAGGTGAAAGGCGCTTTACTATCGCCTAGCAATTATTAGGTGATAGTAGTTGAATGACACATAACTATCTCCTGGCGACCACTAGGCGATAGTAGCATTACTATCATTTGGCAACCACTAGGTGGTAAAAATAAAAAAAACATTTTATTATTGTTTGGCAGCCACCAAGCGATAGTTAGTGAGATTAAAGTTTACTAATTGTGGTGCTTTGTTTGTTACATTTTTTTACCTTACGTGTGGACAAACCCTCAAATTATTCTCTCAAGAATGCGAAGGAAGTGATATTATATTCGATAATGAGTTCTTTTATTCTCCAAACTATTTTCATTCATGATTTTTTGCATGGAAATGTACATGGAATTACAACTTTATCTACCCTTGTTATTTACAGGTGATGTTTCGATGGTATTAATTGATGTTCTCTCAAGTCAGCCTTGTGATGAAAATGCAGTGCCCCTAGATGTTGAACATGAATATTACTGTCATGATCTTTTCAAGCCCTTGGAGGTGAATCCCTTTCATGTTGTCTTTGGTTTGAAGGGAGTTTTTGCAAGACAAGGAAAATCCTTTAAACCTTGCACTCTAACTCCTACTAAGTGGTATAGAAATCCGTCAACATATCTTTATGTTATTCCTAGACCAAAATTGTAGGAATTCATGCAAAGGTGTTTTCAATAATTTGTGGTGTATATTTGGACTAAGTGTAAGCCCTACAAGATTCCATTTTTCTTGAATGAAATGAGGGAATATGTAGATTATAATGTTGATTGTGAGAAGAATAACCACTTTCTTTTTTGCAAGCCCAAAGATGGTGGTTTTCCATAAGTGCTTCACAAATTTATTTGATAAAGTCTTGAGTACACGCGTTGGAAACATCATCCTTGTATATCACAATCCTATGAAGACGATGAAAAGCCCAATAGAAAATGTCATGTTAATTGAAAAATGGAATCATAGGGTATAATTTTTTTTGAAATACCTAATGGGTGAAGTCCTTCCCTATTTGCAGGCTTTTCATTCCATAGGCGAGTCCTTGTTTACATTTGTACAACATAAACCTTGTGGTACAACACAACAAATCATTAGGGCCAATACTAAATTTCGATGGCTTTTAGATTTTTGTGGCAATCATTATAACTCATCTTTTTGTAACATGGTGTCAAACAACTATTTATAATTGAGTTGAAGCTAAATTTGATAATATGCTTCAAAATATTAATTTAATGATATGGTGAAAATATTATATGGAGGGTGTGCGCCCTTACAATGCCTTATTTGGAATTGTGTTAAGTATTGAATTTTGCAATGTATTTAGGGGAGGACATCATTTAAGTTTGACTTTCTTGCGGCTCCTTAACTTGCTAACCAATGGATTGAAAAATGTCTTTCTAGTTTCGATTCCATGAATCTGTTCATGCTTGTGTTCAATCTTGCTTTTGCAATTGTATTTTTCAAATCTTGGGAACGTTTGTTTTAAAATATGCTTGAATTTATTGAAATTATAGGTTTTGGCTTCTGTATGTGTGTCACCATGCACCAAAAATCAAGTGCAATTAGCAAAAAATGTTTGCACGGTTGCGTTGGATGAGGTCAACTCGCTTTAGATTAATCCACCTACAAATTTTGTTTCACAAAAGATTACAACAAGTTTTGACATTGCAAGTGACATGCACGAAGAAATCGCAATGACTTCAAGTTTTGCAGAGGAAAATCAACAAGAATTTACACCATTTTTTGGTTTTGTTGAGGATACTCAATGTGAAAAAACTGGAATGAGTTTTAGTTCTTGTGAGCAAACTTGACCTACAGTGGAGGTGAGTGACTATCATTTGATTTTCAACTTGAATGGTGTTCTTGTGGTGATTAGTGCAGGTCAAACTAGATACCCCCTAGTTGTTTTGAAGTTTAGTTTGAAAGAATTCCTTTCCACTTGTGTAAAGAAATTCATGGTGTACATATGGTCATTGGCAATGAAAAGGAACTTTTCGAGGTACTTGCACATAATCGCTAAAAAAATAGGTGTTCTCCTTCCATCTTCTTGAATACTGGACCAAATTCTCTACTTCATGAATGATCATTTCATGTCGAAAAAGCTTGACAAGCTTGTTTTCACAAAAAACCTAAAGGATTTCTTTCATCTTTTTCCTGGTACGACTTTTGAGAATACCTTGTTAGGCTTCAAAAAACTATGTTTTATCCTCTTTATAATACCATTTTCTTCAAAACCTTTTACAGGTCTCACATTGATAATAATCCTTTGTTCGACATTGTTTCTTATACTTGGAAGCATTGCATTTTTTTGGAATGTAGGTTTATAAATTTGTAAAATTTAATCCTTTCAATAACATTACGAACGTGTCTTTTGGTGACTTCTGGTATGAAAAATTAAATGTTCATTGTTCTGCAAAATGAGATGAAACTTTTTATAACAAAGTTAAATCAAGATTTGTAAATTAAAAAAGGTGAAACATTTATTGTTTTAATTTAAATTATTATGCACAAAAAAATTAATATTTTGAATTAACATGGGTGTTTTCTTTGTTTTCATTAAAAAAAATTTCAAGGTTAATTGGCTTTGGTCTAATTTAATGTACTTGTCCATACGACTTGGCCATTCTCAAACACAAATTGGACCTTCTCATTTGAAAATTGTTGATTTCATAAACATGTTTCTAGGCTGCCATAATCCATTCCATGATTTTGTTCGCATGTGGCCTAATGGCCACCAAACACTTTGTGCACATAGTTGAATATCTCCCCTACATATATATATATTTTTCTAGCATCATTGTGTCACTTGGCTGCCACCAAGCAGGTGGTTGGTGGCCAATGGATACATTTATGTTTTTTGGTATTTCATATTTCACCAAAAAACTAATTAATTTTCTTAGCAAATGAATTGATTCTTGTAATTTTAGATATCACATTATGATCTTGTGAATGTGTATTTTATTTTTCTAATTGATAAATTTTGTTGTTGTTTTAGTTAAATGTGCTTTTGGGCCCCATAACAATGATCAAAGGTAGTTCAACACATTTGCATGTATGTTCGTCACCTCTTGGACCAAAAAAATTGTTGATTTTCAGCATCAATGGTGTGTTGTGTTATTTCCCACCTTTGGTTATTTTGCAAAGGAATGCTAGAGTGTTTGGAAGAAATGTCGACAAGACCAAAGTGGAAATTAGAACTAAAGTGTGGGTTTTTTCTTATGAAGGCATTTGAAAAGTTTTATGTTGCAATTTGGTCTTGTATGAAACTTGAGGATGTGTTGGAAGTTCTTCCAATGCCCATGTTTGAAAATTTCATGGATCGGTTCATTTTCATTTGCGGACGTGAATAATGTTCCAAAACAACTTGTCGCAACCCTAGTTTTAGGCTCGCGACTAAGGCAAAGGGGTTGCAAGAGTGCGGGCCAAGAGGAAGCCTGGGGGTCACATCACATAGGTTCGGGAGAGTGAGAAAGTGTGAGGGAGTGAACCCTCACACTCCCAAGGCAACTCCCATTTTGGGAGATGGAGTCCCGGTGGACTTCCGAAATTTTAGAAAGCAATTTCAGAGGTCAAAACTCAATGGCTTGTGACGTTCTTTATATCATTGGAAATCTTTTGGAACTTAGATGTCTGAAATGGGCTCGCATTGTTCATTTGGACATCTAAAACATAAGTTATGGCCAAAAGAAGGGCCAGGAGTCAAACTGCCAATTTGACTCCTGACTATAAAAAGTCAGGAATCGGCTCGATTACTTAAATGCAGACTACGTGCGACATACCGTTGAAAAGCTCTCAATGAGAGCTACAACTTTGCTTTAGACTGTACCTCGATTTGAGGTCTGTTCGCAAAGTTATAGGGCTCCAAAGTCGCGGGAGTCTCGGTTGGCGTGATTTCGGGACTCCCACTCGGGAGTCCCGAGAGAGAAAAACCATTTGGAAAGTTGATGCAACTGAACAAGTGAAACAAAACAAAGTAGGCAAAAGCAAGTACTTAGAGATGGCACTTGAGTGAAACAAAGTAAGTAAAGTAGTAGAGAAAAATTGAATGGAACCAAATGGAGCAAAATAAGGAAAATCAAAGTGGAGCAAAACAGAAGGAAGCTATCTAGAGAGAGTGAAGCAAAAAGTGAGAGGGAAAAAAAAACTTAGTGCAAGAAAAAGAAAAGTTTAAAATACTTGAGCACAATGAAAAACAAAGTGAAATGTAAATGAAACAAAGTTATTTTCATAGAAGGAACACCTCCAAGAGACAATCTTTGAAAGGGGGTGCTGCCTTGAAACCGTAATTGCACCCTTTAAACTTAGCCTAAAAACTCTAACTTCAACCCTACCTAAAACCCTAACATTCTAGACCTTTAACCCTATACCTTGAGAAATGGACCCAGGTATCGTCCAACACCTTACTTGGATGTCAATTTTTTGGAGGTTCTTTGAAAAAAGCCATTTCTCATCCCAAGTATCACCAAATGTAATACTTGTAGGCTTCGTGGTGACAAGCAGCATCAAATCTGGGCTGGTTGTCGCTTCTTTTTTAATAACCACCCAACACTAGTTTGAACCAGCATCCACCAGATGCTCATTATGACTCAGTTGTGGATGAACCTCACCTAAGTTAATGTTTGGTTTCACCTTGGTAATCAATTGTGTAAGAAGTAAATCCTATAGGTGTATAGGTAGCAAAATAGGTGACAACTAGGTAAGAAGAGTGTATGAGTATGTATCTACTACTTACTAACAATTCTTAAGGGAACTTCAAGTGATAGGTAAGTAGGAAAAGAAAGCAACTGAATTAACCACCATAGTTAGCTAGGGAACTGGAACCCAACAGAAAACTGTTTCTTTGACCACATACCATTCATCCTTCATGGTGCACTGATGGGTGGGAATTCACTCTGCCATCCACTGGATGCCCATTATTACTCAGTTGTGGATGAACCTCAACTGAGTTAATAATTGGTTTCACATTGCTAACCAATTTTGTATGAAATAGGTCTCATATATAGGTGGATAGATAGGTAAGAAAATAGGTAACTACTAGGTAAGTAGATGGTTTATACATAGGTATAAGGGCTGCTTTTACTACCTACCTACTAACAACCTGCTTGTGGGCTGTTAGTAGGTAGGTTTCAAAAAAAAGCAGCTGAGCTAACCACCATGGTTAGCTAGGGAACTGGAACTCAACAGAAAACTGTTTCCTGACCACTTACCATTCATCCTTCATCGTGCACTGGTGGGTGCTGGTTCACGGTTCACCATGGCCCTCAGTGATCATGCATATTATGCCAATTTAGCCAAATTTGATTATTAACAAAATATGAAAAGGATTTTTTGAATATCCTTATATATATTTGGCTACCTTACTTGAGCAATGTATAGAAATCTGATGAAATCATTGGAATTTTATTTTCAAGTTTGATCAAATTTAAATAAAAACCATGGAATTTATGCAAATTCATTCCAATATTTCATAAAAGTGCAAAATGTGTCACACAAAAAAAAGATTGGTCCATGCCATGATACCTACACTAATTTTATTTAATTTTGAATTTA
>Ga0209208_10007777_pt1 | contig 14434 bp, 8 predicted proteins | sample S1TSphfallax_3_FD_187694 | JGI IMG/M metagenome (GOLD analysis project Ga0209208, IMG submission 187694) | Host-associated microbial communities from peat moss isolated from Minnesota, USA - S1T2_Fd - Sphagnum fallax MG (SPAdes) (version 2) | ecosystem: Host-associated > Plants > Peat moss >...
TATAGCCAGATTTGGCTAAATCTTGCTAGGGATAATTACCACTTTAGCTACAAACAAAAATTCTTTAAAAAAAACACTGCTTAGGGGAGTGGGATCTCTTTACTTCCAGCTCCTTGCTGACACCATGAATTTGACATCTCAACTGTCATAGTACCTAGCCTGGTTAGGCACTAATTTTATTTTATTTTGAAATTGTCAAAAATTTCGAAAAATACATGGCTACCATGCCAAAAAACCGAACGAAGCTCTGAAGCACAATAGCTTTATTATTTAACATAAAGCTGAATTGTAGAATATTTTTATTTATTGCCAAACAATGTGTGTGTGTGTGTGTGTGTTTATATATATATATATAATTAGGCACCGTGCTGCAGAACAGCCTAGGTACTACATATCTCTAAAGATACTTAACGGGGATTATGATAATGGTAGGCTGAAATGCTGATGATGTAAACTCGAAGAGGTGCTGAATAATGGGGGAGTCTTATTAAATACTCATGAATTTGCTTCACAGTACATTTCTACTGTAATATTGGACAAGTGCAATTTCTTCAAAGGGAGTACTACTACGAACTAGTTTGGGCCTTAATTTTGAATATGGTATTCGTGCTGTCATGGGTGGTGGCAATGGAGGTGAACACAAAACACGCATTCCTGGTGTAAAAGTCTTAAGTTCTTGATGGTGTGCTGAATGTTTGATTTTGACGGTTTAAAATCTGTGCTCCTCGAGTACCCACATGATGTCATAGACTTCTCCATCATGTACAACCACGTGATGCAACCTTACTACAGTAGGCTTGCTCTTTGGGTACAACTAATAAACTTAGATCAATCATTCATTGAAGCCACAAGTTCATCAATTGTGATGCGAGTGGATTGTAATATGTTGGGAGGCCCCGAAAAGGAAGAAAAAGAGGCATTTTCATGAATGAGTAATGCACATTTGACGAGCCCAGAAGAACTGTCTGTCAGGCCAATGGGTCATTGTCGTCATATAATGCAAATGAGCTTTTTCCTATGTGAAATACCATGCTGTCACAACGTGTGTGTCTTCTCCATCTTTCTCTGGCAACAATGCTGATTGTTGTGTCAGGCTCTCACAATGTTACGGCTATTCCAAACAAGGATTTTGAACAACCACTGCAGACACGCAATAGGTGAAGAAGGAATAATTTTGGCTGGACTAGGTCAGACGCATAACAGAAGGTTATTACACATTTAGGAATATAGTTAAAGAATGAGTAGGCTCAGTGTCCATGGTTTTGCCTGGATCCTACACCTCGATGATGATGATCAGATCATCCTCGACACTGTCAATTACCTACCCAACTCACGCGTTCTTCAGGAATCCACATACCTCAGAAACGTCTCTTTGTTCAAACCATGTCCCACCCACAAGATTCCTGACAGAAGGGTAAGCACTAAGCATGAGAAATCAATTGAATGCAACTCAATCTCCAACGCAAAAGTTCACATGCCTCTGCCATCTATGCTCAACACAGAAATCATTCACTTAATTATTTTGAGAGTGGGCGAGTTATGAGAAATGCTTTTGAGCATAGCTTCTATAATTTTTGTTTTGAATAAAAATTTGTGACTCCATGGTTTTTAAAACAATTTAATAGAGTTTTCCTTAAAGTGATGTCTTTGTTGGACCTCACTTTCGCACCTTGTTTAGCTCCTCGTGCCCACTTGTGAGAGCAATATCTGTAAACAATATCAAATTAGGAACTAGATTCAAAAACTCAACATGAGATCCCCAAAAGGGGGGCCACAGTGAACCAGCACCCACCAGTTCAAGGATGGATGATATGTGATGAGGAAACAGTTTTCTGTTGGGTTCCAGTTCCCTGGCTAACCATGGTGGTTAGCTCAGTTGCTTTATTTAATACCTACGAACTAGGTAAGTAGTAAAAACAGCACCTACTTACTATGTAAAAACTATCTACTTACCTGTTGGTCCCCTATTTTGTTACCTACTTGTCTAATGTTAGACCTACTTCCTATAGAATGGGTTGCCAAGATGAAACCAGGTAGTAACTCAGTTGAGGATCATACACAACAGAGTCTTGACGGCCATCCAGTGGATGGTGCATTGCTGGGTGCTGGTTCACTGTGGCCCAAAAGGGGTACCAACAACAATTTGTTTTACCCACTATGGGCTCCCCAACCTTAGGTTATTATTCTACATAGACTTTTTAACTTGTGGGGTTCTTGGGTTTAGGCTTTTAGGGATAATGTTTAACATTTGGGTTTTTAAAGTTTGATTTTCAAAGTTTTTTTTCAGAGCTTGGGATTTGGGTTTTTAGGGATTGAATTTTAGGGTTTGGGTTTAGGGGTTAAGATTTTTAGGATTTGAGTTTAGGGGTTAAGGATTTTAGGGTTTGAGTTTAGGCTTTTATTGTTTTTGTTTTAACATGACTAGGTTTAAGTTTTTAAGGTTCAGATTTTTGGGTTTGACTTTTAGGGTTTTGGTTTTAGATTTTTTTTTAGGTTTAACGATAATGTGTAAGATACAATTTCAATGGCATGGTCAAAATAAGTGTTAAGAATGAATGTTTTATTAGAAAACATGTTTCGAGCATAAGTTAGGTGGGTAAGTAAAAAATTAGACCCAAAGAGGTGGATTTACAAGTAGGTCAGATAGGACAAAAAAAATCTAAAGTTTAAACATAAAGGCTCAGGGGAAAATTATATAACGAAAAGTTCTTCCCAAACACTTTCTTTCTTCATTTCCACAAAATGAAAATTTACAAGTGTTTTGAATCACAATTTTCCTCACGATTAGTTGCCTAGACTAGAAACCATGAAACCTCACATATGAAATCATTGAAAAGAATAAATATGACCCAACTAAATATGGATGAACATGGGACCTTTAATTACATGTCCAAAATTGCCCCAACCTTGACCTTAAACTTATCCTCTAATATTATTCCTAACTCCCTGGTTATTTTCAAGTTGGTAATTTTTATTTTGTTGTTCTTATCATGATTGATGTCCATCTTGCTTATCAAAAAGGCATCATGGACATTGGAGGTGGAAGAAAAGTGGGTTGCCATGCTTGCCATTTTCCTAGCTTACATTACTCACATCTCACCCTTAGACACCTTCTCAAATGGAACATGCTTTCACTAGGTACAAGCATAGGGTTAGGATTAGAGGTAGGCACACCATTGGTAGGTTGAGATTTGAATTACAAGAGCTATGAGCCATAGACCTAAAAAATGAGGTGGACACTAGGGTGCCATCAATGAAACATTTTCGCCTCTTTAATACACCTATTGTGGCATGCCCATCTATGGCTTTCAAGCACTCCAATCCGCTGTCACATTGTATAGTTGCCCTCTCAAACCCGTCCTTGTTTGAAATTGTTGATTTCCAATTCCTTAAAGGGTCTCATGAAGCAGGTCCTTCAAGGTCTTCTATTGAAACTGTGATCTAGGATAGGCCTTTCGATAATCCTGATAAACAACCTTCCACACTACATCTAGAATAAGTTAGGTCACATGTTTTTTTTGCCAAAGTTGTAAGCAGCAAAATGTATGTTGTATGAAATTACTAGTGTAATGAGCTGTAGGAACTTCACAGTTTTCCAATGCACCTTCTTTCTTAAAAGGGATTGATTCCCTTATGCAAAGAAAGAGATTCAGATTGTTGAGCCTGTACCATTCTTTTATTTTTAAAACCCACATACATCACACATAATTTTCAAATTCTCAAACATACCCACAAAACCTAAACAAATCATCAAAAGGGTGTCAAAAGAATTGCAGCCCCCCCCCCTCCCCCCAAAAATTTTAAATGTTCAAAAATACTCACATAACCTAAATGGATCATCAAGAGGGTGCCAAGAAAGATGCACCTCCTTCAAACAATTTTGAAATGTTCAAGCATATTAAAACTAAAATCTCTACCCACAATCATGATAACGATTTTTGAAAGCTCTTGGGACCTCCGTGCATGAAACAAAAACCATTCCCAAAAGCTCATAAGACCTCTATGTGTGAAAGCTCATGAAACTTCTTGTGAAAATGACTAATCCTAAAAGCTCACAAGACCTCCACCCACAATACAAAAATCACTCTTGGGAGTTCATGAGACCTCCAAGCGTAAAAGCTCAGAAAATTTTTATTCACAAATGTTCACACTAACAAAACCTCCACTCACAAAACTTCCACCCACAGTCATTCACAAAACTAAAAGGAAAAATGAAAGCAAAATAACAAAAAACCAAAGCAAGAAAACAATTTAAGAAAAACTTACACTCCAAAACTTCCTAAGATGCGAAACTTTTCCACAGAACAAAAACTCTCACAAGGCTTGGGATTTCAAGTAGAGCAACTTGGAACTAAGCTAAGTATCCCCTAAGATCTCCTTTAAGTTTTCCATAGCCTAGGTAATGCCTCACATAGACACAGGCAAAACACAAAAGATAAAAGGAAACTCAAATCATCGCAAGATGAAAAAACAAATTAGAACAAATTTGAGTTTCCTACTTTGCTATTTTCTTTGACGCAATTTCATCTTGCATTTTGATTCTTTTCCCTGGTTCATTGAAACCCAAGGTCCTTTCTTGGGTTTTACCATCTTTACCAATTACTTGAATATCAAAACATTTTTACATAAGCCTTTAATGAAATGTTGGAGATGGATAATTCAACATCTTCTCTCTTTGTAGCAATTTCCCAAAAATTACAACTCAAACAACATTTCACACTAGTGAGGAATCTGAGTCAATTAGATTTGTGAGCACCTGTAAACTCAGAGCTAATGGTTGAACTTGTGAATATATTCTTTTGCTGCACATATTTTGGAGTGTTTAAAGAGTCCTATATCGTACCTACTTGAATGTGCTTATATTCTCTTCTTCAAGGATTTCATCCCAAAAAATGATGCATATTTTTTTTCAAGTGGCCCTTGTCACTGCACCCCAAACACCCCCAAAAACTAATACCTACTGTTTTCCCATGTGCCTTCTTGGCCTGTGGGAATGGATATTTTTTAATATTCCTAACCATGTGCCTTAAACAGTACAATGCTCACCTCCAAACTCCCCAGACGTTCTGTCACATTCTCTCCCCCTCCTCCTCCCTCTTCCCCCAAAAAATGGTCAGTCGTGCAGACCAACTGGTTCTCATGACCCCAAGCCACTTAATTTTAGGCTCAGGGCCCATATGGTATTGATAATAAAAAGAATTGCAGCCCAGAACCTAAGTTGATGTCAATTGTTGCAAAGATATGCTCAAGTTTGGATGTTCAACTTCATAATAATTCAGAAGTCAGAGAACCTGCGAGCCTTGCAGAGGACCCCCAAGAAAGATAATGCAGGCAGGGCCTATGATTGTGGGCATAACAAGTCCATATATTCTGCTGTGTTGAACTTTGCTCATTGTTATAAGAAGAAAGCCTGACAGTAAGAGTGCCTTGGTCCACAAAGAAGAATTGTAGCCAATGGATCCCCAAACCACACAGCAGTCAGTTCAGGGATGATGAACTTCATGACTTTTTAGCTGTGGATTCTTCTTTGCAGATAACAAGTCTGGTTTTGAGTTCTGACTAGTAATATTGGAATTTGGGATGGTGGTTGCCTCAGACCTTCTTCTTTTTGAATGAAAGAACCCTCCATCTTGGATAGCCTATATGGACCTCAAAGAATCCAGTCTTCACTCCAAACTGTGCTTCTTGAACAATCAAACAACCTACCCTGAACTGCCAGTTCATTGGCAGCTCATTCAGGAAACTGGCTGATCCATTGATACTTTTCAAAAACTTGGAACTGGAGGTTCTTTGATACTAATTGTTTTCAAAAACCATTACAACCCAAGGTTACAACTTATAATCATATCAAACAACCGCGGACAATCATCAAAAACATGAGAAGTTGATGTCAAAAATGACAAGCAGATGAAACACAAGGTATGTTAAAATTTGTCAAAATAGTCTGTCCTAAAAACAAATAAAAATTCCCCAGATTCCAATGACAAGCAACAAAACTTGAGTGTTTAAGTTATCCAGCTTTGCAAACTGCATGCAAAATGTATCTGATAAGAAAAGAGCAGACCCACAGAATGCCGTTGGACAGTTCTTCTCTGACAACAATTTCTGCAGCCAAGATGCTATTGTCTGATTTGCATTGGTCAAGATTTCACAGATTAGCTGAGCTGGGTGCTGGAAGCTTGACAGTGGGCACTATTGACTTAGATACCAAGTCTGGCATCCACAATAGTTGTCTTATTTAACACTGTATGTTCTCTACTCCACCAGCACATGATACTAGTTTGGAATCCACACAAAATTTATCCAGAAGAAAGCTAAGATTCAAGAGGTATTCTTGTCTAAAGGAATATCATCATGGTAAAGCACAAATACAACCCACCCCTGCTTCAATTTACTGCAACAACTATCAAGAGCATATCAAATCATGCACTTGAGTTGCTCCCCAAACTAGTCAATAAATAGCAGGCTTCATGAAACCCTTGTCAAGGGTGGGTACCAGGAACCAGGCGCGAACTGACCAGGGTTTCCGGCTTGTTCTTGACGTGGAGATGAGGTCTGCCCCAACCATTCTCACCGGAATGAGAACCAGCCCTTGAGAACCGTCAAAAACCCTAGTTAATACCCAAGCAAAGTAGTGAAGGGTAGCAAGTTCGAATTCTTAGGTCTAGGGGTCTAGGCTAGGTAATAAGTAGGGTATAGGGTGGTAAGTAAGGTCTAGGTCTAGTATTTACCTAGTTTTAGGCTAGGGATTCTAGAATTTTAGCTAGGTTTCTTTTTAACTAGTTTTTTTTTTGAATTTTTTGAACTTTGACCCCAAAAAAATTTCTCAATCTTTTTAAGTTCAAAAATTTGAACTTTCATCGCTGACGTGTAGAGAACTGCCTTCAAGAACCAACTATTATCAAATTTGTCAAAATTGGCTAAATTCTCTTTTCAAAAATTTGATAGACTAGCTGCTTTTCTTAAGGTTGGAAAATCAATTTAAAGAACTGAAACAGTTTTTTAAAACTTGTATGAGAACTAGAACCAATGATTCTTTAAAAGATTTGAGAAGACCTAGGCTAAAATGAACTAATATGACCCACTTGCAATGTAACTAGTGGTTAATTTTTCATGTTTTTAAATGGTAAGTTAAGTTAATGTTGATTTTTTTTCATGTGCTTTTACAAGAATGTTTCAAATATATTATGGGGTCATTTTTTTTAAATTGATGAATCTAATGAATATAAAATATTCTCCAAAAAAATTTTAAACTTGTAACTAGTTATTCTTATTGATTTCAGAACTTTTTAAAAGACTTGAATATTTTTGAAAGTTACATTTTTAAAAAAAATTAAATATCAACCTTAACATTTTTGTTTTTATTTTTTTTATTTTTTTATTTCAATTTTTTAATATTAAAAAACATATCCTTACATAACGTAGGACAAAGGAGGCAAATGTGGGTTAATGCATGTGTACATCACATATAAACATTATCTCCTCTTCTCATGGTGTTGAAGGCTCAATAAATGATAGGATGAGTTTCAATGAAGTTTTGATTAATGTTTTAAACCCAAAAGATAAGCTTGAATTCAAGATAGGCACTCAAGCCTCTTTAAGATAAACCTATGGATTTAATCACCCTAATAGAAAAAACAATTAATCATATGGTTAAAATGTATTGTTACATTGCCCACAATTATGTGGCCCCAACTTTTCAAAAAAATTAGCTTGTTTACCTAAAGAACCTAAATCCTAAACAAATAGTCCAATTCTTATGCCAATTCCACCAAAAGGGTGTCAGTTCAAATTTGGTCACAAAAACCTAACACTCCAAACTAACAGACCTAGCAACATTAGAATACACCATCCAATATTAGAAGCATAATATGACATAGTTGCAAATGAACCCCAAGTGGATTGATGGAAAGATTTTACTTATTTATAAAGGATATTTATCCAAGAGATAGGTAGGTAGGATAAAATGTAAGTAGATGCATGTGTAGATGGTTAATTCATAAATAAAGGCTTGTGGTTTATTATTAGGTATGTTGTAAAAATAAAAATTGAACTAACTATTATGGTTAGCAAGGGAATTATAGTCAAATGGAAACGCTTGTCTTGGACCCACCCACCATCCATTTGTCACATGTGGTGAACTAGTGACTACCAATTCATTTTGGCCCTAAAATGGCATAGCCATTTTCTTGAAGTATTAAACAATCATAACAAAGTATTAGTAATCCATTGACTACCCAACCCAAGGATTACATTGACAACATCCTTCACATGTAACTTGCCAAACCATATAATTGTTTAATATATCATACACACATTACATGCACAAATTCCTTGTTTGTGTTTTAACCATACATTTTAACTATGACTATGGTTAGTCATAGTTATGCCATAACAAATGGAATTATTAGCCATGCAATCCAAGGAGGTATCTTTTGAAGCATTCAATAGTCTACATTCTTTTCAAAGTAGAAAGAGTTCAAAAGTCAAAAAATCAACTAAAAATGGCATTGTCCATTGCTAGCTAATTCACTCCTTCCTAAATTGTTGTAATGATTTAGTGCAGGATGGAAATTATGTGATTTTTTTTTGCAAGTGTGAAAGGGGAATGAGAGTCAAGCGCATCCAATGTATGCAAAAATTATCGTCATCAACAAAGATTAATGAAGTTACCTTTGGAGATTGCTTAAAGGTGGCAAAATAAGAATTATATGTTTTTGTGCTTAAAATAAAAATGTTGTGTGTCAATTTTGTGGTTGTGCAAATTGTTAATAATGGCAACTTGGTAACTAAGATGCTACTACCAAGCTTGTTTTTTTTTTTACGTGTGTTATGGTGATGTTTTGGAATAGTAGCAAGAAGGTGATTGGTGAGAACAAGATGTGGGATAAGAAGATGGTGGTGTGGTTTTTCATGGGGAGAGCTAAATGCACAATTCATAATGTTTTTGTGAAAGAGGAAGAAAGTAATATATGTGTTATGTGGCAAAAGAACTGTTGTTGACAAGGAAAATACTTGTTGAATGATAATTTAGGACTTTTAAAATTGTGTAGTGAAATTTAGTTTATAGGTTACCTAATAATTTTTACTATGTTGGGTAATTATAGTTTAACTTACTATAGAACTATCCTTGTAGTGGTAATAGTAGGGATGGTTATGGGGGATGATGAAAGCTAATATTGAAATCAAAGCAAAGTGAAGAGTCTTTGTAATAATCCTATTGATTGTTTCATTTGTATACTTGGGGTTGTGTTATTTGAAGTGTTTGGATTACACTTTGCATGCCAAGTACATAACAAAGTCTTTAGTTAGAGTTTAACCCCAAGTTCCACACATGGAGCACCCATGATTCATTCTACAAGACAAGAGAATGTATACAAAATTAATATGATTTATTTAAATAAATATTTGTCCATTGAAATCATCCACACAAGATCCACTATAATGAAAGTGTAATGTTCCATTCCACTTGTATGTCTTGTATAAGGCATGGGTGATGGTGTGACACACCCCCAAGCTCCATTATGGACTCAACTGCAAGTCCAAAGATGTAGACAACAGAAGGAAAAGGAGTTGGGGCGCACTCTTTGGCTAGCAACATTTCGAGGATAGAGGGCGCATGTTGAAGCTCCAAAATGGGGACTAGGAAGATTGACAAGCAAGTTAATTACTCACATGGGCCTGTACAAACCAAACCACAAGTTGGTTAATGCATAGCCGAAACACCTTTAATGCATAGATGAACCACAAACAAACACGGACTCACAAGACTCACCACAGCCTAAACTTGAAGGGAAGCCACCACCTTCCCCTTATAGTATTTTCTATGTCTTGCCATGGGACTAGCACCCAAATGTCATTTTGTCCCAGGATTCTTAAGTGGGAGTCCTGAAATTATCAAAAGTGGGAATTTTGCGCCTTTGGAGGCCCATAACTTTGTGTGCAAACCTCCGATTGAGGTGAAGTATGAAGCAAAATTATAGCCCTCATCAAGAGCTTTTCAATGGTATGTGACATGCCACCTGCACATAAGGAAGTCAGAACGATTCCTGACTTTTAGTGGTTAGGAGTCAAATTGACAAATTGACTGATGGCCCTTCTTTTGGCCATAACTTGTGCTTTAATTACTCAAATGGGTCATGCGAGCCCATTTTATACATCTACGTTCCAAGAACTTTCCAATGATATAAAGAAATTTTTAATCCAATGGGTTTTGACCCTTGAAATTACTCTCTAAAATTTTGAGAATCCATTTGTATTCTAACTCCCAAAGTGGGAACTCACTTGGGGGTGTGGAAGTTCATCCCCTCACACTCTCCTACACTCCTAGGAGCATGAAATGTGACTCCCAAGCTTCATTCTTGGCCTACCCCTTCGCAAGCCTTTACCTTATTCGCAAGCCCAAGGTTAAGGTTGCGACATGGTGTTTTCCAACCAATGATGGATAGTTAGGTGGAATGCTCTAATGGGTTTGGACATAATAATGTATTATTATTTCATTTAAATTTTGTGATTTTTTTTTCCTAAAGCACATGTAGCAATCCCTATGACCTCTAAATATTTATTAAATTTTTCATAAGTATAAATCTTTGAATGCATAAGACCTTAGAATATTTCAAGAACACATTTTTATGATACAATATTTTTTTACACTCATTTTTTATTTTCAATGGTGTCAATTTCAATATTATTGAATTAGTAAGTAAGGTTTGAAGTTGTTACATTTCACTTAGACAATTGTTTCCATCCTCCATACAGTTGCACACCTCCTTACCACCACAACATATTTTTCTTCCTTTGTTGTGGCTATGGTCAAACATTCCTCAATATCAATTTGAGGTTTATATGTCAACATGATGCATAATAATTTAGCTTGTTAACTATACAACACATGTATCACAATAGTGACCTTAGTTACACCAATGTAATAACAAAAATGGAACAAATCTTTGGAATGTGCAAGAACTCCAAGAATTATTATAAGTTAAATAATAAATGTAGAAGTATAAACAAAAGAAAAAATCATAAACATATGCATTCCACTACATGACCATGAACCTCCTTTGTATCAAGACCACAATCACATTCTTTATCCAAGTTGAAAATTTCCTCTTGCTCCAACTCAAGGCCTTGTTCCTTCTCTTCTCACCGCTAGTCCATTCAATGTAAATAGTCTAGTTCATCATCTTTCCCAACTTTTCTTGGGCTAGCATTTTGGCCATTCCCAATGATATCAACCTTGATGTTGGCAAATATGGCTTCTTGTGTTGTGACCACAAATGATTACAATCACTATATATCTATGCATGTAAACTTTTTAAGTTAGGGTTACTGAGGTGCATGCATGATAATTAAAATATACATAAAAATTAGGTGTTGCCATCCAAAAAATGGGGTTTCCATTGTTGAAATTATCCCCAAACCTTTAAAATGTGACATTATTTTGAATATTCAAGTTGGACACTTTAACATGTTATAATGTAATGAAAATTTCATTGAAAATGTTAGAAAAAGGATGGAGATCATGATGAACCCAAAAATCTAATGTTTATTAGTTTTTTTTTTCATTTTAAGGCATGTAGTGTTAAAAATAATGAAATTTAATCGTATTTTCATCCTAGGAAATGCAAATTATTAAATATTCTAAATAGTTTAAAGATCATGAAGATGCATATGATGAAGACTTGTGCATCATAAATAAGCATAAGGCACTAGCAATTTTTTGGAAACACAAGGACAAGGAAATGAAGAAAATTGAAGGAAGCTTAAAAGTTGCAAAATGAAATGGGTGACAATGTTCAAGATTATGGAGGGTAAAAATAAGTTTTTGACCAAAAGGGGAATTCTTTTAAAGTTGAGCATAGAGGTGGGCTAAAAGGGACAATGTTTTGGTAGGTGGAACAAATAGTTGAAGAAGGAAAGTTGCCAAGCAAGTAATGTTCTTTTTTGTTGTAAAAGGGATGTGGGAACTTTGTATTGTTTTTAGGAAGTACAATGAAAATGTTTTTTTATGAATTGCTTTGGTAGCATGCCTTTGTGATAGAAAAAAATGGGCACATGAACATCACTACAAATAATGTGTTGGGTTGTTTTTATAAAAAAATTATTTTACATCTCAAATCCTCAAGGTTTAAATTATTAATCAAAGAAATGGAACACATCCCAAAATCAATAATTTAATACTTGGACATGTACATGGACACAACAAAAAAATTATGAGAAGTCAAAAAAATTGAATTAATTTTTATCATTTATTGATGACACAAATCATTACTTACAAATATAATACCATACCTCCAAGGTTAGTTTGACACCATACTACCATATGATCTATTGAAAATGTTACCAATTAGCTACCAAGCCAAGTTCAAAAGGAGGCCTAGTCCTTACTAAGGTTAATTTTTCAACTACCCAAGTCATGAATAACATAGGAGTCGAGGCACATGGGAGTTGTTTGAATGCATAGAATAAGGCGCATAGAAGTAATGAAATGTAGGGATTACAAAGTACATAATACATACCATGACTTTGTGGGACTTTGACTATTGTGAGTCTTTATTGTGTGAAGCCATTGTTTTCAAGACTAGGTTAGCAATAGTCAAGGATGCCAAAAGAAAAGGCAAGGGCGGGGGGGTGGCATTAATCACATACTACATATCCCCATCAACTAGAATTAGAATGGGCTTCCAAGTGTGAAGTTGTATGTGCATAGGTGGTGGGTTTCTACATAAGATATTTTAATTATTGCCTTGGATTTAAAATTGGAAATTTTTCATACATGTGTTATCCATAAATGTTGTCTTTACTCCATGTAGTGTTTCAAGGCATGGGAGGGATGTTTGGCAACTTAGTATGGTTATGATGTTTTGGACATCCACCTTTTTTTCAAAACACTATAACAAGGTTTGTTCAATAACCAATTGTTGAACTAGTGAACTAAACCACTTTGCTCCCAAGGAGGAGAAAGAATTTGTTAATGTAGATAACATTATTAAAAAAATATGAAAGATTTCAAATAGTTGTGTACCAATTATTATGTATGTAGATAAAAAATAATAATGTTTTACTAACACATCCTTATATATTTTTATCTATCCCAAAACCAAAAACATTCAAACATGCACACCAAAACTTTGATTTTCTTGGAACACACATTCAAAAACTAAATTGATAGGTGTTTGTGTAAAAAAACATTATTAGTAATAATGTATGTACCTTTGTTGTTGTCATGTGCTACTTGTGTGATTTTACTAGGTGTGTATGATTAAATTCCATTGTGCATTTGAAGCACCTAGGCTAAAACTCACATAATTAGAGTAGTCACATCATTTTACTAATTTGATGATGAAATATAAGAAGGGAAACATGTGAATTGTGTTTGTCTAAAAAATGGATATAGAAAGGTTTATAAATTCACTTGAAGAACCCACATTTAAATAATGTTCTAGGGATTGTGTTCTAGCAAGGTACTTTTCACATGTTAAAAAATGTGGATCCAAAGATAAAATTTTGGCATACATCAAGGTTGGTTGTTTCATCTTTGTTCTTTCATCCCTTTGTTTCTCCACCACACTATGTCACATCCACAATGTCTTCACCTTTTCTATAGGAATAGAATCCTTTATGAATCCATAGAAGGTGTAGTCACAATCCAACAAGCCATAAAAGGCATTGGAGTGTAGACATAACCAATCAAAGTCAAAGAATTTTTTTTTGCAAGTTTGTTATTTCTTTTCTCTTATGGATGTCAAAAAATTCAAAAGTTAAAAATTCATTTGATCAAGTTTTAGGGTTTAGGGTTTAGGTTTAGGTTTTTGTTTAAGATATTTGAAAATAAAAATTTATTGTGTCAAAAGCAATAACATTACATTGTGAGTAAATGAGCATGAACATGTGATCTTGATAGAATATTTTTTGAAGAATATTTTGCCCACATGGTAGAATATTTTTTGAAATTCATGAATATTTTATCATGTGGCTAACATCACAAACTTCATTTGGCAATGATAATCATGCAAAATCTATTTTTTATAGGTTCATATGGCATAAACATAGGTGTCATTTGTTTATTCATATTGTTTAAACACAAATGTTGTGCACATTGTTTAGACATGAATGTCATATGATATTCATATTGTTTCAACACAAATGTTGTATGTCTATTCATGTTGTTTAACACACGAAAGTCTAAATAATACACAACATTGATGTCTAAACAATACAAACCTATGAAAAAACAAATTTTGCATGGCTATTATTGCCAAACCGTGACCCACATAGTTTGTGATGTAGGATGAAAATTATTAATGGATGAAAAAATAATGGATGAAAGTTTTGGAATGAAGATTAGTGGTCATGTCAACTTTTTAACCTTGGTATTAAAACATTATGCAAATAAACTTAAGACGGTATGCTTGAATTTCAACATTGGGCA
>Ga0209208_10007778_pt1 | contig 14434 bp, 4 predicted proteins | sample S1TSphfallax_3_FD_187694 | JGI IMG/M metagenome (GOLD analysis project Ga0209208, IMG submission 187694) | Host-associated microbial communities from peat moss isolated from Minnesota, USA - S1T2_Fd - Sphagnum fallax MG (SPAdes) (version 2) | ecosystem: Host-associated > Plants > Peat moss >...
TGTTTTAAATAAATTCAAATTAGTTAATTAAAAATATTTTGACTTTTGTGACTATAATAATGACTTCTAGTCTCACAACATGATGATGTGGCATTCCACGTGAAAAACATGTCTTTTATGACTTGTCCTATTCAACTACATTGGGAGAATTGACTATAAAATGGCATAAACAACTTTTTAAATGACCATAAATACAACTATAATAAAATAGAACTAGTCATAAAATATATGTTTTGGCATTATGGTGGCTATTAATCAACATGATGACTCATACACTACTTTGGATAAAATGAAACATTTATTGGTTGATCACTATGTTAAAGATGATCTTCAATCCCTTGATATAACTTTTTGCATCAAGATGCAAGTCTAAAAACTTTACTTCGCTACAACAAATATTGTCCTTTGAACTAGACACAAAAATGACTATTTTTTTTCAAATATGTATATCATAACAATCATTATGTAATGGCAAAAAAATCAACATGGCACATGGCATCGTGGTTTTGCAATTGTAGTCAATATGACAACTTATTAGTTTTTTGGGTAAATTTCCATGTTATTTTTCAATTTTTGTTCATTAGTTAGTTAGTTACAATAACCATCCACCTTTGCAACTAATAACAACTCAATCTCCCATGATGATGACATGGCATGCCATAATTTTTTGTGTGCCATGAAGTTTTTGAAGTCATGAATTCACATGCATGTGTATGTGTACTAAATAATCTATTATGAACTTGTAATTATGATTACAATATTAATATTTGTTTTGAAAAAGGTGACACATAACTCCTTGACTTTTTAACTACTTAACACACTTGTTTAAGTTAACATACCTATTAAGTTAACATATGTATGTAGGCTATTTAGTAAAAACCTACTTTGTAATATAGGTTATTTTGTAAGTTATTTAATTAAACATAAAAAATTTACTACATCTAGAATGTTAAAATATACTTAGAATAGGTTACCCTATTAATAGGTTAACCTAAGTGGGCTTACTTAGCCAAGTTCCTAACTTAAAGTTTTTGCCAATTCAACTTAGGTAGCCTCATTATAAGATGTTTTTATCAAGTTTGTAACCACCTCAAAATTGTGTGATTAAATGCGACTATGATGTGATTAAATGTTATTAGATGCGACATAATTATCTTAGGCTAATTTTTTTTAACCTAATAATGTTTAGGTTAACCTATGTTAGGTTAGTAAGTAGTATAGATTGACAAACTAGTTCATCTTAAGTCAACCTAAGGAGGTTTAAGTTTAGGTTAGGTTGGTAGGTAGTAGGTAAGTTGACCTATGTTAGCCTAAGGTGGCCAAGGTTAATTCAAGGTTTTAAAACTTGAGCTTTATAATTTTGTGTTAAATATAATTAGTACAAAAAAAATGTGGTAGTGCAATGGATGATGACTTGAACCCCAAAGTGTAGATGGGGGGTTCAAGTCCTCATTCTTGTAACCTATGATACCTAAGCCACTTGGTTTAGGTTAGGTAACCTAGTATAGGCTTCTTCGGCTATGAGTTTGATGTTTGTTTTTAATTTAAGCCACCTAGCTTAAGTTAGGTAACCTAGGTCACCTACATAGGTAACTAGCCTAGCTAAGTTAAGCTATGTTGACTTTTGGCTAGGTGAGGTAGGTTAGGTAGCTAGGTTGACTTTTGGTCATGTCTAATGATTCATAACATGATTATAGATTTTTCACAGATGTCATCCATCCATCAAAGTGTCTTTTGTAACACTTATTTGAATAAAATGATTAAGTTGAGATGGCATACATTTTACATGTCATACCAAGATGAACAATGACATGGAATTTTGTTAATATATGAATTTTTAAAAATCCTAGTCATTAAAACAACTAGGCTTTGCAACTAAACATCATTTGTGATTAAATGGATGAAATTACATGGGTTTAACAACTCACTAGTTAGAAGTCACATATGTCCTTCTTGACTAATATGTAATTGTAAAGGCTAATCGCAAAACCCAAAATGTGTTGTGTTTAACTGCATGTTGCATATAACAATTATCATCACTTTATAATAAGTTGGATCATACACATGGCAAGTCAAGGTCATCCACCCATCAACACATTTCACATGATCAAACATGATCTAACATGTTTGAAGGTTGCCTCTATGTTACATCCACTACACCAAATCAAATCCACTAATATCTATGTGCATGGACATTTTGAAAATGAACAATTTTTTCTCCAAACTATTCATTAGGAAAATAGTTGTCCTGAATGTAATTATAACCAATTTTACATTTGAAGGACATAATGTTGGAAAGGTAGTCTTGACTCGTTGGACAATACTTCAAGGATGAAATTAAGCTCCTAATGTTGAGAGAACAAAACTCTACGAACTTGTCCATCGTTTCATTTAGTTTATCACTTTGGAGAAGTTCCATGGGATCATCACCATCCTCATACAACAAGTGCATAAATACAAATGTTTTACTTGCAGCCAAAGTGATTATAAAGTTTGTTACAAATGGTGAGTGTGAAACCTCCTCATGGAACACAAGTTTCACTTGCAGGACAAACTTTCTACACTTCCCATTAACAACCGAATGGTAATGTGTACCAAGTTGGATCATTCTTCAAGTCAAATTGATTTGCTTGTGGACAATGTAATACATGTATGTAACACATGTGTTAACACAAAAGGGAAAGTTGGAACAAATTTTGCAAAATGGTGAAGTAGGCTTAAGTGTTTGCTTCCTAAGATGAAAGACAATGTCACCAATCCAAGCAATTTTGTTTTTGTAACTATCAAGAAGAAAATATTTACATTTGTCAAATTGCAACATTGCAAATGACCCAAGCATTGTACCTTGCGAAAAGTAAGATTGAAATCATTCTTTATGTTAATCATCTTCACCTTGTACACCAAACATGATTGTCATATTTCTTGTTCATTCCTTGCATCTAACCAGAATGGCCTTCTAGGTTTTCAACTAGATTAAGTTCAAAAAGGACATCACCATTGAATTTGATTCAAACAAATGGAACCTTCTGAATCGGCAATTGTAGTCTAAAAAATATAACTTGGAAGTAATGTGAAGGGCCCAAAACATGGCCTGAATGCAACCAAAAAAATTTAGGACATAAGACATACCATTAAATGAAAAATATGGAATGGATTTGGGAACCTCATGTAAACCCAAAGGAATCAAAGGACCTTATTGAAAGGTAGGAAGAATTAAGGAGTGCTCCATTGTTTTTGGAGGATTCACACAATTCAATGAATAATGTATTGTGATTTGAACAAAACATCAAGGATTCATTTTCAAAAGTTGTCAATTCCCCCTAACTTCCACACCGTGTTCAATGTCATTGGCCACAAAAGTGACAATTTTTAGCATGAACACAATGTTTTGAAGGGTTTTGGACATATTAACGTTGACAATCTTGAATTTGCTAGCATTGATCAACCATTGCAAGCCTTACAAACTGAATAACAAAGATTGATAAATAGATTTGGTGGCATTGTTGTTGTCATCATATGCATCATCTTTTGAAATGTGCATAGTTCTAGGTTAGAGGTGAAACATCACAACAAACATTTTTTAGTAATAGATAAAACTCCATAAGCATATGGAAAAATGGTGAGCTCAAACTTTCCTTGTGAATGAAATGTCATCATTTTGCACAAAAACAATCAAAGGATGAAAATGAACTATCAAGTTAATTATTTTAGGAGACAAAAGGAACATGGATTACATTTGAAATAGTTTTTTTAAAATCACAAGCCACAAACCATAAAATGTAGAATGGAAAAATAAAAACCTCAAACACATTTAATATGTTGGAGTAATAATATTAACTTGTATAACATTTAAATTTTTTAAAAATCACAATAATGCACATTGACCTGTCAAGACAAAGTTTTATAAACAATGCATGAGCCAAACAAAGAAAACTTTGAATTCAATATGATTTTGCAACCATGAGTGTAGGAAAGATATACAAGCAGCACCACTAATAATGACCATAGTAGCAAGTTGCATATTCTCAAGTAGAAACAAACTAGGTCTCAAAAAGAAGATCTAACCTTCAAAACTTTGATGTATACTTTACCAACTAATTCATGACAATGATGGCAAAAATGCATTTGCTAAATTATAGGAGGATCAATTGCAAATTTAATTTGAAGAAAACATAAAATGAAAGGGCAATAATGCATTATTATTCATTAAAAAAATTTGTCCAATATTATCTTTGGCCAAATGGAATTAGATTATAGCACATAAATTTCTTGAGATCTATAAAAAAATTGGCAATTCCTTCATAAGGAATAATGATGTAATTCACCAAAGCTTTAAGCATCTTTCATATTTGAAAAATGAAGATGAAGATATTAAAGATTTGTAGATCCATATGACTAAAACTTAAATGGACCATGGGAACCAATGATTTTTTTTTCAATTTTTTCATTTAACACCATTGGCTAACATCCCAAGAAGGATTTAACATTAAATGGCAATAGGACAGGCAAGGTAGTAGAAATGTTTTGTATTCTTGTTTTTATTTGGCGACCCATAGGAGGGGATTTTAAATCTAGCGAAACTAGTTCAAAACCTTTTTTTGTGGTGATTTTTTTCAAAATTTTAAATAGTTTGCGATAAAATATTCTTTTTAAATTATTTTTTTCGCATTTTGGCAAAATTTTGTCCCCAAAAAAATGTTGATGGCAAAATTTTGTCCCCTAAATTTGGATTCTATAAATGTTAAATAGTTTTGCAAAGGTTCATTTGTTAATTTCTTCCTTTTTTGTTGGATTTAATGGTAAATTTCATTTAGTTCAATAATGAAAACAATGAATCAATCTTTAAATTAATTTTAGAAACCCAATTTTATTTCAATTTAACTTAATATCTTTAAAAATCAGCAATTTGGATTAATATGTTTGAAACTAAAATCAAGGAAAATTCAAATTTAGACAATCATTTACAACATGTTTAACAAAAAACTTGAAAACTTCCAATCACCATTTTTTTTGTAATTGTGAAAAGATTAATATATCAAATCCCCAAATGGCATTTTACATCAATAATTTACCACGTGGGGCATTATTGTGTGGGTATTTAAAATTTCAAAGAGTAATGGTGTATTGAAAAAAAATCATACAATCCATTAGTAAAAATAATGAAAAATTAAAAAAAATCATTATGTTAGACCAAATATTTTTAAAGTTGACATCATTATTGTTGACATTTATTATGTGGTAACAACAAGCTTGGGAGGTTGTTAAAGTTGTTATAGAATTGTTTAACATGTTACAAATTTGTTTGAGTTGTAACAATATGAAGGAATTGAATCATTAATTAGAAAATAAGATAAAAAAAATATTAATAAGTAATTTGATTTCACCTATTTGTATACACCAAACAGATATCCATCAACAAATTGAAAAAATATGCAAAATCGTTATGGTGATTAACATGTAAACTAGTAACAAACATGAGGAAATGGAAATTATGACAATATTTATTTAGGGCCCAATGTTCATTCCAAAAAACTTGTATTCCGTCTTTAGACAATGTTGCATAAAACATACAAAAGTGAGAAGTTAAGAGGTTGGAAACAAAGAAAATCATCTTTCATGTGGATGAACCCCAAACAACAAAGGAAGATGAATGGCATCATGGTAGGTATTTGAAGTAAACATTGCAACTTCAAGCTTTTGAAAAAACAAAAGAAAAGGCAAGTGTTCAAGGGATTAATATTGTACCCCTATGTTTGAATTCAATGTTATTGTTTTTAACAAAGAAAGTGACTCCAATTAACATTCAAATAATTTTATGCATTGTCTCCTTATACAAGCATGGCACCAATCATTTATTTGTTTTCACTCATGTGAATGTATTTCAATCAGCATTTCCTTCCATTTTTTAAGTTGAATGGTTTTGGAAGTAAATTTTAACTATCAACAAGGTGTTTTGTAAGCTATTTGATAACACTTGCACAACAACATTATGGGATTTCAAACATGCTATTTTTTTTCCAACATTGTTTTCACCTTTGCCCACATCACTTTTATTAAGGTTTTGTGATGGAATGAAAATTTGTTCGCACTTTGTTGAGGCAAATACTTCTTTTCAAACTACATGTTCATCAACATATTATGACATACTCAATGTTTCTTTCACAACATTGCTATTTGCAAGCTCAACTAGACTTTTGCACTTTCACCCATAAACATATTTTGAGTTCTTTACAAATTTTCAAGTTCAATTTCAAATGCTTCAACATTTAGAAATATTATTTGAATTACATTTCATGATTGTAAACAATCAAAAAATATATACATGTTTTTGAAAACAATGATTCATTGAGAAAGGACACATGTTTGTAAGCCCAAAAGTACTTGAATGTTATATGCATATAAGGTGCACTAAAGATATGGACACAAAAAAAGATGTCTTTTTAAGCAATGGAAACTATGTTAAGTAACTTACATGTAGAACATGATTTTAAAATATTTTTGGCACATTCATCCCTACAAAATAATAAATTATGTTACCACCCAACATGTACACATTTCGTTACAACAAAATGTGTTTCCATATGCCAAGTGATTTCATTGTGAATTCATCAGTCCCAATGAATGGGACCTAGTGGGGATGCAATGAACTCATTGGTCCACTAAATGGTGACTAGTGAATTACACCCGCATAGTAGTGTCTATGCATTTAAACCCTTATTTTTGTCCGTGTTTTCCAAATGAATTGACTTTTGTTTATCAAGATTAATTTATTTTTATTCTTCAATAAATAATACAAATCAACATTATCATGCAAGTTTTGGAGTTGTTATTTTCTATCCAATCAAATATGGTCTTATTCATTGGTGTTACATATCCAATTATACTTCCCTCGCTTGTGTGTTATATTCAATGTAAGATTTCAACTATTAGTTGGTAAAAGCAATTTTAGTTTTGTAATAAAGATGAATTTGATATTGTCATCTTCTTTATGCATTTGTTTGACTTTAAAATGGTCGTGTTGATATGTTGGTATAATATATCATTCTCCTTCCCTTGGGCCTACTCTTTTCCTCGCCTCCATTTATTTTTTGGGTTCATCTCCCACCTTAAACCCTATCTACATTCTAGTGATTTTTTTTGTTTCTATTATTGTAATATGGCAAACAACATGCATTACTATCATCATAGTAGCCCAATGGAAAGCCACTAATTTGAATGTTATTCCAACAATAAATTTCCATTGCATAGTTAGAATGGCCTTCAAATTTATCACTAATGAATACTAAACTTTCTAATTACACATAGGTTTCATTTTTAAAAATGTGACACATCAATTTATTGTGATTCATGGTTTGATTATCAATTATCATATCTTTTGAAGTTGGTCAATGTTGAAATATTAAAGTTATGAGATGTTTGTGATTCGAGTTAAGTGAAAATTATAATGGAAGTAATTGTTTTAATAAATTATATCACCAACCTGCCTAATCAAATATGTCCTTAAACATTTTAAATTGTTGAATGATCTTGGAGTTGTTATAATATATTCTATCACAATACCCCCTGATGAATGATGTCCTTGGACATTTTAGATCATTGAAAAATCTACCAACAAGAAAAATTTATAATGTTGAGCATGTTCAAGCTCACCTAATCTACACGATTATCAATAAGAATTTGCATGTCATTGCAACTACGCAATGGAAACCAACTATTGGAATAGAAGTTGAAGAATTGGCTTTCCATTGGACCTTATGATAATGACCACATAGAAATGTTGACAACATGGTAAAACATAAAAAAATGTCAAAATACATTCCATTCGTGTTGAAAGAATCTATCAAAATTTTGTTATTTACATGGATGGTATATACCTAAACTATTTTCTCAAGCTCACATTCACACTCATTTATTGATGAATTAACATTCTTGCCTTATTTATAGTGTTCTTGCCCAAAAATCAAAGATCACATGAGGGTCTTCACAGTTTGATGGATGTTCAACAAATGTAATTCAATTATATGTTTTCATTTAGACAAACTTACTAGGAGATAAAACAATCAACATCCTAAGTAACAATCTCATTGAGTCCCAATATTGGAATGTTAGACATGCCAATTATTGTTGAAATTATTTATCATTGGGAAAATGCATTAGCATTTTCAAGAAGTTGTCATGATTTATTTCATGATAAGCCAAATTCCCAATGTCAACAGTTTTTATGATGGTCTTATAAACAATTGGGTTGGGGTCAAATGAACTTGAAAAAAAGTTATACAATGAATTTTTCAAGAGGGTTTTCCTTGTGAACTTGATGTTTTTGGGGAAGATTATTGGAGCAACTTGATTTAGCGAATGCTCAAGGGATTATTATTTTGGTGTTCATTATAATCCAACTCTTAACAAAATAATTAGAATAATAAATCAAGATAAAATAATGTAAATGTCCTTTTGAAGTAGGTTAAGTGGAAGGTTTTGTTATGTACATGCACTTCCAAGGGTATTGTTGAACAATTGATAAAATAAAAGAAATGGTTGAGTTAGTTGCCAATGAATCTTTTTTAAACTTTCAAGGTCATTGGGGGATCAAATAATTAGGAAGATTGTGCAAAAAAGGGAGTTATGGAAAAAATTATAAGATCTCACAAATGTTATCAAAATGGAAGGAGGAAGTTGAACAATTTGATCATATCAAATTCAACTATGACAACTTGCATGTTGACAAATCCCCAATCCATGTTGTGTTTTTTTAAGTTTTGCAACACATGTTGAAGATAATTTAATGGATGGAAAAAAGTTATTTGACTTGTGGAAAGTAAAAAGACTAGTGTTAGTACACATGGGGGACTATCTTCCAAAATATTTGGGGACAATCCTACATAATATATACAATATTTAGTGGGATTGTTGATAGGGTGTTTATAGTTAATTGAAATGGACAATAATGAGGGTTAGTATGAACGAAAAGTTCATGACATGATGAAAGATTTTGGAGTGAATATAGATTGCTAAAGACCTAGAAGTCATCTTTATTGGCCAAGCAAATGGAATACGTTTAACAACATTTACTTAATATAATTTTTAAAATTAAAAAACCCTTAAATTGAAACTAAAATTGCAAATAAACAATACTTGGTGCAATAATTAATATGAAGTCCAATTACAATGAATTCTTCACCATAAAACTCATGTTTTCAAATGAATCATTTTAAAGGTAAATCTTTTACCACTTACATCCAATGAATATGCATATTTTGTGTGTTTTTCTACAATGTAATGTTGTTTACTCTTATCAAATTTGATCACTACCCTAATATATCATTCATTTAGTTATCCACTTAATTGTTGGCCTAAACACAACATTGAAAAATGACTAGATGATTCAATTTGGCTCCAATGTTTGTTGCAATGATCTTATCTTCATATTGTCTTCAAGTGGAACCTTACTTGAACAAGCAAATAAAGGCTAACAATAACCATGGGCATGTGGCACCAAGATTAATCATTTAATGTAATAATCAAATCATAACATCTTGGGGGTGATGAGTGATTGCTTCAAAAGGGCCTTCAAGCTTTTCAATTTTGATGTAGTGAAAAGGATAAAATCCTTAATGCTTACAAAATCGCAATAAACATAACCACTTGCAAAACTAGTGTGTGATTGATTGAAAAGTGGTTTTAGTGAATATGGTTATATATATATAATTGAAGAAGTGGAGGGTGCTTAAATGTCATAATAAACATTGGTCAACTCACATTATGGTCTTTAAAATGTGATGATAGTGGGACATATACAAGGGTGGAAGGTGTATTTTTCCATGTGGCGTGAATCTAATAGAATAATTTTATATCATATTTATAGTGGGTAGATCGCAATTGAGAAGGAACTAAAAGGTAACCAAATTCAACCTTTTTTTGTAAATGTAATATGTAATAAATCATATTTGCATGTTATATGAAAAAGAGGTGTAGTGAATATTCAAGGTAAGGTCTACAAATTGATAGTTGCACGAGTAGATCAATACTACATGGTGTGGTTTTTAACTCCAACAAAATCTTAGCTCATAAAATTTAACTACAAATTTAAAAAAGGAAAACATGTAACAATGTTGTTTTATTACCTATAATTCACCATTGCAACAACTTGTGAACAATCTTAGGGGTGTTAAGGTTTAACGCTACTATTGAAAATTCTTGAGATGAATATTGTGTTCATTTATTTTCTCAAACAATAATTGTGATTTATGCAATAAATTTATTATGTTGCACCCCTAAAAACTTACCACAAGGTATTGATGGTAAATTACCCAATATGATGCATTTGGAAGACTTGTTAGCCTTGGGCTTGTTATGGAATTTCTTGTGTCAAAACAATAAGGTAGCAAAAGAACTTTGGGAAAAGACTATGATAAAGTGTTTCGCCTTTCAATCACATCAGCTATTTAAACCAAAAAAATATTGCAACTAATTCAATTGGATCTCGAATCTTGGTTCACAAACTCATAATGACTCACAAAAGACCAAACTTTGAAGAGACACCACCCTCCTTTTTATATATACTTTGTAGTTAATTGTGTGCCCAACATGAAAATGGCTAATTTTTAGGTAAGACTCCCAAAATGTGTTTGCAACATTGGGACATTTTGTGTCCTAAATTTTTGGAGCATCATAACTTGTTCAAAAGAAATTTCTTTTGAAATAAAACTCCATTTTCCTATAGCTCACAAATATAGGATTTCAATGAGCAAAAAATCTTTTGATTTGGTGATGATTTCATGTGTTCTAAACAATCAAGACCTCTTGATAGTCTTAGCTCCTAGTTGGAAAATGAAAGTTTTATCTAATTATAAGTCATGCCTTCCATGTGACTTCCATACACTTCACACTTTGTGTGGAAATGTATTTCATTTCATCTCATTCAAGGCAAACCAAACATAATTGCATTGGGTCTTGATTCAAAAGGTAGCTTTCAATTTTCTTTCATCTTGCAAAGGCGAATATATAATAAGGTCCTATTTATTAGTTGGTGGGTACAAATTATACAATTCAAACGACTATGTTTATTCTCAAAATTCAAATATAAATAATATAATTTATGCATTAAAAACATGTAACATATGTATAAGAGACTTATACTAAATATTAATTATTAATAGGTTCACTTAGTAGGATGAAGAGAGTGTAATTTATATTTAATTTAGGTTTAAAATAGATGAAGTAGCACTGATGAGGTGAATTTACTTAGTTGTGACAAAGAGTTGATGAAAATATGGATGTAACAACTTGGTGGTTCACTTATTTGAATTGTAATGCACACCTTGTTTGCTTTGATTATGAACCCCAAATTTGAATTTTTTTTTTTCCAGTGGAAACAAACCAAATGTTTATTATCTATGATGACTATGTGTGTGCAATACACGGTCTTTATAACTAAAAATGTGATTTGGGATTCAAATGTTTCTTTATGTGTTTTAAAACTAAATTTGAACATTTCATGCATAATGTTTCTTTAGTCATGCACAATCATCTTACTTTCTTCATCATTCTTCAAGTCTTCAATTAAAATTAAAAAATTAAAAAAATGGTGCCAAAATTCAACATGTAAATATAAAAATAAAATAGAATTAAGGTTAGTATAAATATGCAGATTATTTTTCCTTAATATTTGGATAATAATAGGGTGGAAAATATTAAAACTCCATTACAGATCCCAAACAATACCATTTTTGACACACATAACAAAAAAAATAAACACACATAAGTGACCTTGTCTCCCTTGCCCCTTCGTAAGGTGACAATTTATGAATTACTTAAACTTCATCAATTTTTTTTACCTATTATATATTTTGTGTTTAGCTCATGATCATGTTCATGGAAAGAAACATGGCAAGCAAGGAAACATGATGTTTTATTTTTTCCAATTGTGAAATATTGTAACACCAACAAATCATGTTGGAATCCAAGACTTTCAAATATGTTGTGAACAATGTTTATATGTGTTTTCTTTAGTTTGTTTCATGAAAAAAATTAGTCTTATGTTACTTATTTTGGAATGGAATTTTTTTGACATGGATTCAACTTTTGTCACCTTTTTTATATGCTTCCCCAATCTTGAGTTTCACAACTTTTTGGATTCCTAAAGTCATTTCAACACACATTTTGTAATCTTCCAAGTCATGTTCTTTTTCCAAATGTAATAAAAGCTTTTCACTAACACATAATGTTTCCCTTCAAAATGAAGAAAAAGCAAAGGAAGGAGATACAAGGAGGGGTGGGGTTTTCCTAACATTGCTCTTGACATGGATTATGGCATGTGAAAATTTCATGGAACAAGAAAAACCAAACATGCCTTTTTTTTCATTTCAAATTCCTTTTGACAAATTTGTAGTATTGAAGAAACAAAAGAAAAAAAATCAAGAGAAAAAAAGAAACACAATTTGAGCAAAACATGGGGAGGGTGGGGTTGGCTTTGCTTTTAGTCATGGTTGCTTACTTACCCACATTCATTGCACTTGACACACAAATTTTTTGATTAAGTCAAATTTTAAGGTATGTTGCCTTGTTTATGTTGGCCCACACATTTTCATGCCCTACAAAATCTTCCCATTTTCTCATCCTCATATTTCATCTATGCATAAGATTGGATGAGTTCATATTCTATTGCATGGAATCAATGATAGGCTATGTGATCGTGGATGATATTTACATATAAAGTCAAATTTTGCATAATTAAACGATGAATGAATTGGTATTTAATGATGATTGACAAGGTGGATTGAAGTTGTCAATTTATAAATATTATATTCATTGGGAATTTGAATTGTTGTCTTTGAAACATAATACATGATGCTAGAAATATGTTATTAGGTGGACCTTCTTACAATTTATTTAACATATATTGGTTGTTTTATACACACAATAATTGAAAATTGTGACGTATTTAGATGAGTACCCATGCAAACACAAGTTCTTCATGGATATATAACAAAATTGGATTTTATAACTTTGACAAGTTCCTCTATTAAGAAGAAGAATGTACACATTAATCAACCTATCCTAAATCTATAGTAGCATAGTTTATTATCAACTTTCAACAATTCATATCTAATTCAAAATTAATCCAAAAAAAAGAGTTACAAAGAGAAGATTAATGAGTGTGCTTTATTCTATCTCCTAAAATAGGTTGATAGAGTTTTACATGAAATGTTCAAAAGGAATTAGAAAGGCTCCTACTGCACACAATAGGATGTGATACATTATCAATTTAAGTCAAGGAACCCAATTTAAAAATTGGACCTTTTCAAAGATGATAATTTTCTATGAGCTCAACTATGATGAATTTCACACATTGTAGTCTCTTTGCTTTTAGTTGGTTGCCTACACAAGTTTAACACTTGGGAATAAAATCTCACGAGTGAAACAACTTTATCTAACATTGTTTGATTTTATTTCAAGCATGGTAACATTTTGTTCTCATAACATTTGATATCTAGTAGACATTATCACACAAATGGATCAGGAATATTGTTAGCCATGTCAAAAGAAGAAGAAGATGTTTGACCTACATAACCTAAATTTTTACATCACTCTTTAAATTTTTGTTATTGACATATATTTACTTACCTATATTTGAGTTAAAGTATTGTTCATTTTGATATCTTTCTTGAGTAATAGTCAAATTGTCATTGATCCAGTTGATTAATCAAGATAATCCTAGATGATTAAAACTTATGTTTATTTAATTATAAATATGATTTAAGAAAATTTGAATGTTTGATTTGGTTCAAACCCCTTTTTAAAACTAGAGACCTAATCATTTTTTGTTCAAACCAAGTAATCAAATTTTTATTTTAATCAACTAAATCAAAATAAACATGTTGCTTCAACCACTATGACCTTTTAGTCAAATTGACCAAATTTAGCTGAAATGGAGAGGGCAATCGAGTTGCACACAAAAATTGTGATTTCTTGTAATGAGGTTTAGGGTAGCATGCAAAATTACAACAATTTAAGAGGATACCTATTATGTAAAATTTGACGATTCCCAAGTCCCACCCAATTGGGTTAGACTATTAGTGTTGGGCATGTATTCAGTTTGAAATTTCTAGAAAAAAGTTTGAAAAAAACTAACTAGAGTTGAGAGGACTAACTAGGGGTTAATTGGCACTTAATCGCCGATTTCAATTGGGTTTTTTTACCCACAACTAGACCAATACCAGGTTTGATTTTTGGAATTGGAACCAAAAATTTTGTTTCAAAGAATTGGACTCATGTTGGTTTCAATTATGTGTGAAACCACACAACCGGATGCATTTGCTTTTATTTAATGAACTTTCTTTACGGGTTCTTCATAAGGTTCTTAAAGTTTTGGGGTAAAAAACCCCAACAATGGTTCAAAGTTGAAAATTGCACTATAAGTTAGTCACATGCATGA
>Ga0209208_10007779_pt1 | contig 14433 bp, 11 predicted proteins | sample S1TSphfallax_3_FD_187694 | JGI IMG/M metagenome (GOLD analysis project Ga0209208, IMG submission 187694) | Host-associated microbial communities from peat moss isolated from Minnesota, USA - S1T2_Fd - Sphagnum fallax MG (SPAdes) (version 2) | ecosystem: Host-associated > Plants > Peat moss >...
ATATATTTAAAATGTGCTACTCTCATCATCACCCACCTACCCACCCTACCACCAACCTACCTATCAACATTTTAAATAGGTACCTACCAAACTCCACCTACATTGCTAAACCTACCTACATGGTTGTTGGTGCAATAGACTTCGAACGGTCGACAACAATGAGGAAAGAATAAAATTAAAGTATTGCATGAAGCTTGTTCTTGTTCATTCAAACGAATAAGGGGATGATTAAAGTATTTAACACCCCTATGTAAGGGTATTGCAAGTTCTACTTAGAAAGTGTTTTCCATGGGGTATTGCAAACCAAGTGGATAATCAAAGTGGTATGGAACTCTAGTTCAATTTAGATGCATTTAATGCATGTTGTATTCAAGTTCATAAAATAAAATATTCAATGAACATGCAATACCCCATTCTACATACCCTTAAAATAGTTTGGGCTCCATACCATATCTTTTGACAATCCGAGGGGTATTGCATAGCCCTACAAAACCTAGAAGGAATGCAATACCCTCATTGGGTTACACTACAATACTTTCATTTGGCCACATGACAATACCCTTTTCAAGGTATCCTAGAAATACATTAAGCTCCATAACATATCTTTTGACACGTGAAGGGGTAATGCATAGCCCTACCAAAACTTAAAAGGACTTCAATACTCTCATTGTGCTACACTGTAAACACCATGGGCTAAATTATTTTGATCTAGGCTATTAGAGAGGTATTTTTCATACTCAAAACTATTCAATACACCTACAATACCCCTCTCGAGGTATCCCAAAAATACATTAGGTTCCACAACATATCTTTTGACACATGATGGGGTATTGTGTAACCCTAAATGAAACCAATATCCTCATTAAATATTATGTAATTGAACACCAAGGGTCTACGTCACTTTTAGAGGGGTATTGCCCATGCCCAAAACTACTATATACACTTGCAATACCCCCACGCAAGGTATCCTAAAAATACATTGGGTTCCATAACATATATTTTGAAACTTGGAGGAGTATTGCATAGCCCTACCAAAACCTAAAAGGGATGCATTACCCTCATTGAGTTACACTATAAAGCCATGGGCTGAATTATTTTGGTCAAGGTCGTTAGAGGGGTACTATTCATGCCCAAAAAGACTCAATGAACATGCAATACCCCTTGCAAGGTATCCTAGAAATACATTGGGCTCCATAACATATATTTTGAAACTTGGAGGAATATTGCATAACCCTACCAAAACTTATAAAGGATGCAATACCCTTAGTGAGTTACATTATAAACACCATGGGCTGAATTATTTTGGTTTAGGCTATTAAAGGGGTATTATTCATGCCCATAAAGACTCGATGAACGTGCATTACCCCTCCCAAGGTATCCCAAAAATACATTAGGTTCCATAAAATATCTTTTGACACACATATGGGTATTCCATAACCCTACCAAAACCTACATTGAAACTATTACCCTCATTAGGGTATTTAATAATTAAACACCATGGGTTTACACTATTGGAGGGGTATTACTCATCCTCAAAACTACACAATACACCAGCAATACCCTTAGGTTATCCCATAAATACATTGGGCTCCATAACTTGAAATGTGGAAAGGTACTACATAGCCCTACCAAAACCTACAAGCAAAATAATGCCCTGCGTAGGGTATTCAATAAAAACCATGGGCTAAATTATTTTAGTTTAAACTATCAAAGGGGTAATGTTTATGGCAAGGAATATTCAATGAACATGCATTACCCTTTTCAAGGTATCCCAAAATTACATTAGGCTCCATAACATTTATTTTTACACATGCAGGGGTATTCCATAGCCCTACCAAAACCTCCAAGGAAACCAATATCGTCATTTAAGTATTCAATATTCAAACACCATGGGTCTACACTACTGGAGGGGTATTATTCATGCTCAAAACTACACAATACACTTGCAATATCCCATAAATATAATGGGCTCCATAACATATCTTTTCAAACTTGGAAGGGTTTTGCCATACCAAAACCTAAAAGGAAAGTAATACTTGCATCATATTGCAATAATATTTTAAACCATGAAACAAAAGGATTTTTTTAAATTATTTATTCCATGTTCAATATAACATGCCTTACATATTGATTCAAGTAAATGAATGTATTGCAAAGTTTTTCACATTGATGGTAGAAAGTCACGTGAACCAAGTTATGGAATTTAAATGCAGTACCTGCATCATCATGGGATATTTACATTCACCATGAAACATAAGAATATTTTCTAAATATTTGATTCCCCTCTAATATATCATGAAATTCATGTTTTCAAATTTATTTATTCACCTTACAATATGATTTAACATATATAAAAATGAAAGTAACGGAAAAGTAGTCACATTTATGGTACAAGGGTTTACGGTTTCATGTTACAAAGTTTGTCAAAATGAAAAAAATTAAAAAGTCATGTTTAACATTTTTTCAATGATGTACATATTTATGTTTTTCCCTTTTAAAGTTGTAAACTCCTTTCAAAAACTAAAAACATAAGGTCTCTAATTTAATAACATTTTAATGCATTTTTTTTAATTAATTAAAACACATGACTTTCTACTTTTTTAATGGTCTCTCCCATATATTAATCCTATGTATGATTGAAAAATTATTAATTTATATTTGACATATTTTAAATAATTTATAGCCTAAAATAATTATATAATAGGTTAGTAATATTTTATATTTTACAAAGATGTAACACAAGTCCTTATATAAAATTTATTTTTTATGATGTATAATATTGGCTTAACTATTGGTCTGAAATTATTAATTATAACATATTGAGTGATACATTATATATAATTAATGATATTCTGGAATTATATTGTTGATTCATTTAAATATATAATTATTTTTTCAAATTTATTTTAAATAGGATGATAATTGATTAAAAATACATATATTAAATTTTAATTATGTATACCATGGTTATGTATAGTGCAATTTTTTTGTAAATTTTATTTTTAATCAGATTAAAAAATTCCAAAAGATAAGTTATCCACGTTGTATATTTTATTAATGCATGTAATTGAATATTTTTTCTATGTAAATTGAAATATTTTCATTGAAGTTTGAAATATAAGTTATTAATATTATGTAAGTTTAGTCCTTGTAAATTAATTTTATGTAAATTCTAGTTTACAATGTACTACATGATGATATATTTAGTTTAATAATTATATATATATGTGCATTTCTAGAGATATAATGTTTTCATAATTATAACTTGGTAGAATTTTTAATTGAACATTTGATGGAAGAGGAGGGTGGGGCAAAGAAAACAACCTTTGACCCTTTGACCTTTGTGTGGATTCCCAACCCCAACATGGATGGATGGTACATTAAGACAATGCTCTAGAGTTGTGAGTTCTTCTCTTTCTCAAAGTTGTTATACATTACTTTCTTTGCAAATCTTGAATATTCAATCTTGTCCCTTGGGTCAATTTTTAAATAAATCAATCCACCACAAGGATGGAAGGTGTTGTTAGAAAATGCAGAAGATCCTTGTTTCCAATCACTCCACCATGAAGGAAAGGATGTTCTTGGATCCCTATAAGAGATCCTTGTAATCTTTTTGCAAGAATATGGGTTTGGAGGTTTGGAGAAAACATTCACTTCAGGCTACCAATGGTCGATCATTGCTAATTCATTTAAAGGTTATAGAAAGATCAACATGTTCCAGAGTTTTTTTTTAACAAGGTTGGCAAGATGTCATTCATGTTACTAGATTGGAGAAAGGTGACCATATCATCCTCCCTTAGGGCACATTCAAAATTTCACATGTATGTTTTTTATGGAACCAGAGGAGTCAAGAAGGAAAACAAGGTTTGGGGCCAAAAACACAAACAACCAAATGGAATTCCAAAGAAAAAAATACAACTACCTATGGCCTTTGATCAACCTCATGTTCAGCAAGCAATAACACAAAGTTGTAGTATTGATGATGTCAACAATAGGACCTCTAGGTCCAAAGAGATGATGAAAAACTATTTCAATTCATGCTCAATATATATTTTTCTACAAGGAACTCATCATATCTGGTGAGCAATTTTTGGACATGTTGATGATTAACAACGAAAACCATGAATGAAATAACATATTAGACAATTGGGTTTACAAATGTCAAACATGTTTGAACTTACATGAAGAGCTTCAAAACAGTCAAAAACATGATTGTTATTCACCTTAATGTTGAGAAGCATATTACTTGATTTGTAACAAATTCCATGTTACTTCATGCAACATGGAACTTTTCTTCAAAAAGGTGTAAGTATGACATGTCCAAGTGGTAAATAATGGCCGATAAAGTATGGGTGGTGTGCCCATTTTTAGAATTCCAAGGGCTACTTTACAATTGGATGGACTGCATTTACAGTTGATAATGAGCTCAAAGTTGACAACAAGCTCCTCTTCACAATCACCTCACCATCTAGTATCATTGTGAAAGTTCTTGGGTCAATAGAAGCAATGTTGAATGTTAATGACAAGGTAGATAAAGATGATTATGATAATGACACTGAGAAAGAAGATATTGTAATCGATGAAAACTACAAGTAGAAGGACGAGGATGATGATGATGGCAAGGTGGTCAAATTAACAAGTAAGAATGAACAACATTCTTATCAAAAAGATGATTCCATGGTGTTGATTATTTTTTTCAAAGATGAAGAGGATGAAAAATTACCCAAGAACCAAACCCCATGGTTACATCAACACATCAACTAAGAAAATATTTCAAAACTCAATGGTTGCAACCAAATCTGTGAATTACAATACAAGTGTTATTCAAACCCAACTTAGCAGGTTATGAAGCTAAATTGAAATGTCTTATGTTGCCAATGTCAACAATGTTTTGTTGCAAATACAATAAGAATTACATCATTAGGATGTATGTTGAAAAGGTGGTAATAATGAAAAAGGTTTTCTTTTCATCAAGTAATGGGTGTCACATGGATTTGGTAGCCATTTTTTAACTTCAAAAAGACGTATGGAGCCAATGAAAAGTCCTTGTTTACACTTTCCCACCTGCAACAAATTGGTGGCAAACCAATATTAGTTTTGAAGAACAATTCTTGTTTTGGTTCCCTTGATGAAAAAAAGTGAAGTCAAATTACACCTTCTTAGTTATGTCTTTAAGCTTGTTGCCATGAGTATTAGGGATTGATTATCACCATTGAAACACATAAAAGCACCCAAAATATTATCTCTAGATGAAAAATCTCCAAAAGTGAAATTTGCATGGAATTATTCAAACTTGGCACATGATGCAAATATTTTGTAATTTATGCAATTGTAATTGAAAAGGTGAAGTGCTACTTGTATTTGGTCACCATAAAATGGACAAAAAGAGAAATCTCTAACTTGGCCAAATTCATGCCCAATCACAACCAGGGCCCAACACCAAATGCTACAAAAGATAATGGCTTTATAGGCTTTTGTAGAATCATTATAACACAAAAAATTAGAATCAATGTAAAATAAAATCAAAAGATGTAGCCACCTAATCTAAAGCTAACTTTAAAACCTAAACTTGACACATCTACTTCACATATGTTGAAATATTCTTTATAGACAAAAAAAAAAAGTTAGGTAGTCTGAACATATATTGATCAAAAGTGGGAATGTTACACAAGTCAACCATCTAAAGAAAGGTTTTTTCTTTCTTATGACCCACAATGTTTTCTTTAGGTTTGGACACCACTCACTTCAAACCAAAAGGGTCAAATGACAAAAGAAGAATGCACCATTGATGTCTATATCATTGTTGGCTTCTCTTGGGAACCACTGAATGAAACTTGACAACCTTAGGGTCTCACTCAACACATGCATTCAAGGCAACCCATTCCAAATTCATTCAATTTACTTTTCATTTTTACAAATGTTTTTACAAATTTGGGCATGCAAAAGAGCCTCTAGTCAAACGAGTTTCAAAAGGTCAACGTGCCATCACCAGTATGAAAAGTGTCAGGGTGTTTTTTGAACATTGTTGTTGTCTGGTCTTCTCCTCAAAAGATTCATCTTGCATCCTGATTGCAAACAAGAATGGAACTGCAAAAAAAAACCTTATGCAAAAAACATCTTGTTTGAGTGACAAACCAAGAAGGGTCTTGCTTGGGACTCTAGGTTTTGCTATGGTTATGCAATACACCTCCATGTTTCAAAGTGAATGAAAATATCGAAAGATGATGTAAGTATTACATTTAAACTCCATAACTATGTTCGGGTAAACCTTCTAATGTCAATGTGATTTTTTTTGCAATACCCACATTTTCTTAAATCAATATGTCTAGCATCATATAGTGAGCATGGAATAAATAGTTTTTAAAACGTTTTTTTGTTTCATGGTTTATGATATTATCGCAAAATGATGCATGTAGTTTTAATGTTTTGCTAGGGCTATGCAAATGCTTCCAAATTCCAAAAGATATGTTATGGAGCCCACCCTACTCCCCCACCCGTTTATTTTTTTTGGAAACTTTTCCTAGTCACCCACCTACTACCCCCCATTGTCCCCCACCAACCTACGCACCTATACATTTAGATTAAAAGTAGACTCTTCCCCATCTACCTACTCACCTATAAATTTAAAATGTGATACTTTCATCCCCACCCACCTTCCCACCCCCCATCTATTTTTCTACCTACCAACTATTTTAAAATTTATTTTAAGTAAGTACCTACCAAACCCAACCTACATGGTTACACCTACTACTCGATTGGCACTCCAATAGACCCCCCAATAGTTGAAAATGATTATTTAGGAAAGAATAAAATGAAGGTATTGCATGGAATTTGGTCTTGTTTGTTGAACAAAATTAATAAGGGTAAGATTAAAATAATTGTCATCCCCTTGTGTAAGGGTATTGCAAATAGGAATTGGTTGTAAACATGCAGTTTTTGTGTGTTATGAGGGTATTACAAAATCTTTTGAAAGTTTGGAATATGTGAAACCCCCCAGTTAGGATACTACAAATTTTATGCCATAAGTGTTTTCAACGATGGGGGTATTGCAAAGCCAACACATTTAATGCATGTTGTACACATGGGGGGCCTAAATCAAACAATAGGGCCTAGATAAAACAATTTCATTTGCTTGTTTTTAATTATGTATTTAAGCAATGTGGATTAGATTTAACAATTATTTATATTAGCACTAGGGTTTTAGAATTTTGGGTTATGGAGACAATTATTTATGACTTTTTTCACCTTTCAATCCTAATTAAAAATTAGACTTAATATGGATTTTGGGGGGGATTTGGCATTTGTACATATATGCCATAATACATTTTTTTCCCCTCTTTTTTTCTCTCAAAGAGAATGGAGAAAGGTTCACAAACAAAGACCAAAGTAAAAGGGAAGAAACACACCGTGGCTTTTATTCATTTTATTTTTTTCATTTTGTTTTTTCAAATTAAGGTTTAATTAGTGATTTTTTTTGTTTTTGTTTTTACTTAAGGTATTTTGTTCTGCCTTGCATATGGATGGTCATGGAAGTATGAATTGCATGTGGGTGTTGCACATCTAGATTGAAAGCCTTACATATATTCAATTGATTGTCTCCAATAGGATAGGGATTTTTTTTTTGGTGTAAGTCTAAATGTCCATAAGATAGTTGGTGAATTTTTTTTCCATTTGTAAACTATTGCTTGTTTATGGGTTGTGGTAAGGTTCACTTGTAAGGTTTAGGGGTTTGTTAATTAGGGTTTAATGGCTTTGTTGATTAGGGTTATTACAATTTGTAAACTTGTGAAAGTATTCCATGGATTTTCACAAATTAGGGACTCCTATTATAGGGTTATTCTTTCAGCAATTCAAAGCATGGGGCGAACTTCATTGTCCAAATCCATTAAGATCCATAACCCAACAAAGTCACATTTCTAAAATGTGGACTTGGTGTGGAAAGATGGGTTTAGGCATGGAGGCCAAAACAAGGTGGCAATTGAAACTACATACGTCCCCCATGCTCCTATTTTTGAGTTTTTATAGGGTGAACAAGGGGATATGCAAATTGTAGTCAAATGGAACATCTCCAAGAATTTGTCCCCTCAATAAGATGTAAAAAGACCGATGATAAAAAATCACCTTGGACATACTTGGTATGGTTTCAAAACCTATAAACCCTTTCATTGGTCATTTTTGCAAGTTCTAAGGTTGGTCACTCTTGTGTCTTTTGATTTGATTGAATGGAAATTTTGTTTTATAGGTATGAATGTGGTTATGGGTTAGAAGACCACCCCAAAGACCTCAACCACATGAGGTCAATCAAGCATGGTTGTTTGGCTCACTTTTCCATCAAGAAGCTTTACACATGGCCAAATGTGGTGGAAATCACTTTTTACCATTGGACTCATATTCGGGCCAATGGAAATCTCTACTCACAATGTGTGTGACCTTGGGTCCACATCATGAATGTCGGCATATGCTTCACATGTATTTCATAAGTTGAAGGAGTTTATATGGACACAATTAGGGTTAGGGGACATTGTGAAGCAAATTTATGACAAACACAAAGAAATTTGGTGGCCATGGGTGAATGAGGGTGAGCGAATGACCCAGGATGATTTCCTACAACTCCAAGATATTGCCTACTTGGACTGAAAGAACAAAAAGGGCACACAAATTTGGCGTTTTCCATTCAGTCATGGGTTTGCGCTCATCTTAATGATGTTTTTTATTTCTAGGATGTAGGTGAGGTAAATGGGATTCATGTCCCTTTCACCATAGGGATCTAGACACCTACATAGATGTAGGGCATGTTCTAATTCAATCACAATGGGTCTTATTTCTATGGATGATATGTTTGGCACCAACAATGTGAAGTACCACTTATTGATGGAATTTGATTTTCATTGCACATGGGTGTTAGTTGCTTGGGTTATCATGAGTCGACAAACATGTGAAGACTTGGTGGAATGGTTGAGTGCCTTACGAGCAAAACTTCTATTGCATATGCCAAATTGGAAACCATCATGTTTCATTGTGGGTGATGCCCCACAAGAATTCCAAGCATTGCAATAAGTTGTACATTGATTTTTTATTTTTTGTTGCATTACATTATGTTTTGGTACTATTGTTAGCATTGGGATTCCATAACATATTTATTATTCATGGTAAGGGCCATGGTAAACACATTGATGTTGGGTGTACCATGGTAGGATTGTGTGGAGTCAAAATTTCGTCCTGATTTTTCTTTACGCATGGCATGTGTTAAAAGTACGGCGCTCGCACACCATGGAAAAAATCAAGGATTCAAAGGTCAAATATGTTGTACTTGATCGACTTTGAAACGTTGGTTCTCTCTTGAGACCAAGGGTTTAAGGGGGTGCCACATCGATTGGTTAGTGTGGAGGCTAACCACAACTATGGCATGACATTATATGCACCAAGCCAAAACGAAAAGGCAAGGGTTCATAAAGAACAAAGTCATGGCACAACTTGTGATTGCAAGTGTTGACAAAGTTAATTGGATTCCACACACCGATGTGATTTCACCTACATTTGAAAGGGATGATGGCGACGATGTTTAACAGGTGTGAAGCCAACACCATCATGGTGTTATTTACAAGATTTATGCCCCTTTCAAAAAGTATGCAAGTTGCACTTGCAAATGGGCATTGCGAGGCAACTTTTGCAAACATTAAATTGTTGTTCTATTGACATGTATTGACCTTACAATGAAAAATATCATTGAATATTGCGGCACGTATTATGGAACTCATCGTGGTGGTTTGAAATGCATGTTTGTTGATATGACATACTTAAAATTGGATGATGGTGCATTCGACGATGAAAATTACAACCAAGATCTGGTCCATGAAGTTGGCATTGTTGACATTGGGGGGCTTATGGCCATGGATGAGGATAGTTGTTTTGACAATTTCAATGTGTCAAAAGGTTCATCTACACCCATGGATTGAACCCTGGCCCGCTTACCTGAAACAATGGTTAAGATCACCGTGGAGTGTACTTCGGGTGCAAATGTCAAACTATGCAACCATGTAACATCACTTATTCGAGGAGTTAGATCAAACATTCACCACCTTCATTTGGTTCAAGTCAACAAATCCATGCATCCAAGAATGGTATTTCCTGGGTAGATGATGGTTTTAAGAACTCAATCAATTAAATGAAAGATTGGCACAAAACAATTGATGGAACACTTAAATACTTGTAAAAAAAGGACTAGGGAATAAATAAAGGTTTGTCACTTGTACCCATATTCAGATTTAATATATGTGTGATTCAATTTTCATTTATATTTAACCTTTTACACCTTTCACCAAATAAAATTGAATGGTGCACAATTTTCATTGAAAAAAATTCCAACACATGCGTTAAAGTAATATCTAAATGATTTGGTAAACAATATGCATCAATGAATAATTGTTAATCACAATTAAATGCGATTAATAATGAAATCCAAAACTCCAAGTAATGCACAAAACAATGAAAATTTCTTGCTTATATACATTTAGTTCAATTGCAATACCCACATTGTGTAATCCAAAAACAAGCAATACCCCTTTTCAAGTATCCAAAAAATGTTTTTGGGGCAATCAACTATCATTGGACATTATGAAGGGTATTGTAATACTTATATTGGGGTACTTTGTAAAACACCATGTGCTCATTCATTTTGGCTTAGGTTATTAGAAAGGTATTGCTCATGGTCATAAGGATGGAGTGAAGCGACAATACCCTTCCTACAATATCTCAAAAATGGTGAATGGATAATCACATATATTTTGACAATTAGCAAGGTATTGCATAATTCTACCAAAAATCTAAAGGGAGATCAATACCCTAATTGGGGTATTCCCTAAAACACCATGGGCTAAATCATTTCCCCCTTAACAAAACTAAAGGGTATTGTTCATGGTTAGAAGGATGGAATTAAATTACAATGCCTTTGTTTGATACCCCATAAATGTTTTGGGGTCAATCACATATCTTTTTACATTATTTGGGGTATTGAATAACCTTACCAAAACCTATCCAAAAGATATTTTATTAATGATGTATATTTAATTAATGCATGTAATTTCATGTTTACTCTATGTCAATTGAAATTAAAGAATAACATATTAAATAATGGCAGTAATGATCATTAATTGTCACATTTCAATTTGTATTCCCTTTTGTATATATTAGAATATTTTTTTCTTCATCTTTTATTATACCTTAAACATATGTGAAGTTTATTTGAATAAATGAATGGTTGTTTATGATTCAAAAAATATAAATGGTGCATTATCTATCAATTTTTAGTTTTGAAAATATTTTAGTTGAAATCATGTTATAATTAACTAATTAATATGTGAATTTTATTTTATTTTTTCATTTCTAGAGATATAATATTTGCCTAATTATTTTAACTTGGTAATATTTTAATTAAAAATAATAGTTTAAAGTTCTTTTCAACATCATAAATGATAATAATTCATTAATGGACCAATGTAAATTGGAATGAAGGTATTGTAAAACTAGCCACATTCATGGTATAAGGTTAACTTGAAGAAAGTTTATAAATTTAACTGCACTACCCTCATTTTGTTTTCATAATGTCATGAAAAATATCGAGTTTTTTTTCATATTTAATCCATGCAAAATTGGTCACATGGATGGTATTGAACAAAATGTTGAAATGTAAATATAATATGCTCATTACTTTATTAATAAGTCCATTGGTAATGAGACATACGAATAATTTTTTAAAAATTTCTACTTAATTAAATTGTGTGGATTTAAAAAATTTGTTGCATTCCTGAATATATAATATCTTAATTTATTTTTTAACATAAACATTAAATATAGTGGAAAGACATTTTCAAACTCATAAATGGACCAATGCAAAATCGTTGGTTAAATGTACATGAGGGTATTGTCCAATTGGCCACATTGATGGTATAAGGTTTATTCAACAAAGTTTTGAAATGTAATTGCAATACCTTCATTTTTATGATAGTTTCATTATTTTTTATCATCAATGTGACCAACTTGAGAATACCTTCATTTGTATCCTAGTTTAGGATATTGTCACAATATGGTGTAGGTATTGTATTCCTTTCAGGTTTTCGTAGGGCTATGCAATACCCCTCCAAGTTTCAAGTTGAATGCAAATATCCCAAGATGATGTAGGTATTACATTTAAACTACATAACTTCATTCAAATGGACCTTCTAACATCAATGAGAAGAACTTTGCAATACTTTCATTAACTTGAATCAATATTTTTGGCATGATATAGTGAACAGGGAATAAATATCTTTTAAAAAAATCTTTTGTTTCATGATTCATAATATTATCCCAAAATGATGTGGGTATTGTTTTCCTTATGGGTACTTTTTACATGATGTTGTTCATCCTCATTTTTCACACCTACAGAGCAAAAGAAGAGGATGACATTGGCACAACGATGGTGCCATCATCATCTTCTTCGCAACAAAGGAAAAAAAAACAAGAAGAGAAGAGGAGACGGGAGCTTACTTTCAAGCTCCCACTTTAGCTCCTCTTGCTTTCATGCTCCTATTGCCACCACATTGAAGCTCTTGACGATGAGCAACACTCATGAAGCTCCCATCTCCTCTTGCTTTCACACTCTAACTGCCACCACATTGAAGCTCCTGATGATGAGCAACACTTTTGAAGCTCTAGCAATGGAAGTGAGCGCAAAAGGAGGTGTGTGGGGAGGGGGCCAGCAGGATGAGGGAGGTAAGTGGGTTAGTAGGAAGAAGGTGGTAGGTGGGTTGGGGATTAGGGTTTAGGTTTGGAGGGTAGGTAGGAGCTTCCCAAAAAAAAACTTGGGGTCAGGGGTGGGCCAAAAAAACGTGATAATAAAAATGTTGCCAGGAAAAAAAAAAACTGAGCTAGGGGAAAAAAAAAAGGAGCAGAAGAAAAAAAAATCTATTGACCAAGTAAACTGACCCCTGGGGGACAGTTTCATCCCATCCATGAAATCCCAGAACGGGATTTTTTGGATGGTGTACTGGTGGGTGCTGGCTCACTCAAGCCCTCACAGACACAGAGAGAGAGAGAGAGAGAGAGAGAGACAGTGTGTGCGTGTGTGTCAGAGACAGCCTTTTATTGGCTGGCTATTTGTAGCCAAAATGAAATATTAAAAAATAAAAGTGCTAAAATCCGGTGCCTTTTGAGATTTTAGATAGCCAGAAGTTTTTAAAATTTTAAAAAATCGCCAGATTTCTATACATTTTTTCATGTAAGTAACTAAAAAGAAAGTTTCAAAAAATTTAAAAGTGCTAAAATCAAGTGCCTTTTCAGATTTTAGGTAGCCAGAATTCAACGTTTTAAAAAAATTCGCCAGATTTGTACACATGTTTTCAAGAAATTTGTAGCCAAAAATAGAGAAAAACTGTTTAAAAAATTCTACTTTCATAATTTATCTTGTAGCCAAATTTAGTTAAACCTTGATGTGGATCATCATCGCCACTTTGGCTACATCAGAAAATTTTGAAAGAAACACAAAGCACTGGTCATAGAGCAACTCACGCACTGTGTCGCTCTTGTGTCTGCGTGTTTTGAGCATTGTGTCTTGAGCTGCTGCAAACCTAGCAAAGCTCAAGCTGTTTGTGATTGCCGTTGTCGACTACCTGTATTACTATTTCACCGGTGCTTTGCTTGTTGCTTGCTGCAGTTCCTTTGTTTGTTTGGTTGGTTTTGTTTTTGTTTTGGTTTTTTGGTGGGGGAAATGAGTCTCTCCGGAATAATGCAGCAGCAGCAGCAACCGATTCTGCTGTGTATGTTGGTTGTAGTACTCAGCTTGCTTTTGCTGTGTACACACACGGAAAGTGCGATGGACTGGTCTTCTTCTTCCACCTCCATGGTTACGGAGCTGCTCAGCAGCAGCAGCAAGGAGCAGTATGACGAGATAGAGGCGTCCTCAGTCACGCGGAGAATGCTGGCTAACTCGCCTTTCTTCATCAGTTATGGCTCTTTGTCCGCCGATCGCATTCCCTGTCCGGCAGGCTCCGGAAGGTCTTACTACACAAACAACTGCGCTGCTGCTACTGGTCCCGCCAGACCTTACACCCGCGGCTGTTCTGCCATCACTCTCTGTGCTCGCGGTTGAATTGTAAACGTCCCTTCCTCTTGTGTGGTTGCATTCTTTTATTTTTGCTGAAGAAGCTTTTGATGAACTACCTTTAGAAGATGGGCGAAAGAAATGATTCTCTGTCGTCCGAGAGATGTGGGCATCATTGTACTTAATGCTGTGTTGTTGGGGGTTTTGTAATGATCTGAGGCAATGCAGCCTTATGGGAGAAGCTGAGAACTAGCTTGCTTTGTGGAAGGAGGTAGAGTAACCTATGGTCAGAATACATTAGCTTTTTCCACAACTGCTAGATGTTTCCGCTCCATGAATGCAGCAAAAATGGGAGT
>Ga0209208_10007780_pt1 | contig 14433 bp, 11 predicted proteins | sample S1TSphfallax_3_FD_187694 | JGI IMG/M metagenome (GOLD analysis project Ga0209208, IMG submission 187694) | Host-associated microbial communities from peat moss isolated from Minnesota, USA - S1T2_Fd - Sphagnum fallax MG (SPAdes) (version 2) | ecosystem: Host-associated > Plants > Peat moss >...
CCCCCTTTTTATTTTCGAAGGTTCTTATTGTCACGGTGTGTTTACTTTTCTGTAATTATTCACCATTTGGAAAATATGGATGATTTGGCTTTGGAATTTATGGTTGATTTTAATTTTTTTTATAAAATTTCAAAGTTTGGAGGTGACGTACCTCTAATACATATGATATTGCCATTAAAGTCATATGGATGCAAGCAATAGGAAATTTTGACCCAAAAACCCAGTGTAATGGTAGGTACTTTAAGTGTAGTGGTAGGCAATTTTTTAAAACATTTTCACTTTTATTATTATTTTATTGTTTATAATTTTATTTTTGCTTTTTGGTAATTTTTTGTAGTTTAATAATTGAAATTATTTCTTAAACTCAAATAAAAATAATGTTTGAAAAATAAATTTATTCAATGGAATGTACATGATCTTTCTAATTAACCCCATATAAGCTAATATAATGATGAACAACACCTACATGATTGTCATATATCCGCTTACTTAACAAATACCCATGACCATTGGCCTTCATCAACATCAACTCTAAAATAATATGATTTTTAACTATATTAAACAAAAATATTCGACATGCTCTAAAAAATTATAAATCAATGGCTAACCTTGAGGTAAATATAATTTCTAACTATCATATTCAAACTTTTATAGTTCCTTATACACCAACTACCATTTTGTAACTTTAGTTACAACTTCAAACCAATCACACACTTGTTATAATTAACTTTCCATGAATTTGCCATTCCACACAATAGTTTAGCAAACAAAAATGTAAACATTTTTTACATGAATAGATGATGCATACTCATTTCTTCCATGAACCTATTATGTAAATGTTAATATGTAGAAGCGACACCAATATAAAAACTTGTCCATGGCACATGTCCAAAAGGCCCACTTAATATGTTCTTTAGGCTTCTAATCCATAATAAATCCAATTCACTACAAAGTCGATGTCCATTAATCATCATCTTTGTATGAACAGTAATATCAACCCTTATGTTTGAAGAGCAATTACTAAACATATCATATGTTATCGATTTCCAACGTTCCATTAAATCTTGCAACTGACACAATATGGTATGCATCATGCGCATAGTAGTTGGCCCATGTTTAAAGTTTAGGGTTATATTGATGTTGCAACCTAATTTCACTTTTTATTTTGAAATTTTAAGGTGACCTACTTCCCCAATTTTCAAAGGTTCTGATTATTTGGTGTATTTAGTTTATAAAAAAGATAAAAGATTTAAAGGTTTAAGGTTACATGAGTGTTACAATTTAATTTCATCTTTTATTTTACAATTTTGAGGTGACCTACCCTCATTTTCGAAGCTTCTGATTGTCATGGTGTGTTTAATTTTCCCTGTACATATGATTTTACCATTACACTCATAGGGATGGAAGTAATAGGCAATTAATTGATCCAAAAGACCTAATGTAACGGCATATAGTTTGAGTGAAATGGTAAGGAGTTATTCTAAACCTTTTTCATTTTTTTCACTATTTGTAAATGTATTTTACTCTTCACATATGACCTGGTCATTGTGGATTTAGTTACCTTTCAAAAAATGTGGATAATCCATTAAATATGGACCGTCCAATTATTTTTTCACTTTTTATTACTTAAAAAATATATTGTAACTTTTTTGTTACTTTTGTTTACTTTTGAAGCGGCAGCCTCCTCTTTCTCTCGTTCCACCATCGACACAGCACGCGCCAGATCCTTTGCACCTTCCTGCGACACCACACATTCAAGCTTTAGGTTTTTACTCTATCCAAGGTCGTCTATTCTACATTGATCTGTGAACAAGAGTTGAAGGTAATGCATTGAAGCTTCGGTTTCGCACCCGTGCTTCACCGAGCTCCGATCTCAATCCCTCCATTTCTCGCTTGAGTGCATCCGTCATTAGCAGGACTTTGTCTCTTTCAGTTTGCAAACGCTTTTGGATGTCACCTTTACTAACCATGCTCATCATCATCTCGCTTCCATTGTTGGCACACACTTCCATTGCTTGGCGTCTGATGGACGCACTCTTCCTTTCCAGCGTCTCCCGAAGCAGGCCTCGTTCACTCTCCACGATCTCTGCCATCTCGGTTCTCACATTCTCGAGCTCATCAAGAAGTACCTGCTCATTTCAAACTGACATCATTTTAAGGACATCTTTCCATTAGAAAGCCCCTAACCCTAACCCTAACCCTAACATGCTTATGACATGCATACATCGTAGCACTAGGGTTTTCTAAAATACAGACAAATCATAGCCGTCAAAAGAAAATCTACCGGTCCACGAATCCCAGAACTCTTTGGTCTGATGAGGATGGACATGCATGGGCACATACAGTCGAAAGGTATAAATACATGAAAGCGACACTGGTGCTTCCCTCTTTGCGCTAGAGGAGAAGGTGCAGGGGTGGCGGCCATCGCACGCAGCGAAGAAGGAATAGTCTGGAGCTAGTGTGCAATCATCCGTAACCATGCAGATTTTCGTGAAGACCCGTGAGTTTTCCTTCCCTTGATGAATTGCGCCTTAGTCCTGGGTGTTTTTCTGTCCAGTCATTCATTTCTTCTTGACTGTCGAGCTTGCCGGGTGAATTTTTGTTGCCTCTGCATATCTGTGCTGGCCTTGTTTTTTGTTGGTTTTGTTTTCCTTCGATTTGGTTTCGTTTCCGTTTTCTTCTGCCTCGTTTTATGAGGTATCTGGTTCTGTTTGTGGTTTGTTGCCGTTGAACTTGTGGCTGTAGAGCTCTAGTGTTTTCGTTCTTTTTGGTTTAGGGTTGTTGTGGAGTTCTTTCATTTTCCTATGTCAGGTTCTGTAGTTGCTGTAAATGTTTTTGGAATGATTTCGTTGTTTTTTTCTTTACGTTTTTAGTTATGGGAGGATAATGTGTGTAAATTTCCGAGTGATCCATCCTGACGTCAACTTGATCGCCTGACAGTGACCGGGAAGACTATCACCCTTGAGGTGGAGTCTTCAGACACCATCGATAATGTGAAGACCAAGATCCAGGACAAAGAAGGAATTCCTCCAGACCAGCAGCGCTTGATATTTGCAGGAAAGCAGCTGGAGGATGGCCGCACGCTGGCGGACTACAACATCCAGAAGGAGTCAACCCTCCACCTCGTGCTGAGGTTGCGTGGTGGTGCCAAGAAGCGCAAGAAAAAAACCTACACGAAGCCCAAGAAGATCAAACACAAGAAGAAGAAAGTCAAGCTAGCGGTTCTGCAGTACTACAAGGTGGATGACTCTGGAAAGGTGCAGCGCCTGCGCAAGGAGTGCCCTAACCCAGAGTGTGGAGCAGGAACGTTCATGGCCAACCACTTTGATCGCCATTATTGTGGCAAGTGTGGCCTCACCTATGTTTACCAGAAGGCTGGTGCTGAATAGAATCTTCTCTGAAAAGGTTGGAGTACTAGATTTGTTAATCAACCTTTGCTGCTTGCTCAGTTTGTTGATCTTTGGCATGTAGTTTGTCACTGTTATTCTGGGCTTGTATTTTGCTCTTTGAGCAAGTTTGTTTGGTTGAGTTGAAAGACCTCTCTATCAGCCTTTTCTCTTCCATTTCTCTAATTTCTTTTCATCCTTGGTGTGGGATTAAGACAATTTCCCTTGTCATGAGCACAAAGGTGACTTGACCTCATGCAGCCTCTAACTGTGGAGCTCAAAATCTTATGATTTTTCCTAATTAATTATGTTTTCATCAATGTGACAGAATCTTAACCACAGTTTGTGAGCTTGCGTTTTCAAGATCTTTGGAGCCATTAAATTGAGCATAGATCACTTGTCAGACTTGTGCTTCCCCAGTGTGCTCTCACAATATACAAGAAGTATTACACTATTCAAAGCTTGAGGTCTAATTTCTGCTGTTAAAAAAATTGCACATTGATGGTCAGAAAACATAAGGATGTGCGAGCAGACCAGGTGTTCTATTGCAGGTGAATCTTTCTCTTGTCCAGAAGATATCAAAGGATCACATGGTGTTTTGAGTGTTTTGACTTATCATTTTATGAAACCAGGCATCAGCAACATCTCTTCATGAACAATACAGGTTCCTGGCTACTATAGCATGCTTTTCTTCTTTTGAAAGGTTTTGAAATGGTTCAAGACGTTCCTTTTATGTCCATTAGAAACAAGGTTTGAAATACATGATGTGAGTGTAATTGGAAAGTAGAAACACTGGTTGGTCATTCAAACTTGTTAACTGCATCCTAATGTTCTTTAATAACTTCGAAGTTCTATTTATTTTTCCTGGGTTATCACCAAACGGTATACATATTTCTGTCACACCCGAATAAGGGAAATAGTAATTTTTCCTTAAAATAGCTATGTAGGGCACAAGAGTACAACTTTGTGCCAAACAGAAGCTGCAAATGTGGGAATGAGAACAAGTTGAGCATATCAATATCAATCATCAGAAAATTGGCGTTAACATGTGATAATTATGTATAACTCGTCGGAAGCAATTCCACCGGTGCTCAGTATGCGACCTGGCAATTAGATGAAGGAAACTGAAAATGTACTGGTTTGGTGCAGCAAAATGGTTTTGGCCAGGCATATTGTCACAGTTTGCTGTGTCGGGTAGAAGTCACAACAAAGCCCGGCACCTGCCAGAGTTGAATGTAATGAATATGATTGTGAGTAGTGTTTTGTTACTTTAATTTGCATTGAATGATAGACCTAATTTCATGGATGCATGAGCATGGTATGGTTGGTTAAGGGCATCAGTCGTCCTCCTTTGGCAGTTTTATATGCTTTCTACAGGCAGAGAGTGTCGCTAGTTTTGAAAAGAGTGAAAGTTGTCTTTATTTTGAGGTGTGTCATCATTGCAAACAAGGGTTTTTCGAGGCTTGTTATGCTCTCAGTTTTCTCTTCTCTATCCTTCTCTGATATGCTTCTTGCAACTGGTGGGGGTTGTGGAACATAATTTGTGCCTTCGCCCCTTTTGATTACCTTTGGGTTTGTGCGCTTTTGACTTGGACTTGGGTCCTCTCTCTTAGTGCTTCCTTTCCCCATAGCTGGGTGCTTTGTTTAATGGAGTTTACTATGAATTCATCAATTTCAAGATGAGCAAACTTTGACCACTTTGTTGTTACCAAATTCCAAAATTTCAACATTTTGTGCAATGTTTTTTTCTTAATTGTCAATATTTTAAATGGTTTAAATTAGTGCTGAATCCATTAAGGTACTAAATATGCATTTTATTCTAGGTTTTAGAAATCCTCCTAAAATAGTGAGAGCTCTTACAAGTCCCTTAGAATGGTCATAGTTATTCAAATCTTCTGCCTTATCCTTGATTCAATGAGTTGAGCACTAGATATTTGCTTTACCCTACCTACAATTAATACATTAAACATTAAATTTTTCCTTCATTATTCTGTCGTTTACCCCCTTAATCTTAAACACTGTAGTATAAAAGTAATTTACAATAAACTTGCAAATACATAGAGGCCGCCTTCCAAAGGAAACAATACCCACAATATAGGCAAAATAATTTTGCAAATTTTATACATGGAAACTAGATCTTTTTGGGGTTCAATTCTACGAACAATATTATACAGGCCTAAGATTGTAAATGTGTTAGACAAAAGTACACCACCACAACATGACATCATCATAATGGACCTCCCCTCCAAACCCCCCATAATCGTTCACATATTTACCACATAGGCATGTTACTTTATATGTTTCATGTACCACACAATGGTCGATATGGCATCCATGGGATGAAGGGTACATTGACCATCACATGTCATTTCATTGGATGGACATGCGTAACATGCATTGATTTCAAACATCCTTCGCGCAAATCATGTTATTTAATATGTCCCATGTAACACACAATGGCCGTATGGCATCCATGGGATGAAGGGTACACTAACCATCACATGTCATTTCGTTGGATGACCCTATGTAACATGAATAAATTTCAAACATCCTTCACGCAAATCATGTTATTTAATATGTCCCATCTAACACACAATGGCCACTATGGCATCCATGGGATGAAGGGTACACTAACCATCACATGTCATTTCATTGGATGGCCCTATGTAACATGAATCAATTTCAAACATCCTTCACGCAAATTGAGACAATCTAAACATCCCCACCATCCTTGATCCTAAACCTTAATGCAATGTAATAGTCCTTTGTGCATGTGTATCACCTCCATCACCAAACCAACTTGAAGTTCATGTGTATCATTGTCATCATCTTACAACTTCAAGCATCAATCAATTAGATTATTGCACACCAATAATGCAAATGATTGTCCTAAGTAGTGTTCATTGTATCACATCAAGTTCTTTAATGCACTTGGAAAATTAATGCAATTTATTGAAATACATACAATGGAGCTTCACAAAATTTGCAAGAGCTTCAAGCACAAACACAACACTACTATTGAAAGCATATTCACAATCAAGGTACCCCTTTTTTGACACATGACTCAAAGACTTGGTTTTTGCTATTTTCCAAATATAAAATCTTTATGGAATAAATTTAAGTGAAAATATTGGATAATTCAAATTATGATAATTTGCATGGTGGTGGTGATTTTTCACGTGCATATAATTATGTATAAATATTTTTGTAAAAAACTATAAATGTAAAAAATGAATAAACAAGTTTTTATATGCAACTTAACATGTTTTCTTACATTAAAATATCCTACACATGTTGTCGACACTTGGGGCCACAAATTCTAAACCTAATGAATACCAAAAATGAACCAAATGGCAAAAAATAAGAATCATTTTCCTTGTAGCCCTTTCAAAATGGATTTTATAACTTTTTAAAAAATTATATCGTATATTATTTAATCAAATGCATTATATGAACATTGTCAAATATAAATGTATGCATCATTTATCCATAAAAGAAAATTGAAGTCAATTGCATTGTTTAATACATTTCTTTTGATTCCTTTAAGATGAAATTTACAGTTCAAACAAGGAGTCGAATTATTTTAAAGGACATTTATATTATATCCAATTTATTATTGAGGTTTTTTATTAAATTAACATGACATCATTTTAATTTTAACCATACACCAATCCACTACAATCATAAAATAATATTGTAATAAAAATCCAAAATAGTCTTTTGCAATCCTTCTTTCGTTAGATCGTTGTTTTGGATACCTTGACTGTGAATATGCCCTTGAGGTAAGTTTTTTATGGTGTTATGATGATGGCTATGAAATATTTATGGAAACACCCTAAGGCTCATATATTGGACGACATGTTGTTAAGGCGTTCATGGACCACACAAAACATTTCAATGAAAAAACCTTGTTTAATGTTTAAATGTTAATACATAAGTTGAAATCATGCAAATCAGTTTCAACTATTACTTAGCTCTTCATTTGGATTTAGTTATTTTCCTTTGAAAAACCTTATTGAACATTATTTTGTAACATGCTTAAGAATTTTCTTTTGAGGTGAAAAGCATGGAAATGAATTTGTAAATGTGAAACAAAAAATGATATAAACATGAAACTATTATGAAACACAAAATTTCCTTTTTCATTCAACACATCATAAATTTAAATCTCTACTTCATGTGCTCATGTTTGTTGTGTGTCACTTGTACATGTTGTAGAATGTTTTAGGATTGTACATGTTGCAAAATGTTTTAACAAAGACTAAGGATTTTATATGTTGGATTCATGTTATGATTTGACTTAGGTGTTGTTACAAAGTGAGATGTTGTAATGGCTGGAATGAACATGGACAATGAACCTGGGAACATAGTGTTGTCTACAAAAGGCAAAAAAGACTTAATTGCTAAGGGGTTGGTTTGATACTACATCAATATAAGGTATGGGAAATTTGTAGAGCAATTTGTTATTCCAAACTTTTACCATGAATTAAAAGTGGAGTTTGTAGCAATAAAAGTAAATGTTCTATATCATTATTCATCTTTGTTTAGGTCAAAGCAAATGGCTAGCTAGTTACAAATCTAGGTTTCATGGTTGTACATGTTGAACATGAAATGCCCAAAATATTAATATTTAGAAACATGTCAACATGTTAAATAAGACCCAAGGCCAATGACAGAACATCAAAAGGGCAACTCAAGATGTTATTTGCATCTATTGCAATGGAGAATGGGTTAGTAAGCAAAGATTTTTGAAACATTGACATAAAGGTTGTGACATTAAAGCATCATTTTATCCAAACTTAGGTAAATGTGTTAAATTGCTGATGAACCCCAACCTCAATTCAGCCCAAGAAACCAAAAAACTAAAACACATGTCCGTTGATGAAAAATCAACTTTTCATTTGTTGATTAAAAGCCAAGCAAAAATTGACGAAAAGTGGGATAAAAAATTTGTAGATGATATAGTCATTAGGTAAATGTGTTCACTCAAAACATTCCATGGATTACAACCACCTACAAGGTATGATGCAAAACACCACAAGTTCACCTCCATTGCAGATGTCCTTGTAGCATCAAGGGAAGAACTTGTAGTTGATGGAAAGCATAAAAAATAGTCAAAACCACACAAAAAGGTAGGATCACCCAAATATCTAGTACATGCAACTGTTAAAGAGGGAGGTACTACTAGTAGCCAACAAATGACAAGGCAACAAAATGGAACTAAAGCCCAAAAGCCTTACAAAATGCAAGCTTGAAAATATCAAAGAAGGTGGCTTGGTGGGTGGTCAACAAATTTCATAGCATACATGATAGTGAGGAGACATCTACTTCAACCTTTACATCCCCATCCAAAGATCAACATTCTAATGGGCTTCATGTTATAAAGCATTCTAAAGTAGAAATGTTGAAAAGGATGGACAACCTAGCATGTATACAAACTTGGAAAAACCAAAGTTGAAGCATGCACAAGCTACAACACCAAATTGTAACATGGCATTTGTTGTAAAAATGTAGATGCATTTTAACATGACGTCTTGTCCACATGACACATCATCTTGGAAATTAATGACAATTTCCAACTCTCTTTCTATTGACCTCACATTTGAAGAATTTCCATCCAAGGAGTTAGGTGAACTTGAAGGTGAACACAAAGATGCATTGTTCTCTGCATGTACAAAAGCATAACATGTGATTACCATAAATCAATAGCCACCTCCTCATCTTCCTCCTTTTTTGAAACATGTCCCTATCTTTTTTTTTGTATTGCCATACATGTTATGTCACTATAACTAGGAGAAGGATGTTATTGATGGATTCAAATTTAGATTGTAGCAATATAAGAAGTTTGAAGATGACAAGTGGGACAACTAGGTTGAAGACATATTTATGTCTTCATATGAGAGTTGGTCATTTGTAAAATTGATAAAAGAACTACATTTTCATTTTGAGTTTAGTTATTTGTTATGTTTTCTCATGTACCAACTTTGTTATAGGGTTTAACTTCTAATTTGTTGCTTGTTGGGTTCAAAAATTAAATTAATACAACAACAATATTAACAATTCCACCACTCTATGTATTGAATGTGTATGTAATCAAGTTATTGTGGATGAAGAATTCAAAGTGTTTCTTGAATATGTTGAGCATTGATTTTTAGGCAAAATAGTCATGGGGCTAGAAGTAACTTGCAAGGAAATAAGGCCTCAAAAAATTGATGAATATGTCAAGAAAAAAATGCAAGATTGGGAAGCCAACACAGCTCCTCAAATGGAACAAATTACCTAGGGATGGCATCCTATGTACCACATTTTACAATATCATGCTTCTACAAAGTGTTTTGCCACAATTCCCATGGACACACAACAAAAAGGAGGTAAAAAATATTGTAGCAATTATTTATAACATGAAAATATCAAAACAAATATGGTAAACATCGTGGAGTGTATTAATTCTATAAATGCTCATGTTTGCATGGGGATTTCAACCACCTCTATGTCACCCTACTAAGGGAGGGAACAAGGATAACATTTTGGAATGGATTGGACTAGGCTTCAACTCTCGGCAATGGGTTCCAATCAAATGGATGTTTATTAAACCATGGAATTTGACAACTTAATTACCACCAAGGAAAAAGGTTGCCAAATAAAAAAAGGATGAAAAATAACATGAAAACATATGAAGGTAAGGCATGTTTTATGTATGTTCATCATCTTGTAACACTTACCATCCTATAGTAGCTATCATTCTATAACAATTATCATCATGTTACAACTACCTTCTTCTATAGACTTGAAAAAAGAACTAGTGTGCCTACAAACTTCATGTAGTTATTGCCTACTATTTTCAAACCTTCGATTATTACTACCTACCATCTGTAGCAGCTACAAACCTTTTGTAGATGCTATTTATTGTTTGCAATAGCTCTCTACCTTTTGCAAACCTCAAACATAGTAGCTACCTTATTATTATTACCTTCTAGTGGCAACTACCTTCTTGCAACATGTCTACCTTCTTACTCTAGTACATATAATACTTTCATTGTAAAAGAAAAGAAGAACCAAAAATAAATAAAAATAGTCTGCATCAATTAAGAAGGAACTATTTTCCTTACCTTCCTAAAGGTTAATGAAAACAAGAAAAAATAATGCACTTGACAACCTTCAACCATTTTCCATTACATGACATCAAGTATAATATTCTTCCATGTTTTTTTCTTTTCTTCACACACACTCTTCTTCCCCAAGAGAACACTACTAACCACATCCAATCTAGAATCATACAAAAAAATGCCTCACAATCCTCTTCATCAAGGATAAATAAAGAATCCAAGAAGGATATTCACCACACAAGGGTTGAGTATTTATCCTCTTAAATCTCCTTATCTTAATCCCTTTCACACATTTTTGTTAAGGGAAATCCATCCATCCTTTATCCACTTGGATTAATTAACCTAGATGGCTTCACCCCCTAGTAAATAGAAGATGGTACAAGTAGGATATTTACCACTAGTAATAAAATAGTTATTAGAATACCCTTCTAAATAAACTATACTAGGATAATATTTCTAATAACTAATGTTATTTTTATTAAAATTCCTCCCAAAATGAACTTATGATTATTATATCCCATGAAGGTAGTTCACTATACTAATGATACTATTGTCTGAAAACACTTCCATTTTAGAATTCTCCTAAGATTGTTTTGCCATTTAATAATAACTACCACGTAGTGACGATACTATTGTCTCATAACATCCATGGTGTTTAACCAACATAGGACAATTTTCTACTGTTAATAATGATACACAAGGAGGGGTTTTTTTTGTTTGCAAGTTGTATGAATGCTTCTTCATGCCAATAATGGAAGCAACATGTGGATTGGCATTTGAATCACTCAAACATCCAATTAACAAATGGTGGGATGAATATATCAACTAGATACAAAATGTGTAATTACAAATGATGTAGATAATGGCCATGGCGAACAAACCCAAATTCCTTGAGGCATGGCAACAAAAGGACAATGTGTTCAAAGATAATTACTTGCAACAACGCTTCATTGAATGGCTAAAATTCATAAAGGATCATGATTGTGGTTGGATTGCTTGTGGTGCAAGTACTACGAATTGCAAATAAAATTGCATTGGAGTTTTAAAAGATGTAATTAAGTCTAGATATTAAAAATGTTATGTTAAATCCAGACAAATGTTATTGGTATGTTTAGAAATAAGCTCCTATTAAGTTTAGAGAGAAGTTAATGGTTAAGTTAGAGAGAAGTTGTTATTATGTTTAGAAAAATGATGATGTGTTATGTTTAGAGAGAAACGACTATTATGTTTAGAGAAAAGATGATGTTACATGCTTAAAAAAAAAATGTTTTTATGTTTAAAGATATAATTTAGATGTTTAGATATTGGTTATGTTTACACAAACAACAAATTTCTTGTGTTTAGATTTGTAACCTTCATCAATGCCCAATATATATATTTTGTAGCTACATTAGGACCAATTGCTATTGGTGAATATCAACGTAGGCTACAACTACACAATACAATGCAACATTAGCACATGTCAAGTAATGGATTTGATTCACCACCAACATTGTCATTGGATATGTCAAAAGTCGTTAAACCTACCAACGTTATTTCTACTCTTGTAAATGGAACCAATACTGGGGCCCAACATTGAACTTAGCAAATGCAATAATGAGGCTTCCAAAAAAGTTGCAAGGGTTGAATATATGATAACCATTTATAGCAGAATATTAGTTATTTATGGCCCCAACTTCTTGGAGGTATTACTTGTGTTTTCAAGTGGTGAATCTCTATAGTCTACACTTTTGTAGATTGAAGACATCACTATCATTGACATTCCATCCAATTTAGATAAAGGTATAACAATTACCTAATTTGTTTGTAACTTGAAGCTTTGTCATGAAGATTTGATTATAGGGAATTAGGGTTTGCAATTTCACCTTGATCATTTAACACCCCAAGGGTCCTATTTTTGTTGTAAGGGAAGGAAAGGAAGATGGTGTAACCACCCTCATTACTACTACTTATAATGGAGGAGGAAGTGGAGGAAGAAGTACCAACCATGAACTAATTGCAACAATGGACCACCAATTGAACACACATCTTGCCCATTCTACTTATACAACATTTGGGCTTGGAAAACAAGGATGTAGACTTTAAGTAACATGCCCATTAATATTCATTTTTGCTTCCAATTGTATTTACAATTTGTTAATCCCATGGCAATGATATATGTCCAATTGCTCACATTTTTGTTATATATTCCATCACCCACAACATATTGTTATAAGTATTGAGTGCATGTGCATGTTATTGTATTGCAAGAGATTGGCAAAAGACTACATGCGATGTTACGAAATGTTTTATTTACGTTACATCAACAAATCTTTGCAAAGTTTGTGAATTTATTTGTAATAAATTTCTAAACTTCAAACCTATATGTGAATTTTTTTTGCCATTTGTAAATGTTAGGTACAAAATCAATATGAATGAGTTAACATAAAAACATTGTATGCATTCATTAATATTTGGTTCACATTTTTGCAAACATCATGCATAGCACATTTTGACAAGATTTATTTACATTATGAAAAAATCATGTCCATTGCAACTAGTCTATTTAATTGTAATCTAGTTTTATTGGACATTTTTTAGTTGTGATCTAATTCTATCAGACACTTTTTAGTTGCATTAGATAGGTTGTAATGGACACAATTTTCTCATAGTGTTATGCATTATATTTGTCCCTTTTTACAACATTTGTCAATGGTACTCTGCATATGTTACCACATGTTACAAACATTTAAAATATAATTATTATAATGCAAGCCCTATTTAAAGATGACTTATAGTATTTGGGTTTAGGGTTTTTGTTGTGATGGTGTGCTAGTATGTAATGGATGGATTATGGTGGATGGTAAATTTTGTATTTAAAAAAAAAATGTTTCAATGTGCATATATGGTGGGATTATATTGGGCCCATGGTTTTTTATCATGATTTTAAGATCATCTTGTAAACATGATAGATAGCCAATTTGCACCAATAGTGCTAAACATGCATTTGTTTCACTTGATTAAACAATTGTAGACATGTATTTGCCTCACTTGATTATATTTTCTCCCTTTTTAACATCGCCACAATGAAAGTTCACTGATGAATCCACATGCTATAGTAAAGTTCACTTTCACTCTACATGTTCCACAAATATGGACATTGTTTTTTAAATTATGTTACTAGAGTGCCTATAAAATGAGAGTAATACAAGTAAACCATCTATTTTTCTATGTGTAGATGAACATTACAAAAGAGCATCCAAATGTATGAATATTGACCATCCATATAAGTCAGGTATTTTTTTCACCTAAATTTCATATTTGATTATGTAATTTTCTAAGATAGTTTTGGGGGCCTATGGTGTAATTGCTTGTTGATTTAAGTAAGTACTTTCCAAGTTTCAGAATAACATATTAATTATTATGTTAGATTAATTATTAGCTAATCTATTCAATTACATAATATAATTTGTTCAATTTACATATGATTGGTGATGTGGAAATACCATTAATTTCTATCATAGAAATTTTATGAAGGTACATTATAAAAAGAATGTCACTTCAACAAATGATTGTGTAACAAGGACTTAAAGATGATGGCAAATATGGTGTTCATTTTTGAACTCCATGTATGAGAGTTGTGGCAAGGGTTGTAACCTAACAAACATATAGGTGAAAATATAATTTCCAAACCATGTAAACCAGCCAAAGGAACTATTCATTTGTAGGGTTTAACCACAACATATAGAAAAGGTGAAATGTTACAAAAAGAAGTATTGTGGGCATTGATATTTTTTGTTAAAGTTAATGTGAAAGTAATATGATGATTGACAAGCAACTCATAATAATATGAACATAATTGGGATAAATATTCTAATTATTCCCAATATTAATCCTTTTGTTTTAATTGAATAATGAAAATTTTGGGCATGTTAGAGCTATCCATGGTAATATAACATGCT
>Ga0209208_10007781_pt1 | contig 14431 bp, 6 predicted proteins | sample S1TSphfallax_3_FD_187694 | JGI IMG/M metagenome (GOLD analysis project Ga0209208, IMG submission 187694) | Host-associated microbial communities from peat moss isolated from Minnesota, USA - S1T2_Fd - Sphagnum fallax MG (SPAdes) (version 2) | ecosystem: Host-associated > Plants > Peat moss >...
ATCTTTGCATTCAATGTAAATGCATATTGATTATCTAGATGCCCATTGAACTATAGTTCAAACTTCCTCCCTTTGTAATCATACCTCAACATCAACCCCTTATAGAAAACATTTCTATTTAGGATACATTACTTGCCATTGTGTAATTATTGGCACAATAGAAACAAAATACAACAACTACCAATCAAGACAAGAAGAACCCACTATCTCTTAAGACTGATTCTGCAAGAATAAAAACTAGCATGCATTGCTTCAAAATCCCCCTTTTTATCCTACCTTCCACCATCCAATGTTCCAAACCTGCTTTTAATGCTACACCCTCCACAACCATCCATTGCTTTGCATTGATAAGCTTTGCATAATACACAAACAAACAAATTCTCTTACCCATCCTCACACGTTTTCTTGAAGTTGTTATTGATGTAACTATCTTGGAGAAACAAACAACAATGGAATACTTTTAGTCGTTAACACACAGAAAGTTGAGGGCTATTAAAAACAAAAAATTAAAACCCTAAAAACTTGTTATGTTCACATTATAATATTATCCAATTCAATTCCTTTTAGGTCACATCTTCTCTTCCTAGGCCTCGGTTTGCTACAAAAGCCACATAAAAAAACCTAACTAGCATATCCAATAACAACTTAATTATCATGTACACATGTTAAACATGAGACATAATTGGAATATGTTGTGAGTTGCCAATTTTTTTGAATCTTGTAGTTGTCCTTCCCAATTTATGTGTTGTTGCACCCCACTTTTGGTTTGTAATTTGTGTGAAATGTAAAGCTTGAAAATAGAATGAAAACATCCCCATAGATATTATGTATTTAGCCTACAACAACATTTTTCACATCCAAGATTCCGTATTTATAGATTTTAAACCTAACCCATAAACATGAAACTAAAATTATAAAAGGTTAGAGATTAGTAATGGCAAACCACCTAAAGTAATCAATATATCTGATCACTCCAAACTAGGTGTTATATTATGCATTAGTTTTTTTGCCAGCCTAGCTTCAACATCATGAACAAAAATGCTAAACCAAAACCATTTTATTAAAGCTTGTATGGCAAGTTTTTTACTAATCTTCATCCAAAACATAATGTGTAATGTGTCAATGGAGATGTTTTGACAACATTCAAAGAATACACAACTAGTCCTTTTGCATACATTTTATAGGCAAAGGATGTCAGTGGTGTTACAATATGCACGTGCAATCTTTATTTTGAAACATGTTATTATAGTAGGTGAGGGTTCTTGTAAATTAGGCATCTTTTTAAAAGGTCCTCCCCTTTCCTTATTTGATATGTTTTTAGCGACAGGAGGGGGTTCAAGAACTTGATGTCCCCCTTGTGGTTTGACCTCTTAGGTGGTTCTTTTGTTTACTTGGATGTGGGTCCTTCCATTATGTTCCTTGTATTCCCCCTTTTTTGGGTGCTTTGGTTTATTTGTGATTGGGAAGGTTTCATCATCATTTTGGATCATGAACAATACACTAAAATGCATGTAATAAGAATTTAATAAGGAGCTATTTTTTTGTGCAGTAGTGGGTTGAAATGTCATGGTAAAGAATATTATGGATCACACCATTGTCATTGTTGTTCAAGCATATCTTCCACATATATAATGACCTCTACACAAGGCATTGGATGAAATGCAACCCTTGAATAAGGTGAAATTGAATTTAGACTTATAAATATGCATTATGATAATCATCTCCAAAAAAGGTTAACAAAAGAAAATTATTGTTTATGATTGGCCCATGTAATAACATTTACATGATTATGTTGTTTCATATTTCATGTTTATAGGTAGGGATGGAAAAATAATTAACACTTTTTGTTGGTTGTGGCAAATATTGGTGGTTCAAATAGGGGGTGTGGGTGTAGATGTTATCATAATTAAAATGGAATTATGTGCATTATAAGTTCACAAGGTTAGTTAACATTTTTTCTTTTGGTGACAAAAGTGGAGCTAACCTTCATGCTATCATAGGTTGGATGTTTCCACTAGATTTTGGTGTTCTGTTGAAAGTTTTTTTACTGCCAAGTTGGCCTTGATAGATCATAGAAATTATTTGTCCAAATTTTGCTCCTTATTTAAAATAGCATGTCATTTCTATAAATCAATTTATTCTAAGCCCACTTTGGTGAGGAGTTAATGTAGACCCCATATCGGAAGTCCTTTCCCCATATTTTATTTGAATTTTTTTTTTTGTTTGGCAATGTAAAGAGCTTCTCTTTCCATTGGTTTGATGGGTTCAAAGGATTGTTTAGGTGTAATAGGATCAGCTAGAAGGTCCATAACTATCATCATCCATGATAAGTTTGCAATCTCCACTACAAAGGTTTTTCTAATGACCTTCCAACGACATGTCGTTTGCAAGTTAATGGCATGTTATTACAAGGCTGAAGATTCCCATTTTTGAACTTTTAGGGTTGCTTTTGGTGCTCCCATTTCCAATTGGATCTCACATCTCCTTAAACAATGCCAAAGAAAAGGAGTGATGTGAATATTGCTAATTTCATTCTATTTTCATGTTGATGGTATTCTTCTTTTGTTTGGGAGGTGAACATTGGACACCCCCCCCCATGACTTGGAATCACTTAGGTTTCAATTTTTTTTGAAGGATCCATAGACCTAATTAGCTCGATGTATTATAGGTTGGAGAGAATGCATTATGTGCAACACAACTTAGCAATGGATTGAACTCTACACCCCACTATATAATGGGGTTTTCTCAGACAAAAAGTTGTGGCTAAAGACACATGTATGAGTAAACTTTGTGATTTCATCCATTAGAATGTACAATAGGCGATGTTTATTATGACATATATTACATTAAAATGACAATTTATCATTAGGTAATGGCACAAATCCCAAGTTTCGACCCTCAAATAACCACATGGTTTCTAGTGACCGATTTACTCATTGATCCTTATTATAATTGCATTTGTTGGGTAATATTCAATTGCGTAGGCACAACCAATTGGAAAGAGACCATGTCCCAAATAAGGGTTGTTTGAAAAAAAAATTGTAATTTAATTTTTTTATGTAGGTTCAAGTGGTGTACTTTGAAATCCTGTTACTAATGAAACTCTTTTTCTCACCTACCTTCAAATCATCAGTCCCCCTAGTGAACGAAAGGGAATAGGATTCAAAACTCTTATCAATAGTTTCGACCATCCTACAACATCCTCTTTCCACAATCATATGGGCAAACGATCTTTAAGGCTTCACAAAACATCAGTAGGATATATTTTGCATTGCATAACTAGCCATCCTACTTTGTCCACATCTCTTTTCTTAAATTCCATTTCTTCCAAGTCTACCTCCATCCTTTACCACCTTATAAATTCCTCTAAAACTTCTTATAATACTCATTAAAAATCTTTTCAAAATAATGGAAAGAATCCCAAATAGGTTCCCCTACCATTGAAAGTTTTATTTTCTCCTACTCTTATGGTGGTCATCCTAATTTTTCTTCAAATTAACAAGAGTGTGATGGCAAGTTAGTTGTGACCACATATTTGTAAAATTAGTTAAATCTGGTGATTTCACGTTCTAGATAACTAGAAAATGATGAAATCTACATTTATCATTTGAGTAACTAAGAAATTATTGGGAGACTCTTTAAATAAACTAATTTTTCATAAACTTGCCCTATAATTATATGGAAAGGTGCAATTTTTTTAAGGTGTACCAAAATCTTCTCACATTGTCACCCTTTTTTTTGTCTTTTTTAACTAGTCTTTTTTAACCATGTCATGACACATTTATGGATGACAATGATGAAATCTAGAATTGTAATGGTCTAAAATACAATCATTTTGAAAATTTTGATAACTTTTGACTCATTATTTTTTATGAGGATCAAAATATAAGGTAAAAAGGACTATAGTAAGGACTAGGCCCTTTTCATTTTGTGTTGTACACCTTACAAGATTTTCACTCGAAAGTTGTTTATTAGGATCATGAATATGTTGGAACTGTATAAATGTTTGCCCACCATGTTTTATTGAAAGGTTTAATGGAATTTGTTCCAAACTAAAAATGTTGTGCAAGTGAGACCATTTTAAAAAGAAAGGTTTTGTTTGAGTAGTAAACATTTATTTATTTATATTATACCTAATATTGATCATTCATAAAATTTTCAGAATATTTGATTATTTTAAAAAAGTGGGTATGACATGCCCAATTTGAATATTTTAGGATTTTGATTAAGAAGAATAAGTATGTTTGAAAGCTTCCATATTTTGGAATTCACTTTTGTCACCTAATTGTGTAGACTATTTCCTATATATATTGCATAGGTGTTGGGTTCAATTCTTAGAAAATCTAGCAAAATGATTTAATTTTTAAAATTTAATTTGACTTAACCTTCCTAATAATTATTAATGTGGAACATGAGTTAAAAGTTTGATATGAATAAAATATCCTTACAAAATGTCAACCACATGTGGATTGTTCAAGGCCTATGTAGTCTTGCACTACAAGGTGTCAGCATCTTTACATTCCATTGGAAATGCTTTGAGGAAAAAAAGTTCAAAAATCCTCAAGCTTGTTGAATGCCCACTATATGTCAAAACTTGACATCCATGATTAAGACAATTTGTGACTATGTTTCAAATTTAATCATGTTTCTCTTTTAAAATCACAATCACTTATCTTTAATCATTATTGAGACTACAAGATTAGAGTACATGTTCAAGGTATACAATGTGTTTATAAGTTTTTACACTTCACTTTGTAAGGGTCTTATGTTATGAAGGAAAAGAGAAAGCAATTTAAGATTGATATATGATTTTAGATTTTAAAGATAGTTTTGCATAACATGTGGGTTTAGGTATTTGTTTGAAGATTACATGTTTACAACATATTAGTTCTTTGCCATTCATGAAAGATGAACCTTACTTCATCGTGCCTTATAATAACCAATCAAGCCCTAATTCATATCCAAAGCCTTAATCATGCACTTGCATATACAAAGGGAACAATTTGTGTTATTGAATACCTACAAACAACTTGTATATCCACATGCAACACAACTTTCCAAATATGTTTTGTTATGCATGTACTTTGGTAGAGGAAGAATACAATAATGTCCCCAAAATTTGTCAATATCAATTTGAATACTAAACTTTTGTTGGGGGATCTTTTGTGAAAAACTTCTAGGTTTTTGAAAATTTTGGAAATGAAAGAACCTCCAATTCTTGGGTTTTCACAAAGCCTCTAAGAACCAATGGTTTTCATGAAATAGCCAAGAAATAATTAATAGTTGTATAAAAGGTTATATGATATAAAAATATGTTTTTCAAAAACTGCCATTACATATTAGAAATATATTTTTTGGAAACCACAATTATTTATTGATTAGTTATTTCTATTTTTTAACCACATTTTTATATCTTTGAAGACCACCATGAGAACCATCAATTATCAATTTCCATTTTTGATAATTGCCCAACATTGGTTAACAAGAGAAAAGAACCCCAAATGAGGTCGTGATTGAAAGCTTAAAGCCAAAAAAAGAAACTTGATTTTTAAAACAATCACTCCAGCTTGTCTAATAAACATATGAAATAAACCACCCTAATAGAGTAACTTTTAATCTTACAATTAAAACATATTATCATTATCCATTGTTAACAAGTGCCATATTTGCATTCAAATATTGTAAAAATTGAAGATCATGTATAAAATTTTGACCATCACCATTTTTTTTTTTGGATTTCTATTTTTTTTCAGAATTAACCTTATTGGATGTTGGACAGTCTTTTTGTGATGAATATTTGTTGAAATCATTCTTGACTTAGCCCATAAATACCAATTAATTGTGGGAAAGAAGCATAATACAAGCTAATACTAGTTTAGTGATTTATAAATGGTTGATGAGTTTGTAATATAATTGTGTAAATATATAATATTGTGAACTTGGCAAAGGATGCAAAAGATAAATATTCATGATTATTGATAAGGGAGAGGCAACTATGTGTTTTTTTTTGGGTGATTTATCTTCAGATTTTTCTTGGTCTATATTATAGAAGTTATGTGAGTCCAAGGGAATTAGTTTGTTGCCTTAATGAATAGTAATCAGCTTGGAATGGATTATGGGTGACTTCTCAAGATAACAAGGCTAAAAGGATGCATAAAGCCCACCTTTTAAAGGAACCCATACTTTGAACATACTATTTTTTTTCAATTGCATTGCAATTGGCTAGAATGAGAACTCAATTGTTTATATTAAGAGGTGCTTGTGATTGATGTATGGATGTTCATCCTACCACTCCATACAACCATGGGAGTTCAAGTTCCCAAAGCAATGCAAGTTTAGCTTTCCACCTACTATTCTACTTAGGTAGCCTAGAGTGCTATAAAATATTGCACCATAAAAACAACATGGGTGAATAGGGAGGTTACTTGAAACACATGGGCAATCATAGCCTAGATATTCTTTCAAGTTTCTTTGATAACCCAACCAATAAAACCTTATCCTTTTCCTTTCATGACGTATGCTTTTGCAAAGATTTGTAAGATCCAATGCTTGTGTGGTGTCATTACCTAATACCTATACAACTTTTAATGATCCTTTCAAGAACATGGCTAGAAGGCCCACATTTGTAGCCTTTGCCTTGCAAGGAACATCCCCATTATTTGATTCATCTTCAACATCCCCAAATGACATCAAATTGATAGCCCAAGTATCTAAAGACCAGCATTTCTCTCTCTCTCTCTCTCTCTCTCTCTCTCTCTTTCTTTTTTTTGGCGAATTTTTACACTGTGGTGACACCAAAAAGAAAAGCTTGGAAAACTTTTGGAAGTCTCTGATTTTTCAGTGCAACTTGGAGTAGGTTTGCTGATTTTTTAAAAGCTTGTACTTGGAGAAATAGATGAGTGTGGTTTGGTGTGAAAATAAACATTTGTGTGAGAATGTTATTTCTTTTCTATTTTGGGTAGAAGGTAGCTTGCAAATCTAAAATAAAAGATTGGAGCTTTGCTTCCTTGCTTTGGATATGGAATCTATCACTAGAAATGGGAGATAAGTGTCAGCAATCCTCTACCCTTTTCTAAGTAGAAGGTGGTTTTTAGATATTAGAGGTGTACAAGAAGGTATCTACCTTTCTACCTTGCCGATTTTCAGTGGCTTTTTCTTGCTGTTTTTGCCTCTTTCTACTTCATGCCATGACTACCGAGACCTTGGAGTTTTTGTTCATATAGTGGTAATTAGACTTGCAAGTTTCTTTTTTCAAGTTTCAACCTGCCAATCCAATCTAGGAATTAATTTACGATTGGTGGGTACTCAGTATTATCATGGCTTAATTCACATCTTTCATTTATTTTTGGAAAATTGATTTCATTTTAAAAATAAAGTTGATAATTTTACCTAAACCAATTCACCTTGGTTTACTCAACACCCTATAATGAATGTGGATTGTCAACAACAAACACCCAAATGCAAAATCTCAAAATCAAAATCATGCGTCTTTCATGGCCACGGCATGTTGAATGGATGGTTATGACATTCATGTAAACGTTCACAACTAAAAAGTAAAAAAGGTTGATTCTTCCAAATATCATATTCTATAAGTTATTAGTTTATATGTTAGAATTTCTTAGCATTAAATCTTGTTGTTTTAAAGGAATAGGAATGAATTAGAAGAACTTGAAGCTCAATTATTAAAACAACAATTGTACATTGTAAATATTAGTTCTATTATGAAAAGTTGTGGGGGTGTTAAAATGAAGTTCATTGTTCTTGAAAATTTTCAAATTGCACATTGAGAATATCTTTCTTTGATTCAAGATTCCATCTCAATTGATTATAGCCATAAGAGTGACAAAATAATGTGTAATTATTAATTTAAAGCCAAAATATTTATATATTTATTATAACAAAGCACAAATTCCTAGAATTGGATTCTTCATTCAATTTTTGCATGGGATCATAACAATTTTTTAAAAATGTTTTTAATAAAACCAAAATTAAAGTTTCATCATAAAATTCATGAACTGTGCAACATTAGTACTAAATAATGTTCATAGGTTTAAGCAAGTTTAGGTCCAAATTATAGGCCAGGTTCTAAACTAGAGGTTCCAAATTTTGTTTGATTTAAGTTTAACTACCATTGGAACCCAATTGGACAATTAGGTTTTCTTAAAAATTGAATTAGAACATAAAGTGGGGGTGTTGCCCCTTTTAAACAAGTTCAAATTCTCTAGGTAAATAAGTACAACTTTATTAAAAAAATGTTTAGCCATAAATTTCACTATGTAAAAACATGGTTTTCATGACTAGAACAACTTGCGACTACTATTCAAGTATAATCATGTAATCATATTTGCATTTCAGTCATTACCATTTTTTTGATTACAACCATTATTAGAACTACACTACATGTGTTGCATAGTCATGTTGAACATAGTTGAGTTTGTGTGATCAATTATAAAAAATAAGAACATATGGCTAGGCTTAATATATATTGGCCTAGGTTTAGCCTAGGTTTGGTTTTGGTTTAGCCTACTTTAGCTTCTAAATTTAATTAGATTAAGTTTAAACCTTTAGAATTAACTTTAGTTTAACTTTTGATCTTAAGCTTTATTAAATTAGATTTATAAGTTTATTCTAAATAGTTTTATTTAGTCCAAGTAACCTTGTTTAATTTAAGTATATTCATTTAACTTGATTTAAATTAAACCATGTGAAGAAAAAAAAACCACTTGTGGGTTTAGAAATGTCAATTGTAGAAAATGGTCATTTTGCAATTAGTCCCTACGAATAATTTTGAGTTGTAGGTGACATTTGCAACTAAAATATTAATAGTCACATTGGACAAGTTGCATGTGCCACTAGTCACAAATGATAAGGAATTTTGGATGAAAGAAAAAATCAACAAAATACACTTTCATCCTTTGATTACTCATATATGTATTGTGGCTTGTAATTAGGATGTGACCGTTTTTGGTGAACATTGAGAACAAGTTATGTGTTGCCATGTGTCCCAACTTTTAACAATTAAAAATATTTTTATTATAGTTTTGAAATAATCTAAAATGTTTAAATTTTATGTTTGGATGGTTTTAGATTGTGACATGTGGTGTAATAAAAGTTTGCCACATGGCATACTAATTGAATTTATGCAAAATAAATTTAAATCAATATTTAGGTATGTAGGTCAAACTAGGTACTTACTTATTAACCTACCCACCCATCTAGGCTAATAACCTATCTAAATAGGACTTATTTACCTACTTAAGCCAAATACCTACTTAGGTAGGTAAGTAATTTAGGGAGGTATGTAGTTAGGTGTAAGTACATGAATATTTATATTTTATTTTGGGTTAATACTATTTGATTGGTTCATCCCATATGCCCATGTTTTTAAATATGAAAATGTAAGACAAAACACCTTGTTGATATACTTTTCAAGATCAGAATGAAAGCCAATACTTGTTTAATTACAAACTACTTGCAATTAAAAAGTTCATCTCATATTTTTATTTTTATTTAAATTTTTGTGAGTTATATAATTAAAAAGGTTAGTGATTAACTAAATATCTAACTAACTAACTAACTAATTAATTAGCTAGCTAGTTAACTAATAAATTAACTAATAAACTAATAATATAACTAATTAATTCATGAATAATATATACATTAATTGATTAATAAGCTTTTTAATTAATTAATTAACAACTTAAATTTTTTGAAAAAAAATTCACTAATAAACTATCCAACTAACTAATTATTTAGAATAATGGTCATCAATGCTTTTTAATTACATAATAATATAATTAATGGATTTATTACATTATTAGTTATTATAAAATATTATTAGATTTATTAGCTAAATAAATAGTAAAACATATTCAATTGTTTTATTATTATAATGATTTATTAACTACTAATTGGGTAATTGTTAATAAATAAATAGTTAATATTTCATAACCAAAGAAATTAATACACTAACTGAACTATTCAATAATGAACTAATATAAAATATTAATTATAAATATTAAGTAGTTGTTTAATAAAAAATGATAATATATCTAAAAACTAACCTAGGCTAACTATTTTATTATAATTATTCCTTTTTTTCATTTTTACAGTTAATAATAAATAAAAATAAAAATTATTAACAATAATACTGACATTATTTGAATTATTATTGTAGCTCATTGGTAGCCGAGGTTAGTTATTTCATTATTATTATATATATTATTATTTCAGTTGTTAAAACTATTGTGATGTATTATAACTATTTTTGATTCTTCAATAAATAAAAATAAATTGTTAATGAATACATTAGTCGTTTGGAAAGAATTTAACAAAAATATAATAATTTATTAGATTTATTTAGTAATTATATTATTATTTTCCCTATCATATTAGTATCCTCATCATCATCATTATGTATTAAAATAATAATATTTAATTTTTAATCAGAAGATAATATTAAATTTTATTATTTATTAAATAAATAAATAAAATAAAATAATAAATAATAAATTTGAGTATAATAAAAGAACTTTGATAAACTTGTAGTATGGGCATAATATATTTAGTAAATATCTTACATAGAATTTTAGTATACTCAAAATATACCTCTAGTGTAACCATAATATTGAGGCAATTTATGTTGATAATAATACTTGAATACATATGGAAATTTGGTCATTGATATACATTCAAAGTATACATTTGAAATTCTTAATATAGTCAACTATATTCTTTAGAATAGACCAAATACACCTTTGTATATTTATAAGGCTGCAATTAAATTGGTCACATTAGCAATTAATGGGTCATAAGTTGTTTTTCTTAGATGGAAACTAAATTAAATGTTGTTCACATAGAACGATGAAAACCAAAATAGTTGCAAATTAGTTGTAGTGTAGTTGTAAAGTAATGCAAAATATAATTGCAAAAATGTCCAAAGGTAGTTGCAAATAAAGTGGTTACATTTTGGTTGATTTCTACTAGTGTGTGCAATATCATTTCTTTCCTTCTCGTGTGTGAGTCGAAAAAACCACTTGTGGGCTTTCAACAGTGCAATATCATTTTTTATTTCACTTATGTGAATAAAAAAGCCCATTATAGGCTTGCAAGTGTGCAATATCATTTTTTTATTCATCTATGTGAATAAAAAAAACCACTTTTAGGCCCCAAGTGTGCAATATCATTTTTTTCTTCACTTATGTGAATTAAGAAAAACCACTTTAGCCCCACAAGTGTGCAATATCAATTTTTCCTTCACCCATGTGAATAAATAAACCACTTTCGGGCCTTCAAATGTGCAATATCATTTTTGGAAATATCTTTTTTGTTCATCTATGTGAATGAAAAAACCACTTGCAATTTGCAAATGTGCAATATCATTTTTTATAATGGGTAAGATTTGAAAGGATTGACGTTCAATCGGCCCCTAGGCATTGTTTGTAAGTTTGAAGGCATTGTTTATGGCATTTCAAGGTACAAATATCATTAACTGTTGTATTCCACATACTAGACAAAAATTTGGACATGTTTGCCAATTCGCCTACATGAATGCATAATGAATTACCAATTCTTTTACAAGGGAGAAATCCATGTAGCCCATTTATTACACATCTTAATTTTTTATATTGCCATTTTATGCTACCCAATTTTTTTCTTGGTTGTTAGAATATTAATTCATAATAATGCATGGTTCCAATTGTACTTATGAAAAAATCACATTGGTTGCCAACAGTGTGTCCTCCACCCAACATGTGTAACCAACTTGTAAACATTGGGAAATTGGAAAAAAAAACCTAGTTAGAAGGAGGCAATATTAATGGGGAAGGGCCAAACCTATTTTATTTGCTAATTGTTGGTTTTTAAGTGCATTGTTTTCATGTTCACCCCATTTAATCCAAAATTTTGGTGATTTTTTTCTAGATGTTTTCGAAGTGATGATATCCCATTGATGGATTTATAATTTAAGATGTCCTTTCTTGTTCTGAAAGTGAGTCAATAGGTTAACACAAAACACATTTTAGTTTTTTTAAGGTTGATTGAATTTGGTTTGGAGTTATAATTGGTGTAGTTGCAATTGGTGTTTAAAATGTCCATGTAGTGGCAATCTATCTTTTTGGCTTCAAAAAATCATGTTGTTTTGGCAATAATGGCAATGATAGTGCATCTATCATTCTGAAAGATATATTCAATGTTAGGAGCAAAACCACAACATTCACTATTGATTGAATTAGTGGAAATGTTGACCATGTTGTGAAGTTAATTTTCAATTTTTTCCACCTCTTACACCATGTCCTACAATTTTTTTAAAAACATCAAGACTCGGTAAATGTTCAACAAAACAAGGTAACTTTAAATGATAAATGCACAAAAAAGGGTAGTGAACACTTGAAGAGATGAATGACAAGTAGCAACCAAAGTGCTTGAAAGATGAATAGAAACCAATTTAACATTTTAACAACAGGCAAGCAAACCCAAAAATAATAACAACAAATGAACTTGAGCGATGAGAAGCCATTTGAATGATGAACATAAACTAAAACAATTGAGTAATGAGCAAAAACCAAATCACCTAAATAATAATCAATTAAAACGATAAGAAAAAATAAGTCAAACTAAAAGTAACAACAATAACAAACATATTTGAATGATAAGAAAAAGAACAAGAAGGAAAGAATAAAAAGAAAAGAAAAAATGAACTGCAGGGAAAAAAAAAACAACAAACCATGGAGACATTTGGAGAGTGGTGTGAAGGCAATGGGACACAACACACTCAAAACCCTAACCTCTACATCTTAAAGAAGCAAAATTGACATTCTAAAGAAAACCCATTTCAGTTCTATCTTGAACCTCATTTTAGAACTGACACTCCAAATCAAGGTTTAAAAATTTGAAAGTTGAACAGATATTACCTAGTCTAGTTCCCCCCTCTCAATATTTTAAAACTGCACAATTCTTTTTGCTTGGCTATTGTTCACTGGCAAGCTTTTGTCAACATGAGGGAAAAGGAAAAAAAAAACCAACAAAACATGCCTTAATTGCCTACAATATAATATGATGCTTAAGATTTTCTACTTGCATATTTTGAATCTTGCCAAATTTGACTAAGTATACTTGCAGATGATCAGCACTTGAGCAACAGCACAAAACTGGGATAACAAAACACGTGAAGATAATAATAGATTTTCCCAAATGCACCAAGTAGAATTTTTGAACTTGAACAAAACTCTGGTGATGTCCCAAAACTCATTAGTTTATTATAGAAGCTTTAATAAACTATTGTTTACTTGGGATGGATGGGCTCGTGATGCCTGCATGTTCTTTCCACAGGATTTGATCTTCCCAAAATGACTCTCTAGCTAGATGGATAAGATTAGTCAGTTTTGAGGTGGCATGGGTCACCACCACCAGCCCCCCAATAGTGGTAAAATAATGCATGGCTTTTTAGTCTGCTGCTTGATTTGCCACACCAGCAGCAGCATTACCAGAATTACCAGCAGCTAGGCTTGCTCCCATGATCTTCAGCTACTCCCATTTGATACCATGATCTTCAGTTACTCCCATTTGATACCATGATCTTCAGCTACTCCCATTCGATACCATGATCTTCAGCTACTCCCATTTGATACCTTACTTGTCATGGAGGTTCCTTTTAATTTTGTCACAGTCATGCCTAAATTTCAAAAAAAACTTTCATCTTTGACAATTTGTAGCTCGATTCAATTAAGAAAAATCATCTTGGAAATGGATCATCAGTACCATTTCAGCTACATTAACCAGAATTGGAAAAAATAAAATAAAAATCAAGCACTTCAATGGTACTACTCTAGGGAGGATGATGTACCCACAAGTTTCACATCTCGGATGTAGCTTTGTTCCCCATTTTGCAGATTCAAGGTGTTATGATAGTTAGATCATGCCCAGTGACAACAATAAAATGATCTAAACATTCTATTTTTGGATGAAAAAATTACAATCAAATAGTGGAATTTGGCAACAACACGACAAAGACAAGATTTCTCTAGGTCACAAGATTCCTTTGAGATTCCTTTGAGTAGTCCAGATTAAGAAAAACTGAAGTTACAGAGTTCATCAAAGATTCCATAAGAAGTTTCAGTAGCCTCGGTAGCCCCAAAAAACCAGAAGGTTCCTCAAATGTTCCCACTTTCATAATGTTCTGTTTGTAGCCCAATTTGGTTGCAACTATGCTCAACTTGTGCTACGTGACAAATTTACTGGAAAAAAAAAATTAAAAAAAAATCCGTGCTTCCAAGCTTGTTTGTTTTTATCTTATTTGGTTTCTTTTCCTATTTTGTGACAACACCAAACTGGCAATCATCAACAAGAGGATTTAATTAGCCAAATTTTGGCTACAGACCAGAGATGAAAGTTTTTTCAAAAACAAAAAACCTTAGAATCCTTTTAACACTTT
>Ga0209208_10007782_pt1 | contig 14431 bp, 23 predicted proteins | sample S1TSphfallax_3_FD_187694 | JGI IMG/M metagenome (GOLD analysis project Ga0209208, IMG submission 187694) | Host-associated microbial communities from peat moss isolated from Minnesota, USA - S1T2_Fd - Sphagnum fallax MG (SPAdes) (version 2) | ecosystem: Host-associated > Plants > Peat moss >...
GGAATTGCATTGCATTAAAGTAGAATGCGGTTGTACATTAGGGTTTGAGATTTGTCATGTTCTCTCTGTCCTGCATGGAACTCACTGGTGGTGGTTACAGTGCATCAAATTAGGGTTTTGATACTTGTTTCTTCTAGGTTCTTTTGTGTATGGGCAGGTAGTTTATTAGTGGGAGAGTTGTTGGAGTTGTATTGTGAAAGGTGTATCCCATGGCAAATTTATGTGATAAATTCCTCCATGGTACAAAATGTGATGAGAACAGCTACTGCAGATAACCCTCTTACAATGTAGTTTGTTTTCCCTCCTAGCATTTCAATAAAGACAACTGCACGAAATCTAGCTTCTTTACATGGGTGCTGATTGGTAGGCTATAGAATTACAGTGCAGTTGGCATCTTTGTTACAACCATCGTGTGCCCCAATGACATATTTGCAGTGTGTAAATCTTTTGCGATCTTTTAATCTTTGGTGTCTTGCAGAAGTGATCTGGCCACACAATTGCACATGCAGTACACTTGAGCATTTTGTTTGTTCGAGCAGTGGCCTCCATGTAGAAGAATCTTCGTGTGGGAGAAGTTGACACTTTCCAAGCCTGATACAAACACAACAGAGAGGGGAATCAGGCGCACAAGCTTGCCAAGATGGCAAGCCTTGCTGTTGGTCTGATTTTAGAGAAGGTTTGTCTTTGTCCTGCAGGACTTTTGAGTTTACACTGTTCATGGTGCAGGACTGTGCTTTTTGGTTCTGATATCAGTCACATGATGGAAAGAAGCAGTAGGAGGGCAGTGGATTTGGGAACTTACTAATGTTGTTTATATTTGCCAATGAGAGAGAGAGAGAGACAAGATGCTGCAAAAGATGCAATTGTTTTATTCCCAGGGCAAATCCTTGGAATCTCAGCTTGGTATTTTTCAAATTGACTGTTCCTCAGATTGCCTCCAAGGACAAGGACTTCAGATATATGGCCACTTCTGATCTTCTCAATGAGCTCCAAAAGGATAACTTCAAGTTGGACAGTGATACAGAACGCAAGGTTTCACAGATTGTTCTTCAGCAGCTTGATGATGCGTCTGGAGACATCTCAGGGCTGGCTGTGAAATGGTTTGCAATCTCCATTTTGTTTTGGAACTCTTTCTGTTCTCTATTCACCAAGTGTTGTGCAAATGAATGTTGGTAACAATGAGAGTGATTCTGAGAGTTGCGGGTTGATGGGCTTCACCCATACTTGATTTCTTACACAAACCTGGAGCTTGCAGAAAAACTTTATACATAGTCAGCATTTTGTTCCTAAGTGTTGAGGTTATCTGGGAAACTGCAAAGAACTGAGACACTGATCAGATTTGTACTGGATGCAGCCTGGCACCATTGGCGAAGAAGGTCAATGAGGGTAGAGTGGTGGAGATAGTAGAGTCGCTGTGCCAGCGGCTGTTGACAGGCAGAGAGCAACAACGAGACATTGCTAGCATTGCTCTTAAGACAGTGGTTGCAGAGATTTCCAGTGGCAGTGTTGCTCAATGTGTTGTTGTGTCACTCACCCCTAAGCTCACAAAGGGTATCACATCCTCGGTGCGTATTATAATCATGATTTTTGTTTGGAGTTTGACAGTACCAAGGAGCCAGCCTTTTATGTATGATGCTGAGAAGGGTATGACTTCACTTAGATCACTGAGTTGACTAAGAGGTTTCTCTAGAAGACAGGTCTCATGGCAAGGTGATGGTTGGGTCAGGAGACAAGCACTGAGATAAAGAGCGAGTGTCTGGACATTTTGTGTGATGTTCTGCACCGTTTTGGGGGTCTCATGACTGCGGATCATGAAAAGCTGTTGAATGCCCTATTGGTGCAACTGAATTTGCAGCGTGCTGGCCTCCGCAAGCGTGCAATCCAGTGTCTTGGTAATGGCTTATTCTCATACATGCCCCTCTCGGCTATTCCATGTTATGAGTTACATAATCAAGAACAGAATTGTCATCACTTCATTCCTCAGTCCATATCAAACACAGCTAATTGCAGAAAAATGGATGCAAATCCACTGTTGGCATGTCTTAAAGCAATTTCATATGGATACTTGCTTTATGATTGGAACTGGCAAAGGTGAGCAAAGCCCTGATGAGCAGAATGGTGGTTGCAGCATCACTTGCGGCCAGCATGTCAGATGATCTTCTTGCCAGGGCAACTATTACTGTTGTGCAAATCTTGAAGAACAAAGAAGTGAGGCCAGAGATGACCCGGACTAACATCCAAATGATAGGAGCTTTTTGGTGAGAGTTGTTTCTAAACGCTTGACAAGGATTAGGCATGTGCTTGGTTATGGGTATCCATCCTGACTTTCAGTAACTTAGAGAAGTAGAAATCAGTAGATATTTGTAGCCTCACATGTGAGCATCAAACACTAGTACTGGTAATTGGAAGACTGTCAGGCTGTCTGTTGGTGCCAAACCACATCACAGACAGGACCAGATAAATACATGAGGAGCCATGACTTCACTATGATGCAGTATTTTTGTGGGTCTCTGGTGACAACGTCTTGCATAGACTGAGTTTTGTTGGCAGTCTTGTGAAGTTCAGTTGCAAATTACTGACTCTCTATTTTTGCAAAGACAGTTTGATCTTTTACTGTTGTATGTATTATGGCTTCTATCAGCTACCCTTGGTGTGAATCCACAGTGCAAGGAAACCTTGGTACTTATGGAGAGTTTGGGATGCAACTCATACAACTTTTCTTTACCTTTTTGGTGATGTGGCAGTCGAGCAGTTGGATATCGATTTGGTCCACACCTGAATGAAGTGGTTCCACTTCTGATCAGTTACTGTGAGAATGCATCTGAGAATGATGATGAACTTCGGGAGAATAGTTTACAGGTGATCCAGTCCTATTAGTTCCTTTTGGAGAGGGGTGATGTCTGGTTTGCTGTTCACTTGCTGACTAAAACCTAGTGAGGTACATCAGTCTTGCCTGGGGTAACAGGGCTTTGTCTTGAAAATGTGGATTCAGATTGTGAGCTGGATTTGACGCTAGCTGTTTTCTTGTGAAGAGATTGTGAAGTGTGAAATCTGTCTTCCAGGCATTGGAGAGTTTTGTTGTACGGTGCCCTCGGGATGTTGCACCACACACCAACACAATCTTGGACCTTACGTTAGAATATTTGAGTTATGATCCCAACTTCACTGATGACATGGATGAGGACCAGGATGAGGACATGGATGCTGAAGAAGAGGAGGATGAGTAAGAATAACCTTTGTTGCATTTTGGTTTTCTGTATGTTGCAGCGTTGGCAGATTGTTTTTGGTGCCAAAATTATCAAGTTGAACAATGAGTTCAAATTATCATGCATTTCATTGCCTTCCTGGTCATCTCAACCTTTACTGGAGTAGTCTTAGTTATCCAATTTCCTGCTGGAAGATTAACTCTTGATAGGATAAATTTTGGGATGGGCAGAGAAAGTGCAGATGAGTACAGTGATGATGAGGATGTGAGCTGGAAAGTAAGGAGGGCTGCTGCTAAGTGCTTATCTGCTGTGATCTCTTCACGCCCTGAGATGCTTGCTATTCTTTATGTGAAAGTATGCCCTTTATTTCCAACATGCAACCAAAATCATTGAGAAATTGACCTTTGAGATTGGCTTTGATAGTTCACCCTGAGATTGTTGCACTTGGAATATTATCCTCCTTTCATCTTTTTGAGTGATGAGATTGAGGGTCTAAGTTTTGTGAGAACTCTCGGGGCATGGACAGTATGTACCTGATAGTGACAATATCTGATTTGAGCTGACATGCCTTGGTATGGTGTAACAGGCAAGCCCCAAATTGATTGAGCGATTTAAGGAAAGGGAGGAGAATGTAAAGGTATGTACTATGGTCATGCAATTTCATAGTGTTTTGGTAATGGCAGATCTTATATATAATTTGTATCATTGTCTTATATTGCTTCTCAACCTGTTGGTTTTCATCCTCCAGATTGATGTTTTCAGTGCATTTATTGATTTGCTTCGACAAACTGGGAATGTCACCAAAGGCTCTGGAGACATCAGATCATCCGGGTAAAAAAACAGTCATCTTCTTTAGTTGGTTTCTGTGTGTCCATGGATTTCATCTGCAGTCTCAGTTCACATTTTCCTCTGGGATCTGCATCTTGATGAAGGGTCCAAATCGAGCTTCCAACAGTTTAGCAATGTAGCATCTAGAGTGTGTGTGGATGTGATGGGGAATGAGTAACTTCAATTTGAGTGATCTGTCTCAAGGATTGTGGGGAAATGTTTGGCAGCCTGCTGTATGTGTTGCAACTGGAGGTACCCAAGGTGGTCAAGTCACTCAACAAGCAGCTCAGGGAGAAGTCAGTGAAGACTAAGGTGAGAATCATCTTTGGCAACAGTACCATTATCTTTTTTGTCTCTTAGCTGTTACCCAACTTACATTTTTGGTATCTAATCTGCATTTGACCTGCACAAAGGTAAAGAGTTATTTCATTTCTACCTTGAAGAGTGGTTTGCATTCTTAACTCATGCAAAAGTTGTGGGGTGTGGTGGGAACAGGTTGGGGCGTTCTCAGTACTGAAGGAGCTGGTCATTGTGCTACCAGACTCATTATCAGACCATGTGGGATCTTTGGTGCCAGGCATAGAGAAGGCTTTGAATGTAAGTGCTGCTTATGGCAGGGAGCACTGAAGCACTGAAGCTGCTTGACATATGAGAGTATCTGGCAGTCTGCTTATGTTGTTGTACTTGTCACAGGACAAGACATCAAATTCCAACCTGAAGATTGAGGCTTTGATATTCACACGGCTTGTAATGGCATCCCACTCATCAGCAGTGTTTCATCCACACATAAGGGTTTGTTCTCTGGATTTTCTCAGACTATTTGAAGAATCATTTTCTGATCTTCTGTTTTTTGTCAAAATTCCCCTAACCAGCCTTTTGGCACTTGAGTAAGTCAGCTGCAGAAGCATGAGTTGACTTCTGTCAATCATGTTTCATGCTTGTATGATTTTCTTAATGGGGTATCCTTTTTCCTGTTCATTCAGACATTTCCAGATTTGAAGCCCTATAATCTTATTATGGTTCATATCTTAATTTGATTCAGGTTCTAATTCACAAGTAGAGAGAAGTTCTAATACAATTAGGAAGATTCATATATCCAAATGTGGTCAATGCAGGCATTGTCAGGGCCAGTTCTTACTGCTGTTGGAGAGCGATACTACAAAGTCACTGCAGAAGCTCTGCGGGTTTGTGGGGAGCTTGTTAAGGCGATTCGTCCCAATTTTGACACGGTGAGAGTCGACTGTTTGACTCATGGGGTTCAGACATTCCTTCACAGGAGGCAATTTGTGCAATGAATGGCCTCCTGTGAACTTTCAGTCAACTGGATGTATTTTGAGACTTTGTGTCTTGATTAGCACGTGGTTGGCAAAAGTAGTGAGGGTGTCTCAAGAGATTGCTGGCTTCTTCTCAAGTCCTGAATTGTTGGTAGCCCATATACATGTCCTACCTGAGTTGTGCTATGAGAATTTTTGGTAGTGGAATGTAACATTTGTTCAGTGGGAACCCTAAACCCTCTTCTCATTAATTTGCAGCCTCCTGTCTTCAACTATATCCCCTTTGTTCACCCCATCTACAATGCCATCTTCAAGCGGTTGACAGCTCAAGATCAAGATCAGGTTTTTTTTTTTCTAATTCCTGCATAAACATTGCTTGCATCAGTGACTCTAGATGCAGAAGACCTGATTTTGGTGCTGTGTTTGGGAGCCGTAGTCCTTTTGGGTCAGAGAATGGGTGTCTTGTAAAGGAGAGCTAAAAGGGAAGTGAGGCAGTGCAGGAAGTGAAGGAATGTGCAATATCCTGCATGGGCCTGGTGATATCCACTCTTGGAGATCAATTGAAGAATGAACTGGGCACATGCTTGCCACTGCTCTTGGAACGTTTGCGCAATGAGATTACACGCCTTACTGCTGTTAAGGTATAGATTTCTGTGCCTTATCTTTCTTTTGAGATTGATTTGGTGGTTGTGCTTCATCTGTTATGCAAGTTTGAACTTGCATTGTGTAAGGACAACACTGAATATTGTAACAATAATGCATGTCAACAGTCTCAAGAATGGTGTGTGTCGAACTATTTTCTGGCAGGCTTTTGCAACTATTGCCGAGTCTCCCCTGAAGATAGACTTGTCATCTGTTCTGGAACAAGTTGTTACAGAGCTCACAACATTTTTGCGCAAGGTATGTATCTTCATATCTCTTAGTGTGTTAGATTCCATCCAAGGATCAGTCAGTGTGTGGCTTGTATGGTATTCACTGAAGACAATGAGGGTTGATTGGGACAAATCTATACTTGTGGAGGTATGTTATTGTGTGGGATTTTTTGAATGATAGGCCAACCGAGCACTACGCCAAGCTTCTCTGAGCACTCTGAATGCCCTGCTGAAGGCTTACAGCAATAAAATCAGCCCATCCAGTTATGAATCAATTGTCACTGAGCTTTCTTCTCTAATGAGGTATGTTTGTTCAAGTGAGACATATTTTGTCCATTGTGCTATATCTGCAAAGATTGTTTTAATCACTTTGGAAGTTGTAAGATAAGAACTGTAGATTGTCACTGTAAAGTGGCCTTGAAGTGCATTTTGTTGTCAGTGATGCAGATTTGCACATGACAGCACTAGCATTGGAACTTTGTTGCACTATGATGGTGGACAAGCAGCATCATGCTAATGCTGGCATGTCTGTACGTGAACGTGTCCTTCCACAAGCACTTGTGCTTGTAAAGAGCTCCTTGTTGCAGGGTCAAGCATTGCAGGTAACTTCATGATGCACTAGGCTTGGATGCTCTTTTTCCCGATATCAGTTGATTCATTTCATCATGCCACTGCTGATCCAAGCAACTGTATCACAGCATGGCTGAAGAGGGGATCTTTTGTGCTTTGCAGACACTGCAAGGTTTCTTTGCAGCACTAGTGCAGTCAGAAAATACCAGCTTTGAAACGTTGCTGGATGCTCTCCTTGATACAGCTAGAAGTGCAGTAGCACCTGGTGGACCTGCAAGCAAGCAGGCCTTTTATTCTATTGCACAGTGTGCAGCTGTGTTGTGCCTGGCAGCTGGAGATGCCAAGTGCTCCTCAACTGTAGCCATGTTGATCACCACCCTCAGAACCAGTAATGGTACTGATGCGGTAAATCCCTCATCTGAGAATTGTCAACCTTGGAATCTTGCAGTAATAAAAAATTCCCAATTCCCATGGTCTTTTCCAATGTGAATGTCATGGTTCTGCTCATGTCTGACCTGTATTGAGTTTCTATCAGCAAAATCAGTCAAGCAAAATGGAAAACATATTGCTGAGTACATGGACAATTTTATTGAATGAAACTGGTGGAAGGGTGCCTTCTAATTTCTGCACAACCAATGCCTTGTTTACAGACACAGCTGCTATCCTTGTTATGTTTGGGTGAGATTGGGAGGAGAAAAGACTTAAGTGCTCATGCCAACATAGAAGGGGTGGTGATTGGGTCCTTCCAATCTCCATCTGAAGAAATCAAAGCAGCAGCATCATATGCTCTGGGGAACATTGCTGTAGGAAACCTGTCACAGTACCTGCCTTTCATCCTCATCCAAATTGATCGCCAGGCCAAGCTCCAGTATTTGCTACTGCATTCCTTAAAGGAGGTGAAAACCTCTGTCCACCTCTGGGACTGATTCTTATGGCCCCTGGACACATGTTTCTGGTCCTTGTTCCTGTTTGTTTTCATTTGATAGGGTACTGACTCTCTTTCTCGTTCTCTGTTATGGGATTCCAGGTGATTGCACGTCAATCTTTGAATGGAGAGGGCAAAGTTGATTTAAGAGATTCAGATGTGCAAAAGATTTTGAGCCTTCTATTCACACACTGTGAGAGTGAAGAGGAAGGTGTTCGGAATGTGGTGGCTGAGTGTCTGGGAAAGTTGGCGTTTATTGAACCTGAGAAGTTGGTACCTGCCCTTAAGGTAACACAATCTCCTGGAACTTTGTGACTCTCTTGACACTGGCACCTTAGACCTTTAGTTTGGTACCATGGATGGTAATCATAGGCTGGAACAGTTGGCTAATCCACTGTTGCATGCATGGCTTTGCAGGACCGCACAGCTAGTTCCTCTGCCTTTACTAGGGCAACTGTGGTGATTTCAATAAAGTACACAATTGTGGAGCGGCCACAACCAATTGATGCATATATAAAGCCATGTATTGCTTCATTTCTGTTGCTCATTAAAGATGAGGATAGGGTAAGTAACCTTGTGTCTCTGCCAGACCTAGGTAGCTTTAGGGCAGGCTTGTACATTGAATGAAAGGTATTTTTTTGTTGGTAATTATGGAAGCTGAGTGTTGTGGATGTGCATCTTAAGCTCTATTTACTGGTCATGTGAAATCAGAATGTGGCATTTTGAATCAATCACAGTGATAGTTTTATTCATTCTGAGATTTTTGCTGTATCTAAGCAGTAGAGTTGAGACTTGAAATTGTGATTGAATTGGTACAGCATGTGAGAAGGGCTGCTGTGTCAGCTTTGAGCACAGCAGCACATAACAAGCCTGGGCTTGTGAAGGACTTGCTCCCTACTTTGCTCCCTCTTCTGTATGACCAGACAGTAGTGAAGGTATGCCAGTCTACCTTCCAACAATTTTGAGCACATCTCTTTCCATCCATAGCTTACTGATAAAGAGTATAAGTGATTGTACTGCTCAAAACCATAGCATCTGAAAGGGATCTCTGTTGGATGGTGCAGAAAGAGCTGATTAGAACAGTTGACTTAGGACCATTCAAGCACATTGTGGATGATGGGTTAGAACTGAGGAAAGGGGCGTTTGAGTGCATGGATACGCTTCTGGACAGTTGCCTTGACCAGATTGATCCATCTTACTTCATCACCCCATTTCTCCTCTCTGGGTTATCAGGTGTGTTCCACAAGAGCCCAGTGTTGGAATTGGGAGAGAATCTTGTGTACCATATTGAGAGCTTTTTCCATATTTCTGGTGTTTTAGCTGTGTAACTAAAGTTGTCTGGTGGCATGCAGATCACTATGATGTAAAAATGCCATGTCATCTCATTTTATCCAAACTGGCGAACAAATGTGGCGCAGCAGTTCTGGCTGGTATTCAATTACCAGCATTCAACTTTTGATTGCATTCGTCATGCATTGAAGGGATGTGATATACTAACTTCCAAAGAATTGATCTCTATTTTGCAGTTATGGATGCTTTGGTAGACCCTCTGGAGAAAAGTGTGACCAACAAGACAAAGCCAGATGCTGTGAAGCAAGAGGTAGATCGCAATGAAGACATGATTCGCAGTGCCCTTCGTGCAATCGACTCTCTCAACCGGATCAAGTATGTAACTGTAAAGCTCACTTTTTTTTTCCTCAATGCTCATGGAATTTTCTGCCTAGCAGTTAATATTCTGACAAATTACCCCCTCAGGTTTGATGGTACTGAACAACTGTCATGTTGCTTGACAGTGGTGAGCCTACCGCACGATTCAAGGCATTCATGAACCATGTTGTGAAGTCAGGTTCACTTGCTGACAAGTACAGTGCTGTGCGTCATGAGAGTGATACTGTAGGTGGTGGGGATATTATGGACTTAAACTGATTGTGGTCAGTGTAACTCATGAGGCTCTAGTGTGCTGCTGCTCACACTTGGAACCATGGTTCTCAAATTGGCAGAGTGAACCAGGATAGTTTAAATAGAGAAGTTGCATGGGACTTGCAGGTAAGTAGACTGCAACTTAAGGAATGTAGGATATTCTATGTGCATTGCAAGCCTATTTACAGCCCAAAGTTCGGCAATCCATAGTTAGATGCATGATGGATGCTGTAGTGTTTTATTGTGGGTGTTGGCACGCAGTATTGCATGGCATGTCACAACTGTGTACAAAAAGCAGTAATATGATGTGGTTGCAGATTAAGCTGTCACTGCATTTCTGCTTGAAGTTTATTTTGCTGTCTGTTTTGTCTTATGCATTTCATCTAATTATCATCTACATGGTCATGTTTATTTTATTTCAGCAAGTATTGTATTACCTTATGCTGGTTCATCATGTGATGCTATTTAGAAAAACAACAGGCACATTTAACACAGTATCTGGCTGGTCTGCACAATAATCTCACTAACTGTGAAATGTGTGGTAGATGCTGACACCCACAAGAATTTTTTAACCATGCCCTTGTATGCCATTGTACGAGTCATTCATGGTCTACTGTCCTAGTGTTGGGCTTTATTGCCACTTTGGACTAAATTCTAGCTTTATGGTTTGTGTTGAAGTTAGCCTTTAAGCAGAAGGATTGCTCTTACTTGGTCTTGGTGACAAGTGGGTGAAGCTTTTATAATGTCATCTTCAAAGAATGAAGATGATCTGCAGTAGCTTGCGTTTACAGTTTAATGTAGTTGCTTGAGTCTGAATGCAGGAAGTTCATGTTCCACAGTCCAGGTTCCAACATTGGGATCCTGGAACCTGCCTCATGGCACCAGGAAATCAAGTGGTAATAAAAATAAGAACCAACAATATGGATTGGCAAATGCAAAACCCTGATGGACTAGAACAAGCTTTCAGGGATGCCACAGACTTCTGTGTTTCTCATAAAGGGCATTTAACTCTTCTCTGTAAGAATATCAGACAAGGAAACCTTACATCCTTGGTTATCACAAGAGTCTGTGCATTGAAGTACTTATAAGATCACACTCACTAACTTCAACTCCAAGCAGAAAAAATCCTGTGACAAGCTTAACAATGGCATTTACATTTGTATGCAATTGGCCACATCAGCTATTCCAACAAATCGGTCATGCATAATCAAATATTATCCTTCACCATGGGGACTGGAGGTGGGAGAGAAAATGCAAAGAGTTCTCAAAGAATAGATACCCACAAGATACTAATCTAGTCCTTCTCTATGGTCATCCACCTGCCCTTGCCTCACCTTCTAAAAACCTTACATTGGTCTGGAAAGGGATAGCTCTACCTCTGGCAGCTGCCCCACAAGCCAGAAGAAGGTGGTTACATAAATGCCCTGCTTCTTTTGCTGACTTTGTTTGCTGTCAATCACAGCTCTAAAAACTGCACACTTGCAGGTTCCCCTCTTGGTCCAGCTCTAAGAACAGCATGTTGACCTTGATGCACTTGAAGTTGCGCTATTTGATGCATTGAGCTTGATGCTGGTTTTTACAGGCTGTCATACCACATAACCAAACAACAGCAAAAGTCAGCATCATCTTGGTGTTACAATTTAAAATCCCCTTATAGTCAGGTTTCTTTGTCTTTGAGTGAGGAGTGTAGGTGGAGGTATTCTTCACAAACAGGAGACACTACACAAACCATACAACTAATGTGATGCTTTGCTATTAGTGTGATTCTCTTCCAACATGGAAGCAGGTCATAAACTAACTTCCATTCCCTCCTTTCACATCATAACACTCCACCTATACTCCATGTTCATCTAGCACAATTGGCTTACAACCTTAACATACCTCAGCATGACTTGAATCAGACTCTGCCACCCGATTCTTGATATCCCTTGCAATGGTGAAGAAGACATTCTCAACATTGAGGTTCGTTTTGGCACTCTGCATGCCACACTACATCAAACTTCCTCTAAACTACATAATGCTTGCAAGGAGAACATCAAGAACATTTGCATGGAACCCATGCACATATTTGTTAGCCGACAACACCAAGACCAAACCTATGGCAAGAGAGTACCTAAGCACCAAGAACAAAACATGAGCTAGGATTATGTTATCTTTTCATGCTATCCAGGGAGTCAGTTTCACATCAATGTAAAAAAACAAATACAGTGTTCCCCCAAGCTGTTGATTCTGCCATATAGAAGCACCATATGTGAATGGCACTTTGATTTTTTCCATTGGTCTATCCAGCAGTACAGGCCATGATTGAATAGCATGTTGAATGCACAAGATACAGATGGCCAAAAGAAAGGGCAACTCACAGTTTCAAAAAACTTGATCCCAAACTCATCTGCAAGTGCTTGACCTTTTGCAGTTGGCACTGCCTGCCAACATATAGATTGCATATCAGCAGCATGCAGGATTGAAAGAGTGAACTGTAATCTTTTATCTGATGGGTTCTTAACAGTCTAAGAAACCTCCAACTAACTTATCTGCATAAACAATCAGAGAATTGCTTGCAACAGCCACATTTAACTTCCAGTACATTGATGGTCAAGGCAGAAACACTGCTGCTCAGAACATACCCGTTTGCTCTCATCCATATCAGCCTTGTTGCCAACCAGGATTTTGTTCACATTGTCTGATGCATGTAGCTCAATGTTTCTGATCCAGTTTCTGATATCTGGGGCAACCAGATCAATACTCAGTTTCATTGCACTACAGGAGACTAAATTCATAATTGGTCAAAAGAAAAACAACCAACTGAACCCATCCTGCACCTCATACCACCTGATCTAGCCCTGCAGGATTGAAAATGTCAGAAAAATATTTGTTGCAAGTGCACAGTAATGCTCAGTCCACACAATAGAGTACTTCAGGGTACAAAACTGCAGCAATTTTTTTCATTGCAAATTCCCTCCACAGCCACCCACAGAGACCATTGCACTGGTCCAATGACTCTCTAATTGGTTCAAGTGCTATTGATGAACAACAGTGTGATAGAAGGACTGCACAAGGACACAAAACACTTGGGTAAAGTTTGTACGACAGGGTATTCAGTACTGTTGAAAGAAGATTCATCTGTGACATCGTACACCAGCAGAATGCCCATTGCACCTCGGTAGTATGCTGCAAAAATAACCCAAGGACATATGACTACTGAGAGGATTCCAACATCATGGAGAAGAATGAAAAAGAGCTGCAAGGACATAACTACTAAGATGATTTCCCTCATCATGGAGAAGCACCACCAGCTCAAGCGGAAACATTGCACATGTTTTAACTGCCAAAGCAGGCATTTAGCATCATGAATCCACAGCCAAAGCAAGTAGCACAAAGACTACAATATAGTGCTTTGGAGAATGCTCTTGTAGTCCACCCTACACAGCAGACAGTGAGCAGTCAAACCAACCTGTTGTAATTGTGCGAAAACGCTCCTGACCAGCAGTATCCCATATCTGGAGCTTGATGCGCTTATTATCAAGCTCAATGGTCCTGATCTTGAAATCAATCCTGTAAGATAGGACAAGTTTTCAGATACATAAACATGGCTTCATCATCAAGACCTAATGACAGCAGCAGCTTCATCAACCCCACTAACTACTACATACAAACTCCTGCCGAATACATTTTTTTCTTCGCATAGCCTATGGTAGTTTTCAGATACAGAAGCATGGCTTCATCACCACAAACCGGCACGGTACATCAAGACCTGATGACAGCAGCAGTGTCACTACTACTCCCACTAACTACTACATACAAATTCCTTGCGAAAACATTTTTTCCTTCACATGCCCTATGGCAGTTTTCAGATACAGAAACATGGCTTCATGATCACAAACTGGCACAGCAAATAGAGACCTGACCGCAGCAGCAGTAGCGGTGTCACTACTACTCCCACTAACCGTAGTACATACATACAAATTTTCCTGCCGAAAACAAAACTTTTTCCTTCACATACATACCCTATGGTAGTGATGAAACTCGTTGTGAAGGTGTCATCAGAAAAACGAAGGAGAAGGCAACTCTTTCCCACACCTGCGAAAGAAGAAGAAGAAATTCACGTGCATTTTAGACTCCACCGGAGTGCGTAAAAAAAATTCAAAAAATTAAAGCCTTGTAACAACAATCATCAGCTGAAAATTCGCTCACAAGGGAAAGAAGACAAGCAGGGATTCATAGATACAGAACATGAGCAAGGGATATGGACAAAGGGAGAAGAAGAAGAAGAAACCCTAATATTAAAAAAAACCACCAAAGAAAAGAACAACACCATGAATCCTCTTCCTCCTCACCACTATCCCCAATCAACAGCAACTTGATGAGTTCGTCGTAATTCGCCCGACCTCTTGCTCCTCCTGCTACTGCCATTTCCTCCTCCTCCTCCTCCTCCTCTCAACAGAGAAACCGCGCTACAATCTCCGAACAAGATGGTTGTTCTTCTTCTCCCTCCCAACGACCTTCCCTCGCGCCTAATGCACTGCAGCACCAAACCCTAATTCTTCTCTCTGCAATCAAATTTCAGTACCTTTTTACACAGAGAAAAAAAAGGGGGGGGGTGCGCCGCACAGTAGGGTTTTTTTTGTGGTTTTGGGTAGCGAATTTTCGTATTCTGGCGAGTTTTTTTTCTTTTCAAAACAGTCCAGAAAAAACTGTTTTTTGGAGGGGGGGTTTTTTTAAATCGCCATTTACCAGAGAAAATTGAATTATGTTTTGCCAGATTTATACCAGGATGCCCGACATTAAAAAAAAAAAAGTGGGCAAATGGGCAGTTTTTTAACGACCGTGTTGTCAATT
>Ga0209208_10007784_pt1 | contig 14430 bp, 6 predicted proteins | sample S1TSphfallax_3_FD_187694 | JGI IMG/M metagenome (GOLD analysis project Ga0209208, IMG submission 187694) | Host-associated microbial communities from peat moss isolated from Minnesota, USA - S1T2_Fd - Sphagnum fallax MG (SPAdes) (version 2) | ecosystem: Host-associated > Plants > Peat moss >...
GGGAACAGAGTGGAACAGGGTGCAGTATCCAATGCTCTGTGTGTTTCCTACTGAATGAATATCCTGGAGGCAAGATGAAAGTTGAACAACATGCCCACACCTGTTCATCTTCCCTGGATATCAAAGGCTGCTTGAAGATGAAAGAAAAGTTGGGAAGTGAAGCATTCTGTTCTCAAACTGAGGAGGAATGTTTGGGCCATATCATGGTCTGTGACTTCAGGAAAGTTATACTTGAATTTGACCAGAGTGGAAGTGAGTACAGCCAGGTACACCACAGAACTTTATAATTTTTTTCTGTAGTTGTAATTCAGTTTGCCTTGCATCTAGTGTATATGACTCACATTCCTTGTCATCTGGTAGTTTCTCAAGCTGAATAGCAAGTTGATTGTTGCCTTTGGATAACATCTTGCATCTCAAGTTGGTCAACAAGAGTAATGGGATTCATTGTTTTTGTGAGCTTAGCTAAAAGGGTAGAAACAAGCTTATAATTAATCATGTGGAACTTTGTCAGATTATCCAAAATAATTGTTTTTGAGTTAGTAAAATGGATTTTGATTTCCTCTACTAAATTAAATTGAAAAAATTAAAAGATGCATAAAACACTAGTTGCAAATGTGGATGAAGTCAATAGTCAACAAATGCTTCACCATCTGTATACTATTGCATGCTATATATATTATCATGAAAATCATCAACCTACATAATCACATGTGGCAAATGAAAAAAGTTTTAATTCTTTTTTTTACAAAAAAGATAGTGGATTTTCATTGTCTATCTTAAATCATTTTTGAATGTGACACAGGGCATAATACAAATATGTCACATGGTATTTTTAAAATTTTGGGCCAAAATGAATTGAAATCAATATTTAGGCAAGTAGGTTGAATTAAGTAAATAGGTAGGTTAAGGAGGTTTGTAAATATTTTTAATTTCTTTTAGGTTTAACCTTATGTTTATGCTTTTTAAAGGGCTAAGTTTTTTTTATTGTTTCACCTCAATTGACGTGTGTTTTTTAATGTGCAAATGTAAGACAAAACCTCATTTCATATGTTTTGTCCTCTTTTTAAATTTTGTAAATTACATAACTAAATAGATAAGTAATTAAAAAAATTTAATTAGTTAATTAATTACTAATTTTACTTACATAATAGTCAATAAATTATTTAATTTTGCTATAAATTATTAATTATAGAAATATATTAATGGTTCTTAAATAATCAAATAAATAGTTAAAATATTAACCAAATAGTAGTTCATATAAGAATAAATAAGTAATTAATAACTGATAATTATCAACTAAAGAATAATTAGTGTAATTAATTAATAAGTAGGTAATTTACGTTAAGTAGGTAGGTAATTTAGGGTAAATAGGTAGGTAAACACAAATAGATATGTTAGTAACCCATGCTAAGTAAATAAACTAATGTATATAGGTAAGTAGGTAGGTAGATAGTAATTTGCTTAAATAAAAACAAAATATAACTTTTCAAAAACACTAATGGAAACATACCCCCATTATACCCCTAATAGAACACAACAAAAATACACATACTTTTCAAAAGTTTCATAATACACCTATGTATACCACTAAGGGTTATGTTGACAGTTTAATGGTATAACTAAACTTGGTTCCATTTGCTACCAATGGGACATATGGGCATGATCATGGATAAAACCAAATCTGAAAAGTAAGATGAAAAAATCATTAGTCACAAATGTAGTTGTAACATAGTCATAAGAACATTCAAAGGTGCAAAATAGTTACCAAAAAATTTATTTAAAGCTAGTTGGAAATGACAATTAATTGCAAATGCATTGGTTGCATATTGAGGGATTTCTTTTAATGTTGTTATGCATGTCTTGAATACCAAGACAATATGATAAATCACCACTTTCAATCATAGCAAATTCATTGGCTAATTTTGCTTTGGATTGACTTTGTATTTTGCAAGGGTTCAATCGAAATGATAATTGCAAGTAACCACTCATTAATTTAGAGGTAGATCCTATAACCACAATGTGTCATTAAACATTATATATTGATATTTAACATCCAAAACAATTACCATTATGTAGCATTAGGTGTGGATCTAGAGCAACAACAATTGAGGTTGAATCATCAAAATGAGATGCAAGTGCTTGTGCAAAGAAATTTTTAGGTTTTGCTTATCTGAAACCCAAATTTCGACGTTTTGTGGAAAGATATTGACATTTTGTTAATTATTGTTAAAATCTAAAACAATGAATGGAAGGTAATTGTGGAGTTATAATTTAATTGGCATCATTGATATATATATCATATATATCATCATGATCAAATGGGAAAGAACTTGGAAAAGGTTCTAATGGGGGAAAAGTAAGAAATTGTGCATGAATACTTGGGTCTACAAGTTGCAACATTAATGGTGGTGAAGGAAATGGAAGAACACCACCCAAATTAAGAGTCAAAAACTCCCATCTACAAAGTATAAATATAGTCGACCTTGTCATCCATTAATGACATTGGATTTAATTTCAACCTTAATATAGTAGTGAGAATTGAAAAAACATTTATGAATTTAAAAAATAACGCCACAAATGATCATCAAATATCACACCAACTAAAGATATTTTTGTGTGTGGACATGTTATATAATTTATAACCCTTCACACTAACACTTTCATCATATCCAATAAATATACACCAAATGGATTTTGGCTCATGATTTCTTCATGTGTCATTGAAAACATGGGAATATGTAATGCATCTGAACACTTTGATATGATGAAACTAGGTTTTTTACCCCTCCAACATTCATATGGAGTTTTTTCGTAACGGGTAGAGGTATAAGACTAACTTTGAATATAACATGTAGCAATTGCTTCTCCCCAACGGATATTGACAATTTGGTTAATTACAACACACTTTTAGCATATTCCATTAAAGTGCTATTGTTTTCATTCTAAAACTCCACTTTGTTATGGGGAGTCAAAATTTGTAAATTGTTGAACAATTCCATGTAATTCATAAATGCATTAAAATATTTAGATTTAAATTCAACACCATTATCATACCAAAACATTTTGATTTTCTTGTTAGTTTGATTTTTCACATATGTTTTGTAGACTTGAAATTTGGCAAAGATTTCTTATTTTTAATGAATGAAATAAAAAATCATAAACCAAGAATATTCATCAATAAAAATAACAAAATATTTGGCATCACCTTGAGTTAGTGTTTGCATCGAATTTGAAAAGTTTGTGTGTATCAACTCCAATAATTTAATTGATTGTGAATTGGATTTAAAGGGGAAACTTGACACATGGTGTTTGCCAAGTATGCATCCTTCACATATTGGAATACTCAATATTGCCCCACCAATCCCCATCACAATTTCAAAATTTTGCATTTGTTTGATGGCATTCATATCTAAATGCCTTAGTTAATGATCCATAAGATATTTTGCAATGTTAATGTTTTGGTAGTGGTGGAAAGACTTGAGGCAACATTAGATGTGTCAAATGAATTGGTCACAATGACACTAAGTGATAAATGACCTTCTTGTCAGTAATGGGAAACAAATTGTTTATTATTTTGATCCAATGATTTGATGACACAATGTACAATTGAATAAATTGATGTTCATTTTCAACTACATGAATTTGGACTAATGGATAACACACACAAAGTGTTAGCTTAGAGGGAACACTAAAATCCATTTGTCATGTGTTGACATTGCTAAAAAAATGTTTAATAGAAAGGGTGATGGAACCACAATAACATCAACAAAACCAAATTATGATAGGTTGAAGGTTCTTTGTTTATATGTTTGATTATTCAATATATTATATGTATATTATTGCACTTGTGAAACAAATGTGTGGGAGGTGGGCTTCAAATTTTCTAACTAGTTGAAGATGGTTTGTGCACGAGCATAAAGTTTGAGCTTGGAGCTTTGAACTAGGAACTTAAAGGTTAATGTGATTTTAATCCATCTACATGGATGAATATGTCCATAGATGAATGATTTCATATGGATGATTTTCATTTGTGATTTGGATTCAATAAATAAATCACTGGATGAAATTCATCCATGATTGGAAGATAAATAAATTCAAAATTATTTATATCCATTTTCATTTGTTGTTCAAGTATTAATATTTCAAACTTGAATGTTAATTAATAATGATGGATAATTAAATTGTGATAGGAGGGAAAAATATGATGATGATACCAAATAATTTTTAAAAAATTGTTTAAGAAATCATCTTCATGAAAAATGTTAAACGATTCAAGAAATATTTTTATGGAATGAGTGTCAACCCCCGCCCCCACCCAATTGTTATCAACAATATTATATATTTATTTTGTGAAAAACTAAGGTGTTTTGAAAATAAATAATTATTAAAAAAACTTCATTATCATTTATGATAGTAGGGTTTTTAAAGAAAAGTAATTAAGGTGCCTAAAATTGAATTTTAGTTTATTTCAAAAACCCATTATCACCGATGACATTACATAGTTTAAAAATATTCAACACATTTAAAATTCATTGTTGTCAACAACATTGGTTAAATTTGAAGAAAATGATGATGCCCCCTTCACGAAGAATGAAAAAAAAAACCCCCATTATTGTCAACGATAGTTATAAATAATTTTGAAAAAAATTGTAGCACCTTTAGAAGAAGGGGAGGAAATAACCCATTGTTGTCAACGACATTGTGTCCATTTGCCCATAATTTTTAAAATAATAATAATAATATATATATTTTCAAAACCAACAATGGCCATGGGGTGGATATTAACATAATAATGGCAATATAATTAAGACACTTTGAAAATAATGGCATTTTAAAGTATAGCTAGGAAATACATTTATAATGGAATTTACATTATATTATTCAACAAATGGTATATCATATCAAATTAGATTGTGTTTCATGAAGTTTTAGTTAATTATAATACGGAAAAAAAATCCATAAATTTTTAATGATAAAATAAAATAGTTATCCATAATTTTAATGGATCTATTTATTAAAAACATGCAAATGCAATTAGTTTTTTTCATCTTTACATTAGAGGAATGCTTACATTCATCCTCATGTTTTTTTTCAAAGTTTACTAGTACAACATTCATTTTGCAATTAAATTGTTGGGGTTTATTTGCATGTGTAAAGGGGGAAATACATTTTACCATCCCAGGTTCCAACTTTAGGCTCATGTTATAGTTTCATGTAATAACTTGCCTCCTAACTGGTTTTTGCATTTTAAATCTTCATGTGTTCATATCTATAGTTGATGCTTGAACTAAAATAAAAATTTGTTCCAAACATTTTTCCATAATGATTGATAATGGCAATGTTGGGTCTGCATTTAAATCTTTTTCCATTTGTTTCTCAATGCCTTGAATCACTGTGAATAATGTAGTAGCATTGGCCTATAATGCAACAAGTTGAAAATTAAATTTGAATGTTCTTGTGATTAGTAGTTTCAGTTCCATCCTTTCATAATCATGCTTTTCATATCCTTATCCTTCATCCATGTGACATGCAACTAGTTACACATTTTTTTGTTTAGGTTTACTTATCTTGAAATTAACACATGGTTTTTGTTCATTGTCAATTTTCTCTTTGATAACTATAGTTGTCCAAGTATTGAATATAATTTAAAAAAACATGTTTTAGTGTTCATTGCAAAATCACATTTGTAGGTTGTAATTCACTTGTGCAATTTGTTAACATTACAACAAAAGGTGTCCTTGTACGCCAAGTGATTTCACTAGATTTTGAATGAATTCATTGGGCTTAGTAAATAGGGACTAGTTGGAAAGTAGTGAAATCCACTAGTTTAATGAACTACATCCACATTTTGTAGTAGTGTAGGATGAAAATGGTTAAAATGTTGGAGAGTTTCTTTTCATCCAATCTAGAAAGTTTTTGCTTTTATGCATTGGCCAACAATCTAACAACAAAAACATCTTATGATGTTTTGGCAAAATTAATTATTCATCTATGAATGCATATGTGACAACAAGCCTAATCTTTTGAATAAATCTTTTCAATGGGTGTAAGCAATATATTTTGTACATAATTGTTACCTTGTTTTCTACTTGAAAACACAAAAAAAATAGTTTTCAAATTTATAACCTTCCTTTAACATTTCAAAATAAATGAAACTTTTAGTTTTTTTCATGGGCATCTCTCGCACCCCTCTAATTTTTTGAAGCAATTTGTGTCATATCATTTGGACTTGAAAAAATACCCAAAAAAATCCCCAACAATTACATCAAATTTCAAGGGTTAGGGATGCTTTTAGTTATGAAAAGGAACTTGATTAACCAAAAAATATATATTAGAATTTTCACCACATCAATATTGAAGTGCTTGAAAAAGACCCAAATACTTGCAAAAACATTTCATCTACTTTCAAGTACTTGAACTTTATTTTTCAAACTGCCACAAATTTTAAGTCCAATTCAAATACTTGTAAGTAGTTAAGAAAACCATGTTTATAACAATTTAGCTTTTGAAGTCTATGCAAACAAAAGTTAAGAAATAATGTACTCAAAAAATATATATATTATCCCCATAAAATCATATATTAATTAATCATTTTATTTAGGGAGCCCAATATTTTGTTGTTTACAATACTCTTTGTGTTTACTTTACCATACTTTCACCCCAATGTGGTTTCCAAAGTTGATCAATGATTTTCATTAAAGGTGATATCCATCCATTATTGATGTACATCATCAGAAACTTTGCATCCTATGATTTGGTAATGGAAAATTTGTTCTTCATAACTTTGTACATTTGGCACATGGATGTCATATGTTTAAAAACATGTATGAAACACATATAAGTACATGAGAGATTTTCATCAAACATGAAAATGGATGAAAAGTAGGAAGATTTTTTACTTGTAGTTGTTGTCATTTTGAAAGTTCAATTCATCTATGGATTCAAGAATTGATGAATTCACTTTCTTGCGACTTTGAGTCTTCTAGGTGAATTATGTATGATTTGAAGAGAGAGATTTTATCATGACACACACTAAAGGTGTTGTATTGTTGAAGTAGCAAGTGGTTGATTCACCTCTTTCATGTTTTGTAGCATAATAATTAAGGTATTTCAAAGTTTTGAATATTTTTCAAGTATTAACATGTTTTGTTCATTCATCTTTGTTTTAATCCCAAATTGTTATGTATGGATGTAATTTGATTTTAGATCACCATGGGCTTTAATCCAATTTGACAAATGGGCCTTCTTAATTTTGCATATGAGCTTGGGACTTTTGACTTCTTGTATATTGTTTGGAGGAAGCACAAGGCTTGTGAATTATTAGTGTATTTCTTCACAAGAGCCATTCAACGGGTGGCAAAAGATTTGGTAGAAACTAGTTCATGTATTCCTCCATTGGCTTTTATCATGAACTATAGGCCTTTCATGTTGCCCTTCACTCAGCTCTTACTTGATTTCATAGTTTGATAGCAACTTTATAACATACTTTCATGGACTACTCAATGGCCACTTTTCTATTTGTTTTGAAATGGTTTTGTTTAATAAAGTTTATTTCATGTTGTAAGTGATTTTTTTGAAAATAAAATTAGTAAATGTATTATGTTGTTATTTGTTGTTTCCCATCTTTTATTAAACACTTAATTTTTTTTTTGTCAAGTCACTATTTTATGCTATCATCTTAGTTTTACCAAACAAACTTTGGTAAAATACTAACGTAGCCATGGGTCAGGTTCGACATTAAATAATTATTAAAAACTTGGAATGAATGTTTTTGAAAATAAAATGTTGAAGCATAAAAAAAGTGATAAAAATACATTGGAAATGATGAAAATTTGATAAATGCACCTTGAAAGTGAAAAAAATATGAAAATTTGTAAAAGTTGGTAAAAGAAATAATGCCCCTTGTTAGTCATTAAAAAAGTGTCATAATATTGGTGAGTATCCCCACACAAATTCAATCATAATTTGTCTAACTAGTGATATTTTTCTTCATAAGCATAAAAAATGAACTCAATAGGTAGATTTTAAATGAGGGGGTGGGAGTGTGAATGTTGAAACATCATTATTGTTAGAAGGCAATTGAATGCTCAAACAAATTTCATTAAAAATTTTCATTTGATTAACAAAAAATTTAGTAATTATTTTTTAAATAAACAAATGTTTTTTTTGAAAATAATTAATTATTCATTTTTAATGCGTCAAACCTTGCCCAAGGCTATGGTACTACAAATCATTACTTTAAATTGGTATCTTGTATCTATCTAATTTGGTACCTAATAATGAGCTACTAAAGTTTACAAAATAATGATACAAATAATTTTTAAAAAGTGGTTACATACTTTCAAGAAATTGCATTTGGATAGAAGAATGAATGAATGTTACATGCCATCCATGTGCAATATCCAATTATTCATAATTCTCAACTTTCAATTTATTGAGAATATTAAAAAGTAAAAATTGAAATGAAAATGAATAAATGAATAAATGATCTTCCAATTAAATGCTGAAACTACCAAGGTACTAACAATATTAATTAGTTGTGGAGTGCCTTTCAAGTTAGTATTTTTATTTTTATTTTTGCAATGAGCTTTTTTGATTGGCCCATCACAAAAGATTCTAAAAATTTGGAAACCCCCTTATATAGAAGTATTCATTCCAAACGTAGAAAAACATGTCCCATGTTGGTTCACCTATATAATTTCCAAGAGGACATCAGTTAGCCAAATCATATGCAACAAAATCAGGTGATGTTGAAAACATGTTGAAAACCTATTAAGAATTTGATAGGAACACAATGAAAATTGATGAACAAGCATTCAAAACAACACAAATCCAACACCCCTGCCATCATGCCCCAAAGAAAATTAGTTGTGTTTGCCCCATACATGCTTAGTAAAACCTAAAATCATACGTGCATGTCTACTATCTTAGGGCAATAATTTTTTTTATAACATAAAAAGCAACAACAATACAAGCAAATTAGAAATTAATTTCATTATATTTTTGTCATTAAATCTTCATCAAAGCTTTATTGAAGTTTTTAAAGTAACATCAAATCAGTTTAAAACATTTATATTTCAAAAAAAGAATTTTATATTAAAATTTTGATGTATTTTAAAATTGAAATGTTGTATTTTAATCAATTCTTGCATAATCCTTCAAATAATTTTTTTGAAAATTTCATTTTAATAAGATTTAAAGAAATTGAAGCTAATTAATTGTATGTTTATCAAACCAATTTCATTTAAAAAATTAGTCATATGATTGTTTTTTACATTTCATAATGATATGAAACCTCCTGATACAAAAAGGCAAGTGACAACCCAAAAAAATAAAATGATATAGAAGCATGGTTAAATCAATTACCCGACATTCATATTTTGAGAAGAAACCCAACAAGTAGATGGGTAGATTTCCAAACAACCCATCAATTGGATGGGTGCACCCAACATCTACACATGTATGTCCATTGGCTTGGCGCAATAAAAACTTGGGCACCCCTAAGTGCATGCAGCTCACCTCATTGGCTGCCAAAAATTTCCATGCCTACTTGTATTCTGGATCATTTTTTGCATGGGCTAATGGTAGGGGCATCAATTATGGGACAAAGTTAAAATAGTATAGACCATTTTGAGTTTTTTTTGCATATTCTTGAAGTATGCAATATTGATCATAGGTTTTCAGGGGGTCATCAGTTTGCCTAGGGGAAAAATTTTAAATGGAAATTTATTTTCTTTTGGGTTTTCTAGTTGGCAAGTTTTGAAATTTAAAAATCTTCTTAAATTTGTGTGTTTAGTTTTAGTTGATAGCAAAAATATAGACATATGCTTAAATATTTTATTTTCATTTAAAAAAAAGCCAGATTTGGCTAAATTGTCATCTACAAGAACACATCATCCCCCAACAACAATTATGGTACAAACAAAGTGACAACATTAGAAACAGTTCCCAATGAACTGAAATTGTTGCAAAAGTTCAAAACATATTATTAACTAAGAAAGACAATCCAAAAGAAGATCCTCAGGTTTTTGTTCCCTTTCTTTTTTTCTGTGCTTTTTGGTGCAATAATATGAGCTATGATTATGAAAGGAAGTGCAAATTTTATTTATTTATTTATTGGCACAAATGGAAAAATGCAAGGAGGTGCAATTTTCAACATCACACAAGTTGAAAAAAATATATAACACTTCTTTTGCAAAATTAAGTTTTAAAACAAAGTCTCATTTTCCTTTTTTTTTCACTCAGTCTCTAGTCTCTACAAGGTTCTTAACATACTTAACATACTTAAGTTAAGAATGTTAATTATTTAAACATATTTAAATAATTAATGTTAACATACTTAACATTATGTTAATTAAGTAGGTACACAAAAAGATACATACTTAACATTTTTGGAACTAGAATAGGTAGTTCTTTTCGCTTTAATAATTAAAAAAAAAACCCTAACTGCCTAGACAAGAATAATAATCTTAATTTATTAGTAGCATAATAAATAGTTGTAAAATATAAAGGGCCCTTGGCTCATGCGTGGGTCACAAGTGTGAAGAAAAAACCTTTGCAACCAATGAAAATGTTAGAAGTGGTAGCTTAAATTGTATTCTTTTAATTGTTTTTGGGAAGCAAGTACTTAGCTGTGTAGGGCATTAATGCTATTAGTAACTATGAACCTCCCTTTATCCAAATTTGGCTATTACTAACTACGAACCCCCCTCCTTTATCCAAACAGTTTATCCAAATTTGGCTATCAAAAGGATGTGAAAGCAAAAAAGTTGGAACATCCAACAGAGAAATCTGGCGATCTTGCAAGGAAATTCAATTCAATTTGGCTAAATTCATTGGCCTTAGGCATTGACATTTTTAGTAGTTACAATTCTGAACAGTGTTTTTCCCCCTCCCCCCAGTTTTGGACATAAGATAGTTTAGCCAATTTTTGGTATAAATACAATATGAAAAAGTAAAAAAACTTGAAGCATCCTTCACATTTTCGGCTAAATGACAGAATTGAGTAGAGAAATTTGGCAATATTTCCTTTTTTTAAAATCGAAATTTGAAAAAAAAAAATTTGCCAATTGCTTAAACTTAGCCAGAAAAAAACATAACCACTCATATTTTTAGCCAGTTTGAAAAAAACGCCAATTACTTACGAATTATTGCCAAGGTAGGTTTTTATGGGGTCATGTGTAGACGTCCAAAAAAAAAAAAACCTTGTTGTAGTTAACATTGGTTTTCTATGAAATGCACAAAATATGACATATTTGTGATGCCAAAAATTTCTTTCAAAATATCCAAAACTTTGACATATTTGAAACATATCCACCATCAAACTACTCATTTAATTTTCATGCGTTGACTTGCAAGAAAGATGGTGTCTAGGATCGAAATGAGAAACAAAAGAAATTAAAAATAAAAATCACGAACATAGCCATCATCATCAACACTGAATTTACTCTACTAGTTCTAGATTTTGAATGCAAGAATAAAATGGATTGAAAAGTTGCAAAGTGCAACATGCTGGTTCAGCATTAAAGGACTGAGAACCTAGATGAAAATTCCAAACATGTGGATAGGTAATTAGATGTCAACAAATATACATCCAACACATAACGGGTCTTGTTGGTAAGCAAGTAGGTTCTCTAATTGATTTTCAACAAGTTTAAGGATCAATAAGTAGGTTATCAATAAGTTAGTTACTAATAACCAACCATTATACCCTCATCAATAATCACTCATTTTCTCAATAGCTGACCAACATCGGTCCAAACCCATTTTCACACTACCTATTTGAAGGTTGCACTTTATCCAAAATACAATAGTACAGGGGCATAGCTTCAGCACTGGTCTATTGATTAATTCATTAATTAATTAGTTAATTTTGAAATATTTCATTTTGAAAAATAAAATATTCCAAAATATTGCAGAATAATCTAAAATATTCTTCCTTGGTACTTCACCGAAGGATTTTCTTTGAGAAAAGAAAAATTTCTGAAAATTTTAGCATTTCTAGAAATAATATAATTTGTGCTAAAGCCACCAAGTTATTGTGATATAGGGTATAGGTCATTTTCTGGCTACCAGTGGGCCTACTCTTTATCTTAGTTATATAACCGAGGTTATATACCAGACTCGGTTCTCAGATTTTTGAGAACCATGGTGTTATATCAGAATTTGTTTTGTTTTGGGGGAAGAATCACAATTAAATGCGTTTGAGAACCGTCCTGAGAACCGTTGGTTGTGAGGTCCATTTCCGATAACCGTGTAACAACACTGGCGTAACAATTGATAACAATGCTAATTTGGTAATATTTGATGATGATTGATTAAATTTTTTGACCTGGTCCAAATTTGAGAAAACAAAGTAAATAGTAATTCTGCCCGAAAGACTTTCATTTTTGTTTTGCCGCCTGAAGTATTAGCTTGACCAAGTGTCTGAAGCATTTGGGAACTTTTATTGGCCATTTTGCCTGGACACTCATTGTGTGGCAAAAGTGGGCTCAATTGGACTCACACAATTTTTCTGAAAACAACAAGGGGTGTGTCACATTGTGGCCTTGCCATTTACATTAAAATGGATCTTAAGGCAAAAGAAGAACTATGGAAACTCAAATATTTCATCATGCAAAAATATTATTAGTCTTCAAAAAAATCCTCTAAAAGAAACCAAAATCCTTCAAGATATTATAACTCTATAACTAATCTCAAGTTTCAACACAAGCCAAACTATCATCTTTCAAAAATTGAAATCGTTGCCCATGAAACTATGGGTATTAGGAGCTCTAAGATCAAAGCTTAAGTACCAACATCGGGTGAGAAGCAATGTTGGGTGGGTTCAGGGTATTAGGTATGTCCCAAGTTTAAGGCATTTGAATCAAAGGCTTAGAATTTTGTTCAAACTGGATTTGGATCTAGACCGTGCAACTGGCTTCTTGTTCAAGCTCAAACCCCAAATTGGACTTGGCTATCATCCTTTCTTTAATTAGGTCCAAGTTCTTTAATTATATAAGTAAAAGTTTTTGAAATGGAAATACTTAAATTGTGTCTTTCAGGCAAGTTATTAATTTTAATTGGTTATACATTTATTTATTAAGGAAGGTAACTTTGTTGTGTGTTTTGTTGTGTGTCACATTGAGATCTCCCAAACCATCGAGCTCTTGGTACTATTATGAAGCCCTTTGATGAGTAGGGGTGTACTGAGGTGGATTTACAATGTTTAAACATATAATGCAAGAGTTGTTGAATATTGAACAATTTTGTTGAAGAAAATTCAACAAATTGACAACAAATTTCTTTAGGCAAATTGATGCAAGTTCTTGGTATTACTAGAGAGTAAATTTACATCAGTGGGATTTCTTGGACATGATTTTGTAATTTTTTAGATTTTTTCATTCATAATTTAAGATGGGGGAGATATTTAATTTTGAATGATTTTTATCACTGAAAATTAGTTTAAATTTTTAAATGTTTTTTTCACAATTGTGCTCTTTCATTAGGGTCATGTTCACACTTGGAGCAAATGCATGGACCTATTCACACTTGGACTAGCAACACAAGCCACACAAATAAAACTTAATACATAATATTTAAAAACCTTGAACATTGTGCACAAATTGGACAAAACTAATATAAAAATTTATTGGGTGCTTTGTAGACGAAACTAGACCTAATCTTAAACTAGACAAGGTTCCAATTTCTTTTTTTGGTAAGTCTTTGAAACCAGAGGTTTTTATAAATCCAATAAACTCTTCATGGAACAACACCAAGGTTCTCTCAAACTATTAAATAATAATAATAATAACCACCAAAACTGAAGGTTGCTTTTGAAAACAAGAATAGTACACAAGTCATAACAATGCAGAAGTGAGAATGAGCAATCATCAACCACCATGAAAACAGACCCACATGTGATTCTCAGTCTACATTTAAATAGTATTCAGTGCAGGCTCAAAGCTCAAACCCATTCATGCAACCCAACCCTGTGATATATATATATATATATAATAAATGTTATTATTTTTCTTACAATCTTGGCCATGCACATGCAATGAATATTTTGTCATTCATGGCTAGATGCAAATTGGATAAGTAGTGTCGTAGAAGACGCATAATATTCAAAATTCCTTGCTAAAAAATAGAATAAATCACTATTACAAAATGTGAGTGCAGTTCATTGGTCCCTGTTCAGTGGACCAATAAATTCACTCCATTCATGTTAAGTCTCATTTACTAAGATTAATGAATTCACTCAAAATCTAGTGAAATCATTTTGTGTACAAGGACACATTTTATTGGAGTGAATTGACATCGTCATTGCTTAATAATCAACAAGAGCAACACTGTGATCTAGTATTTTAGAGTTCCATTTTGCTTGGGTTTTGTTTCTTTGCAGAAAGGCCAGCAGCAGCATCCCTGCCAAACTGAAAAAATTATCATACA
>Ga0209208_10007785_pt1 | contig 14428 bp, 8 predicted proteins | sample S1TSphfallax_3_FD_187694 | JGI IMG/M metagenome (GOLD analysis project Ga0209208, IMG submission 187694) | Host-associated microbial communities from peat moss isolated from Minnesota, USA - S1T2_Fd - Sphagnum fallax MG (SPAdes) (version 2) | ecosystem: Host-associated > Plants > Peat moss >...
GCTCTCGTCGCGGCCCTGGGCTCGGAGCTACGCCGGGAAGGCCGGCTCGCGGTCGGCGACCTAGTCAACATCTATGCCGGCCAGACCGATCTGCTCAGCCCGCTGGCGGGGCGCGACCCGATGTTCGCCAACTTCGCCATCCAGGGCTACGAGACCGACACCGGCAGCCACCAGCAATTCCTCCTGGTCCAGGGCCCGCAGTTGAACCCTGTCCCGCCGGACATGCCGCTCGAAGCCGCGGGCGCCTACACCCTCAACCTCGGCACCGTCGTCCGCGCCCTCTTCACCACTTTGGCCATCGAGGCCGGGCGGCTCCTCTTCGTCGAAGGGGCGGCCACCGGCACCGGGCTGGACGCGCTCAAATCCGCCGCCCGCTCGGGCCTCGACGTCGTCGGCCTGGTCTCCAGCGAAGACCGCGCCGCCTTCATCAGAACCCAGGGCGCCACCGCCGTCCTCAACCGGCGCGACCCCGCCTTCGCCAGCCTGTTCACCGCGGTCCCCGACGACCCGCACGCCGCCCGCGCCTGGGAAGACGCCGGCGAGGCGCTGCTCGAATCCTGCCGCGCCCAGACCGGCGGCCGGCTGCCGCACTATGTCGTCTCCCATGCCGGCGAAACCGCGTTTCCGCGCTCCTTCCAGCTGCTGGCGAGCGGCGGCACCTTGACCTTCTTCGGCGCCTCCAGCGGCTACTGGTTCAGCTTCCGGGGCAAATCCGGCGCCGCCGCCCCGCGCGACATGCTGCGCCGCGCCCGCCACCGGCCAGGTGAATCCGTGCTGATCTATTATGGCGTCGCCGACCCAAGCGAGCTGATCGATCAGGTCGGGCTGGAAATGATCGAAGCCGCGCGGGCCGCCGGTGCCCGCATCGTCGTCGCCACCCTCGTCAACGGCCAGCGTGAATTCGTCCAGTCGCTGGGCTTCGGCGACAGCGTGCGCGGCGTGGTCTCGATCGAGGAACTGCGCCGCCGCGACGGCGATGATTTCGACTGGCCCGAATGTCTGCCGCGCCTGCCTTCCGCCACGCGCGAGGCGGCGGCGTTCAAGGAAAGCGTGCGCGCCTTCCAGGAACGGACCACCAAACCCTTCGGCGCCGCCGTCGGCCGCGTCCTGCGCTCCGCCGACAACCCGCGCGGCGCCCCGGATGTGATCTTCGAGCGCGCCGGCCACGATGCGCTCGGCGTTTCCACCGCCCTTGTGAAACCATTTACCGGCCGCGTGGTTTATGCCGAGGACATGGCGGACCGCCGTTTCACCTTCTACGCCCCGCAGGTCTGGACCCGCCAGCGCCGCATCATCATGCCCACCGCCACCATCGCCGGCACGCATCTCTGCAACGCCTATGAGGTGGCCTGGATGAACGAGATGCTGGCCGCCGGCCTGCTGGACGCCACCGCCCCCACCGTCGTGCCCTGGGCGCAGCTTCCGCACGCCCACCAGGCGATGTGGGAAAATCGCCACCAGGGCGCCACCTATGTCTGCAACCATGCCTTGCCGGCGCTGGGGCTGCGGTCGCGCCGCGAGTTATTCGAGGCCTGGGCCGCCGCCCCGGCCGCTTTCCCGGAGAATGAGCCATGACTGAGAGCGTCGAACTCAACGCCGTGCCCACCAGCCAGGATGCTCACAAACCGGCCGGCTCGGGCCGGCTGGCGGGAAAGGTGGCGCTCGTCACCGGTGCCGCCGGCAATTTCGGCAGCCATATCGTCAGCCGGTTCCTGCGCGAGGGCGCCCGGGTCGTCCTCACCGGCCGCAGCCTGGACAAGCTCAACCTGGCGCGCGCGCGTCTCATTGAGGCAGCCGGCGTGCCGGACAATACCGCGATCGCCCTGCGCATGGACGGCGCCGACCCAACCGATGTTCGCGCGGCCATCGCCGATACGCTCGACCGGTTCGGCCGGCTTGACATCGTGGTGAACAATGCCGGCTCGTCCGGGCCGAAAAAGCGGCTTGGAGACGTGCCGATCACCCGCCGGGAATTGGGCGCCGAGAGCGAGACCATGGGCGATGCCGCCCGCAACATCCTGGCGGTGGCCTGGAACGTGGCGCGCGCCGCCGCGCCGTATCTCAAGCCCGGCGCCTCCATCATCAACGTCTCGACCATCTTTTCGCGCACCGAATATTTCGGCCGCACCGGCTATGTCGTCCCCAAGGCGGCGATGAACGCCCTCTCGCGGCGCCTGGCGGCCGAATTCGGCGCCCACGGCGTGCGGGTCAACAGCATCTATCCGGGCCCGATCGAGAGCGAGCGTATCCGCACCGTGTTCTCTGCCATGGACCATCTGCGCGAGCAGGCCGAAGGTGCGACCGCCGGCGAGTTCTTCCGGCGCATGACGCTCGCCCGCGCCTTCGGCGACAAGCCGCCGGAGCACACCTTCCCCATCGTGACGGACGTGGTCGACTCAATTCTCTTCCTCGCCAGCGATGAATCCGGCGCCCTCAACGGCCAGGACCTTGAAGTCACCCACGGCATGGAGACCCCGGCGGATTCCAGCGCCATGATCCTCGACCGGCCCAGCCTGCGCACCGTCGACGGCACCGGCACCTATGTGCTGGTCATCGCGGGCGACGACCTGCAGGACGCCCTGGCCGTCGCGCGCATCCAGGCCGCATGCGGCGCCACGGTGATTTTCGGCGCCAACAGCAGCGCCCATCTGCACGCCTCGCTGCAAAGCCTGCATAGCGGCGAGGACAAGGCGCAAATCGTCCCCGTGCTGGCAGACCGCACCAGCCCGGAAACCCTGGCCGCCGTCCTGCGCGATCATGGCGGTGATGGCCGCCTCAGTGCCGCCATCATCTTTCCCGCCATGCGCCGCGGCGAGCTGACCGGGCCGCTGCGCGAAGCCCTCGACTCTGATGTCGACGCCTTCATCGACCGCGAGCTTGTCGGCGCCGTCACCGTGGCGCGCGAACTGACGCGCTACTGGAAGACCTGCGCGGCGCTCGACCGCACACCGCGCGCCATCTTCTTCACCCACGGCGATGACGGGCACGGCAACGCCTATGGTGAGCTCCTGCGCGCGGCCGTCGGCCAGCTTGCCCGGATTTGGCGCGATGAAACCGCGCATGACGCATCGCTCGGCCATCGCGGGCACGCCGAATGGGTCCACCAGCTCGTCCGCTACACCAACACCGAACAGGAGGGCCTCGCTTTCGCCGGCGGCGAAGCCGCCCGCCTGATCTTCAAGGACCGCCGTGCGCTGCCGATCGACCTCGTCCTGCCGCCGTCGCTGAGCGAGGCCACCGGCGCGCGCCGCAACGCGCTCGGCTGGGCGGAAAACCTGCTCGGCCTGCACAAGGGCAAGGTCGCTCTCATCACCGGCGGCTCATCGGGCATCGGCGGCCAGATCGGCCGGCTTCTGGCGATCGCCGGCGCGCGGGTGATGCTGGTCGCCCGCGGGGCCGAGCAGTTGCAGGAAATGCGCGACAAGATCGTCGAGGAACTGGAAAGCAGCGGCTATTCCGGCGGCCGCCGTCGCGTGCAAATCCTCGCCGGCGTGGACGTGGCGGACCTCGCCTCCGTCGAGCACGCCGCGACGGTAGCCCTGAAAACCTTCGGCCATGTCGATTACCTCATCAACTGCGCAGGCATCGCCGGCGCCGAGGAAATGGTCGTCGATATGCCGCTGGCGGCATGGCGGCGCACGCTCGATGCCAATTTGATCTCCAACTACGCGCTGATCCAGCGCCTGGCGCACCACATGAAACAGCGCGGCGCCGGCTACGTGATCAACGTCTCGTCCTATTTCGGCGGCGAGCGCTATGTCTCCATCCCCTACCCAAACCGTTCCGATTACGCGACGTCAAAAGCCGGGCAGCGCGCCATGGCGGAAAACCTCGCCCGCTTCCTCGGGCCGGAAATCCAGATCAACGCGCTGGCCCCCGGACCCGTGGAAGGCGAGCGGCTGCGCGGCGCGAGCGGCCGGGCGGGCCTGTACGAGCGGCGCGCGCGCCTGATCATGGAGCGGCGCCGCTTGAGCGCCGTCCACGCTTTGCTCGTCAAGGCGGCGCGCGAGGGGCATGCGATAGGCGCGCTGCTCGATCGCCTCGCCGATAACCGCATCGCCGGCCTGGCCGATGACCCGGCGGCGCCAGCTTCGGTGCGCGAGGCCCTGCGCCGCCTGGCGGCCGAGGGCAAGGAGGGGGCCAGCTGCGGCGAATACCTGCTGACACCCGTGATCGCCGGCAAGCTGATCTCGCGCCTCGCGCGCGCCGGCCTGTTCCGGGCCGAGCCGGACAAGGGCGCGCGCTTCGCCACCGCCTGGGCCAACGCCATCACCCCGCCGCCCGAGCCCTTCATGCCCCCATCGGCGGTCGCGCGCGAGGCGGAGCGCATCCGCGGCAGCGTCATCTCGCTGCTGCATCTGCAGCGCATGCCCACCGAACTCGAAGTGGCCCAGGCCACGGTGTTCTACCTCGCCGACCGCGCGGTTTCGGGCGAAAGCTTCCAGCCCTCCGGCGGGCTATCGGTGGAACGCTCCAGCACCGAACGTGAACTGTTCGGCGGCACGCGGCAGGAGCGCATCGAAGCCCTCGAAGGCCGCACCATCTGGCTGGTGGGCGAACACCTGACATCGCACCTCGCCCAGGCCGCCGCCGCGTTTGTCGATGTCGGAAAGGTCGCCCGCGTCGTGCTCATCACGCGCACCGAGGCAGGCGCCGCCGCGGTGCGCGCGGCGGCGGGGCCGGCGGTGGCCGCCGCCATTCATACGATCATCGGCGGCGACGATGTGGAAGCGGCGCTGGACCGCGCTGTGGAGGAGGCTGGCGCCAACCCGGCCGCGGTCATCTGCACGCCCTTCGACCCTCTGCCGGACGCGATTTTCGACCCGGCCCGCGAACAGCAGCCGCTGGACACGGCCGGCTTTGCCAGGCTCGTCGAAGCCCAGCTGACCCATCATTTCCGCGTCGCCGCGCGGGCGGCTTTGTTTGACGATGTGCAGCTGGTCCTGGTGGCGCCGGACGTGCCCGCCGGCGGCAGTGCGGAGGCCTTCGCCTTGGCGAATTTCGTCAAGACGACGCTGCACTCCTTCACCGGCACGCTCGCCGTCGAATGCGAGCGCATCGTCAACAACGCGGTGGTCAACCAGATCAACCTCACCCGCCGCGTCCGCAGCGAGGAGCCCGCCAGCCTTGCCGAAACCGAGGAGGAGCTTGGCAGGTTCGGCCGCGCCGTCCTGCTCGCCGGCGCCCCGATCCCGCATCTCGAGGACAGCCGGTACCGCTCCCGCATCTATCGCGGCATGGCCATCACCGTGTAATGCCAACCGTCACGGCCTCGCCCGCCGCCATCGCATCCCGCGGCGACAGGGCGAGCCGCTATACGCCAAAGTGAGACGTAAGCAGTTACTTTTTTGAAAAAAAGTAACCAAAAAACTTTTGCTAAACGTGGACGCTGGCCCGGAACGTTCCACAGCCCACTGGAGCAAAAGTTTTCTGCTTGCGTTCCTCGACTCAACATCAACCAATCTCCAAAGCCTGCATCGCCGAACATCACGGGAAACCAGAACTGTCGCCGGCGGTCTCCCCGCAACGGTACTTGCCAACGCTTGTGGCATGCGGTCGGCTTGGCCGATCGCGCTCAGCGGTCTCATGAAAACAGGTTGAGCTGCGACAGGAACGGGTTGATGAAGCGCCCGTTCGGGTCAAGCCGGCGCCGCAGATCGTTGAAGCGCTGCAGGTTTCCGGCAGGGTACATGGCGCGGACGTTCAGCCGGGGCTCGACATACTGCCAGTTCTTGGCCCAGTGCGGCCGGCCGCTGAAGTCGTTGATCCAGGCTGGAATCACCTCGTTGATCATCGCCAGATGCGGCTTCATCGCCTCTGTCCGCTTGCCGGGATCGGGTTCGTTCTTCGGGTAGGCGCTGAGGATTTCCATCCAGCAGACCCGATCCTCGGGGTTCGCCGAATAGGCCGGCGACAGCAGCGTCTGACTGGACCTGGTGAAACGCGCATGCAGGCAGGTGGTGAGCGGAAATTCGCCCTGGTGCTTGTAGGCATAGTTCAGCGCGGCATACCAGGCGCGCACGATATTGCCGAGGTCCCAGGTGCCGGCGCCGGTGGCGGGCACCGGCATCGCAACCTCGAGATCGAGGATGGGGAAGGCCTGGTCGGCATAGAACAGCACGCGCGGCGCCTCCGCGACGAAGCCGCCTTTGGCCGCGATCGCGTTGCAGCGGTCGCGGATGGTGCCCCAGGCGACCGGCAGCACGATGTTCCAGAAAATCGGGTTGGCGGCCGTCCAGTTCATCACGTCGGTCGCCATCCGGTCGACCCAGCCATCCGGCCGCAGCGGGATGTCCCGAACATCCGCCTGCGTGCGGTTGAATTTCTTGACCCAGATCTCGCCGTCGAATCCGCTGCCGGGAAACCAGAAGAGCTCCACATACTCGTTTTCGGTCACCAGTTTATGCAGGTTCTTGGTCGAGATTTCGCCGCCGGTCTTGATCGGATTCGGACCCATGACGTTTTCGGTCGGAACGACGAGCTCCTGGTCGTGCAGCTTGTAGAGCGGCTCGACGCCGAGCGTCACCTTGGTGATGATGCCAAGGACGCCGAGATTGGCGCGAATGGCCGGCATTTCGTCCGGCGTCGTCGCCTCGGAGAAGACATGCACCTGGCCGTCGGCGGCGACGAGTTCGATCTCGGTGATATAGTCCGCCACCGTGGGCTGGTTCCAGCCGGTGCCATGGCAGCCGGCCGCGACGAAGCCGGTCGCGTTGATCGAGGCGAGGGCGCCGGTGCTGGACAAGTACATTTGCGGCCAGTCGGATTGCCGCGTCGTCAGTGAATCGCGAACGTCCGACCATTTGGCCGATGGCAGGAACGTGACGTAATCGCGCCCGTCCTGCTGCCAGCGCCAGGATTTCGCGCCGGTCCCGCTGTAGTTCGCCAGGTCCACCAGCGTCTGGTCGTTCGCCACCACCAGCGGGCTGAAGGAGTGCTTCGAGCCGAAACAGCGGAGTTTCGAGTCGCCGCTGTTGCGGACAAGCGCCTGAACATCCTGCAGCCCGGCGGGCTGCGCGATCTCATCGGGAACCGAGGCGAGATTGCCCGCCCAGTTGCGCCAGCCTTGATTTCCATAGTCGTCGTTTTCGTTCATCTTACAATCTCCGTGTTAATTATTTTGACGGACGAAGCTGCCTGCCGTCGGGAATTGCGCCGGGCCGCCGCGGGGCGGCGGCCCGGCCTCCGCTTGGCGAGATTACTCGACGGAGATCAGCCCGAGCGTGTTGCTCAAGGTCGTGCCGGTGATCGTGTAGTTCGCCGTCACCCGGCTGCCGCGCTCGAAGATGAAGGACTGGCGCGCCTCGTTGTCATGGCCCCAGACGACGAAGACGTAGAGCGAGATGATCGCGCCGTCGGGAACGCCCAGTTTGCCGGGATCGACGTCCCTCGTCTGGCCGAGCAGGATGTCGCCGTCATTGCCGGTGAGTTTCTTCTCGCCGTTGTCGTCCAGATAGGCGACTTCGCCGCGGGCGACGAAGCCGCCGCCATTGTGCAGCGTGAACTTGCCGATTTTTGTCATGGCCATGGTCTGATTCCTTTTCTGATGGGTTGGTGAATGTTGCAGCCTCGAACGATGAAGTCTCGTTCGGACGAGTTCCGGTCTACGATCGGCGATCAAATTGGGATGTGCGAATTGCCACGCGCCGGACTTGGCCGGGCGCGGTCGCGGACGATGTGGGAGAGTGTGGCTTGGTTAACTGCAAAACCGCCGGCGACTATATCATAATCTTAGCAAAACATGTTTGTGCCATATGTTCGAGGAGATGACGGAACCATGACACGAGGACTTCGCGAAAGATGACACAGTTTCGAAACTCTCTCGCCGCCGTGCCCTTGTTGCGCTCGGTTGATCCGGACGAACTGCGGCGGCTCGAAGCGCGTTGCACGTGGCGGCGCGTTTCCGCCAGGGAATGGGTGCTCGACCATCAGGCTTCGGGGACCGATACGTTCTTTCTGCTGCAGGGGATCGTGCGCGTCAGCGTCTCCGCCGCCGGCCGGGAGACGATCCTGCGCGATATCCGGGCGGGGGAGTTTTTCGGCGAGCTCGCCGCACTCGACGGCCGGCCGCGCTCGGCCGGCATCATGGCAGTCACCGACGCCGTGCTGGCCAGCATGCCGGCGGGGGTGTTTCGGGAGGTGATCCATCGCTACCCGGATGTCTGCGACCAGGTGCTGGCCTGCCTGGTGCGCGAAATCCGCACGCTCGCCAACCGCACCAACGAAACCGCGGGGCTGAGCCTGAAACCGCGGCTCTGGGCGGAATTGCTGCGGCTCGCCCGGCCGGCTTCTGCCGGCGGACCCGGCATGGTCGTCTCGCCGCCGCCGACCCATGCCGAGCTTGCCGCCCGCGTCAGCGGCCATCGCGAGGCGGTGACGCGGGAGCTCGGCGCGCTGGAGCGCGCGGGGCTGATCGAGCGGCGGCGCGGCGCGATCGTGTTGGCGGATGCGCCGCGGCTGCATCGGATGGTGGAGGCGGCGGCGCAGGGATAGCGACAGTCCAAGCATAAAGAGAGCGCTTCTTTTGAAAAAAATTTTGCTGACTGGGCCGCTGGCGGTGAAACCAGCACGGTCTACGGATCTTACTTGTTGCCTAACCCGATCGTCCTGCTACCGTTCGTAAAACAGGGGAACAAGCGACGGTGACAGAAGCACGGCCCGGTTCAACGCAACAGCGGCCGATCGAGGTAGCCGTCATCGGCGGCGGGTGCGGGGCGATGGCGGCGGCGTTCGAGCTGAGCCGGCCGGCGCATCAGGGCCGTTTCGCCGTCACCGTCTACCAGGAAGGCTGGCGCCTCGGCGGCAAGGGCGCTTCCGGCCGCGGGCCGTCAGGGCGCATCGAGGAGCATGGGCTGCATGTGTGGCTCGGCTTCTACGACAACGCCTTCCGGATCATGCGCGATTGTTACGGCGAACTTGCGGCGGGCGGCGACTCGCCCTTCGGGGATTGGCGCGAGGCGTTCCTTCCGGACCTCGATATCGGCCTGTTTTCGCCGGCCGAGCGGCAGGGCTGGCAGAAATGGGCGGCGCATTTTCCGCCGCGCCCGGGTCTGCCGGGCGATCCGACCACCAAGGCGGAGATGCTGTCGCTGGCGGGCTATATCGAGCGCGCGATCGGCCTGCTGCGGGCGCTGCTGCTGGAATGCGACGTCACGATCAGCGGCGGCGCGGCCGCACCGGCGCCGCTTTGGGCGCCGGGGATGCTGAGCGATCCGGCGCGGCTGCTGGACGCGGTGCAGGCGCTGCTGGGGCGGGGCGTGTTTTCCGGCGCCGCGGTCCTGGCGGAGGCGCTGGCCTTGCTGGGTGTCGCGATCCGGATGGTGCCGGCGCTGTTCGAGAGCGCCTATCTGCGGCTGGCGGAGCGCGTGAGCGCCGGGCTGCGGGGCTGGCTGGAGGATCATCTGCTCGCCGATGACCGGCACCGGCATGTATGGGAGATCGCGGACCTCGTGCTGGCGATCCTGGTCGGGACGTTCCGGTTCGGATTGCTGACCGACCAGCGCGGGCTCGATGCGATCGAGGACTATGAATGCCGCGACTGGCTGCGGCTGAACGGCGCGTCGGAGCGCGCCTTGCAGTCGCCGTTCGTGCGCGGGCTGTACGACCTGGCGCTGGCCTATGAGGCGGGCGATCCGGACCGGCCGTCGCTGGCGGCGGGGCAGGCGCTGCGCGGCGCGCTGCGGATGTTCTTCGGCTACCGGGGGGCGCTGTACTGGCGGCTGCGGGCCGGCATGGGCGATGTCGTGTTCGCGCCGCTCTATGTGGCGCTGCGGCGGCGCGGGGTGCGCTTCCGGTTCTTCCACCGGCTGACCAATGTCGGCCTCGCGCCGGGCGGCGCGGTGGCGCCGGACCGGCCATCGCATGTCGCAACCCTGTCGTTCGACGTGCAGGCGCAGATTTGCGGCGGGCGCGACTACGAGCCGCTGGTGCCCGTCGCCGGGCGGCCTTGCTGGCCGTCCCGGCCCGATTTCGCGCAGCTGGAGGACGGCGCGCGGCTGGCGGCGCAGGGGTGGGATTTCGAATCGCACTGGGACCGCCGGCGCGCCGGCGCCAGGACGCTTTCCGTCACGCAAGACTTCGATCTGGTCGTGCTGGGCGTGAGCATCGGCGCGATTCCCCATGTCTGCCAGGAAATCCTGGCGCGGGATGCGCGCTGGCGGCGGATGACGGCGGCGGTGAAGACCGTCGCCTCGCAGGCCTTCCAGGTCTGGCTGGACGAGGATCTGGCGAAGTTGGGCTGGCAGGGGCCGCCCTACATCGTCTCGGCTTTCCTGAAACCCTTCGATAGCTGGTGCGACATGGCGCATGTGATACCGGAGGAAGGCTGGGCGGCGCGGCCGCGAACCTGCGTGTATTTCTGCGGCGTGCTGCGCGATGAGCCGGATGCGCCCGATGACGGCGATGTCTTGTATCCGCAGCGGCGGGCCGAGGAGGTGCGGCGCGCGGCGGTGGCCTTTCTGGCCGATCCGGCGCGGCATCTATGGCCCGGCGCCTATGATTCGGCCGGCGGATTCCGGTGGGAAATGCTGGCGGATGCGACGGGCGAGGGACCGGCCGGGCCGGCCCGGTTCGGGACGCAATATTGGCGCGCCAATGTCAATCCCTCCGACCGCTACGTGTTGAACCCGCCGGGCAGTTCAAAGCATCGCATCTCGCCACTCGATATGAGCTATGACAATCTCACCATCGCGGGCGACTGGACCGATTGCGGGTTCAATGAAGGCTGCGTCGAAGCCGCGATCATGTCCGGCCGCCTGGCGGCGCACGCCTTGAGCGGCTTGCCAGCACTTGAGGATATCATCGGCTACGACCATCCCTGATGCGCCGCACCCGGGATACTGCAGCGAAGAGGAAGACGGCATGAACGAACATGAGCGGATCCGCCGCGCGCCTCCCGGCCGCGCGGCACCCCTGCGCAATGAATGGCCGGGCGCCCCGGCGGACCACCAGCCGCCGCCTGATGCGGGGCTGGAGGAGGTGATCGCGCATACCGTGCGCCTGGGCTACGAGGTGATCGGCGAGAATATCAGGCAGGGGCGGATTGCCGCGGACCGTTTCAGCGCCGGCGATTACGGGGTGCGGGACGTGCCGCGCGACTTGCTGGCGCTGAGCAGCCGGATGCTGCAGCTGAGCCGCGATATCAGCACGACCGCGTTCGATATTTGCGGCGCGATCCTGCGCGACCCGACTTTGCGCGCCGCGGTGCAGCGCTACACGGCGCCGCCGAATCCTGCCCCTGCCAGCGGCCCGGCCGGCGGCCCATGGCCGGGGCAAGGGGCGGCCGGCGTGCCGCTCACCTACGCCTTCAAGGGCACCAGGCGCGCGGTGGGGATGCCAGGCTGGCTGCGCGGCACCGGCCAGCCCAGCCTGCTGTCCACCGCCGGGCTCTGGTCGCCCGATCCGGCGTTGCCGCCGCTGCGACAGGTGGCGCTCTCCGCCGACGCTTTTGCCATCATCGCCACCGTCACGATCCCGGACGATCAGCCGGCCGGGACCTATAGCGGGGTGGTCAGCGACGCGCTGACGCACCAGCCGCTGGGCGCGATGACCGTGCAGGTGGAGGCCTGATGCATGGCCGGATTCCTGCCGACGCGCGGCGGGCCGGTTTCGCGACCCCTGACGTGGTGCCCGAATTGTTGCGCGAATATGGCGCCGCGACCCGCCGCGCGGTCGAGCATTATCTGGCGGCCGAGCGGCCGGCGCCGTATCTGCACGATCTGCTCACCGACTATCCGCGCCGCGGCGGCAAGATGATGCGGCCCGCGATCTGCATCGCCAATGCCAGGGCGTTCGGCGCGCGGCTGGAAGACGCGGTGCGCAGCGCCGCGGCGATCGAGCTGCTGCATAACGCCCTGCTGATCCATGACGACATCGAGGATGGCAGCGATCTGCGGCGCGGCCGGCCGGCTTTGCACAAGCTGCATGGCATCCCGCGCGCGATCAACGCCGGCGATGCGCTGCTGCTGCTGGCGCTGCGCCCGCTGCTGGACAATCGCGGCGCGCTCGGCCAGCCGCTCAGCCTGCGCATCCTGGAGCAGACGCAGGCGATGGCGCGGGAGACGGCGGAAGGCCAGGCGCTCGAGCTCGGCTGGCGCGACGGCGGCGCGACCGATGTCACGGAAGCCGACTACCTGACCATGGTGCTGAAAAAGACCGCCTGGATGGCGACGATCTGGCCGGCGCAGATCGGCGTGCTGATCGGCGGGCGCGGCGAGACCGATCCGGGCCGGGTCGTGCGGTTCGGGTTCTTCCTCGGCGCGACCTTTCAAATCCTGGACGATCTGCTCAACCTGACGGCCGACCGCGCCTATGGCAAGGAATTGAACGGCGACCTGTACGAGGCGAAACGCACCTTGATGCTGATCCATGCCAGGCGGACCTGCGGCGACGGCGAGCGGGACCAGATCGACGCCTTCCTCGCGCTGCGGCGGGAGGAGCGGACGCCGGGGCAGATCGGCTGGCTGGCCGGGCTGATGGCGCGGCTTGGGTCCATCGACTATGCCCGCACCGTGGCGGAGGCGCTGGCCGGGGCGGCGGAACACGAATTCGCGCTGGCCTACGGGCATCTGCCGCCCTCGCCGGACAAGGATTTCATCGCCGGGCTGATCCCCTGGGTGTTCGAGCGGATATGACAGGCCGGGTTCTGCTGTACGGCGCGACGGGGTTCAGCGGGCGGCTGCTGGCGGCGCGGCTGCGCGAGGCCGGGCTGGACGTGGTGCTCGCCGGGCGCGACGGCGTTCATCTGCCGCGTCTGGCCGCGGCGCTCGGCATGCCTTGCCGGGTGTTCGGGCTCGGGCCGGGCGCGCCGGTGGATGCGGCGCTGGCCGATATCGCGGTGGTGCTGCATGCCGCCGGGCCGTTCCAGCATACCGCGGCGCCGATGCTGGCCGCCTGCATCCGCACCCGGACACATTACCTGGACCTCGCCGGCGAGTGGCCGGTCTTCGCCGCGGCGATGGCGTGCTCGCCGGCGGCGGGCGCGGCGCGGGTGATGCTGATGCCGGGAGTCGGGTTCAGCCTGGTCGCCTCCGACTGCCTGCTGGCGCTCGCCGCCGCATCTGTGCCGGATGCGGCGCTGCTGCGGCTCTGCATCTCGCAGCCGGAAACGATCGCGCGCGGGACCGTGCGCAGCGCCGTCGGCCAGGCCGCGGCCACGGTGCTGGTGCGGCGCGGCGGGCAGTTGCGCGCAGCACCCGCCGGCAGCCTGGTGCGGGCGTTCGATTTCGGCGACGGCGCGCGGCCGGCGACCGCGATCACCCTGCCCGACGTCGTCACCGGCCAGTTCACCACCGGCGTCGCCGATATCGAAACCTATTGCGAGGCGGATTGGACGGTGCGCCTGACGCAGCTTGCCAGCGCCGCCGCCGCGCCCTGGATGAAGACGGGGTCCGGCCAGGCGCTGGCGCGGCTGTACAGCCTGGCCTGGCCGGCAACCCCCAGCGAGGCGGCGCGCCGGCGCGGCCGGCTGACCTTGGTCGTCGAGGCGGTGGATCGCTGGCGGCGATCGCGCGCGCTGCGCCTGCGCACGCTGGACGGCTACAGCGTGACGGCGCTGGCGGCGACCGAGATCGTCCGCCGGGTGCTGCGCGGCGAGCACGCGCCAGGCTTTCGCACGCCGGCCAGCCTGTTCGGCGCCGGCTTCATCCTGCAACTCGGCTGCGCCGCGCTGGAGCCGGCATGAGCTCGCGCATGCGACGGAGGCGGTAATGGTCGACTTCATCGTATCGAACGACCCGCAACAGGTGCCGCCGCCTTACGAATTCCCGTCGATGCGGATGAACGCCTTCGCAATCGACCTGCCCTACGATTTTCAGCGCGATTTCTGCCGGAAATTCCTCGCTGTCAGCCCGGATTTGCGGTACCTGCCGGTCATCCCGGCCGGCTATGTCTGCGTCGTCGAATATCCGCGGATGTTCAATCCCAACTACCGGACGGACGGCTATCTCGAACAGACTGAGGTGTTTCTCACCTTCCCCGCCCTGCGCTTCACGCGCGTGATCGGCAATTTCTTCATCCCCGTCGGGATCGACTGGGCGTTTCCGTTCATCTCCGTCAACAACGCCACCTCCTCGATCAGCGGCCGGGAAGTGCTGGGGTTCAACAAGCTGCTGGGCGACATCGACGTCACGCCGGGATATCCGGGCAAGCCGGGCGAGGCGCCGGTGCCGGTGAACGCGCTGGTCAGGCTGCCGACCTTCAGGCGCTATACCGCCCTGTCGAAGCAGCGGCTCTGGCCGATCCTGCGCGTGCGCGGCGGCGCGGCTCTGACGGGCGATGCGGCGCATGGCGAAACGCTGGCGCAACGGTTTCCCTGGTCGCTGCTCGACCAGATGGACAAGCGCGCGAGCATGGCTAGCATCCCGGCCGGCGTCGAGCAGACGCCGGGACGGCTCCGCGCGATCAATCTCAAACAGTTCCTGAATGGCGA
>Ga0209208_10007786_pt1 | contig 14426 bp, 8 predicted proteins | sample S1TSphfallax_3_FD_187694 | JGI IMG/M metagenome (GOLD analysis project Ga0209208, IMG submission 187694) | Host-associated microbial communities from peat moss isolated from Minnesota, USA - S1T2_Fd - Sphagnum fallax MG (SPAdes) (version 2) | ecosystem: Host-associated > Plants > Peat moss >...
CAACAAACCCATTTGTAACAATCTTATTGCTCCTGCATGCAACAATCATGTTTCTAGTGGTGTGTAATAGTTAGTAAAGGCTCCAAGGCATAAAAGTAATGTAGGAAAAAAAATGGAGGGAAGAAAGGAGAACAACTAAGAAGAACAACAATGGGAATGTAAAGATAAGGTGATGATATGTAGCAAGGACTTAAAGCACTCCTTTTTAATTTGGTAATTAACATGAAAATTCTTTGGCTAAATCTATGGTTTTGGAAGACTTAATGTTTGGTTACCTTTGGCCTACCATAATGTTAACATTGCATGCAACTTAGGATTATGGATTAACTTTTATGCACAAGATTATTGTTGTGAATCTCACTTTTAAAAAAAATGTTTTACCATTGACATGAGACTAACATTCCATCTTGTGTAGTTGCAACATTAACAAGTATTTGAAAACTCCAAAAAAAATTAAGGACAATTCTTTAAAAAAAAAAAACTAGATAAAGTTGTTATTGAAAAAAGGAGAATCGCCAACATTAATCGATATTTTGAGGCTTAGCCCTAGTAGAGCAATTATCAATTCACTTTGTGGCCTAGATGATGTTCCCTTGGGTTTAAGCTTTTGAAAGTTTAATGATTATTTTAGAATATTTTCATTTCCAATGATACACTATCCTTTTCCATTAAAAGAAGTTGGTGTTTAATGTTTAGTGTCCTCACTCACAAACATTGAAAAAACAAATCAATTCAAAAAGTGATAGGCCATTTACACCTTTACATTTGGATCAATAATTGCCACTAACCAAATTCATAGTAAGAAAATCTATTTTAAAATGTTAAAACAATCACAAAAATTCTACACCATGTTTATTAGAGAACAATAGGATTTGCATTATCTTACTACAAGATTTAATGAAAAGGAGTCTTTACCACTCTAGGGTGGAGATGTTCTTATAGTATTTAAGTGACATTAGAATGTATCTCCAAATTTTTGAGGTCTTTAGGTGGAAAGGGCTTATTTATTTATAGTAAAAGCCTATTCTATTTTTATTTTTTTTAGTGTCCTTTGAGGCCACATTACTCAATGTATTTGTTTCTCCACTGTTTGCAAGGCGTTTCAAAAAATTGAATGCTCACCAAAAACATTGAAACATCCCTCATTTTTTCTTCTTCTAATTCCATGATATGTAATCACATTGGCCCATTTGTGATGTTGCTCAAGTGGTGATCATCCTTAAGGTGGTTTAAAGAGATTTGACAATAGAAAAATTGAAAGCTAATTTTTTTTAAAACATCCTTTTATATTGTTGGCAACATGCTAGGAACTTAGGATAGAATTTGGCGATTATTATTATTATTTTTTAAATCCAAAATTTGTTGGCTGAAAAACACCGTATATTTGCAAAATAAAATTCGCCCAAAAAGAAAAGAAAAGAAAAAACCGCTACATAGTACACATAATGATGTGATTCTCATTTGGTCCAACATGTTTCACATTTCACCAAGTGTTATTATGTTATTTTTATTATTATTTCATGGTTAGATTGCCAAGCCTGTCAAGATACTATGATATTCTTGTTGTGTTCATGGACATGTTCAAAATTTAAATTATTGGTTTTGGGACATGATCCATTCTTTCATGAATCATTTTAGCCTTTGGGACATAGGACCCACACACACCACCACCTAAATAAATAATTTAAAAATAAAAATAAAATTACAAATAAAATTACAATTTTTTTTTAAAAAAGGAAAAGAAAAAAAAAAGGCTTTGTGTAAAAACAACCCAGATGGCCACTAAGGCCCACTTTAGACTTGGGTCGAGGGTCCAATTTCCTAGGATCCAATTTGGACTGATTTGAAGCAAATTTGGGTCTTGCACCCTCGTCTAAAGGCCTTGGGACCAATTTAAAAGCTTTCGAGCAATAATCTTGCTTGAATTCATTGGTCCCTGGACCTTGGACCCTCATCTAAAGTCGGCCTAAGAGGCCTCACTCAAGAAGGTGAAGGTACAAGTGTAGGTGTTGTTTCAGCTTTGGCCACTAGCCTAGTCTTGGTTTGGTCCCACAATTTCAATTATTTTGGGAATATTTTGATTCCAAGGTTTCTTTGGTTTTGCAACAAAAAAATTCCCAGTTTTTAGGGTTTCACTCTGTGGCCATGGAAACCTGGCCCCTTCGATAATAATAATAATAATAATACGAACGATCCAAGTTTTGTTATTGAGATTTGCTATTGCTTTTGATTTTTTGTTTTGTTTTGTTTTGTTTTGTTTTTGCATGCTTCCGAGACTATTGTCATTAGGGTTTTGTCTCTTCGCTCTTCTCCTCTCTGATTTGCCTGGTCGATTTTGATTTGCTGCCTCTCCCCTTGTGCTTCTTCTTCAATCGCTTTCAATATGTTGCTCCTGGTCATATTGTCCGAAGAAGCATTGAGATGTTAAGTTTCAAGCTTTCAGTTTCTCTTCCCCAGATTTGGAATCATAAGATTGGAAATTAGGGTTTTATGCTCCAGGGTTTGAGGTGAGATCCCAGTGTTTTTTTGGGTTTTTCTTCCCCCATTGATTGTTGCTTCTGCTAAGCCTAATTTTTAGCTCATTGCATAATTTAGTGTTCCCCTTTGGATTCAAATTTTGCAGTAATTTTCCACTCAAGAATAGTTCATGGGTGGGGGAACTGATTATTCTCCATTTAAATAAGGGTACACCTCCTCTTCTGTGGAGCTTTAGGGTTTTTGTTTATTGTTGTTTTGAAATCTCCTGTAAATTTCAAGCTTGGAGGCAAAGATTCAGGGGCAAAGAAAATAAAAATGGGTTACTGGCTTATACTATTGTATTTGAGCATGCTTCCTTGTTTCTTAGTCGTGTTACTTTGTGGAGAGCGTGACATATTTCAAGGCACTTTTGTCCAAAAACTGCACAATTTCATATCTGGGGGAGCTTGTGACTATTTCCAGTATGATTTCTTCTCCTTCTTCTTATCCATTGTCAACTCAGATTCTCGAATTGTTCAAGCACTCAAAATGAATTTGGTACCATTCCATCTCTTCAGTGATCTGATATACAGTTCCTCTTATCTGTGGGGGGGTTCATTTGGTGGAGTGCAGAAAGGTGGTGGGTTTCTGTTGTGGAGAAAGGGGGGAGCAGGCATGTGCAAAAGCAGAAGATTTCTGCTGTGATCGGCCTAACCCAATTCTTCAGGTACCCCATCAACTGTCTTTCCCTTAAACATCAAAACTGTGCTCTTTACCATGTGTGCAATCGTAATGGTATTAGGTATCCAGCAAAATCCAAGCCAATGCTATGTTGCTGTGTATGTTCTTATCAGACAGCTATGGTTTTCTACGATCATATTCAATATTTTCTTTTGATAACAATTTCTCTGGAGGACAATTTTTCCAGCGTGACCTGCACCTCTGCCATTTTTTGACTGTAATTTCATCCAGAAACTCCATTACTGTGGCAGTCAAACCTATGGCATTCTCGATTGATGAATGCTTTCCATTAGGTCAAAAGTAAATTTGTCTGTGAGTTTTTTTGTTGTTGGAAACCAAAATTAGCTGATCATGCTTCAAGAAGCATTGAACCAATTTTGTGAGGATTAGCAGAAGCATAGAGAAGGTCAGTGGAATGATATTTGGTACATTTCATGGATTACACAGCCAACTTTGTCTCAAGTTTGGTTAGGGAATGGGCTGCAGTTATTTTATTTGTTGCTTCTAGGGGGATGCTACTTTGCGATCTTGTACTCATCCTTGCATTACATTCCTGGACACTATGTTTCAGGTTTACACAGGTACTCTCATTGGACACCTTCCAATGGTGATCTCCTTTTTCTTTCTTTCTTTGAATGCATTTCCTTCACATGGAGTTTCGCTATTGCTAATGAGTATGTGATGACTACCCATTAAAGTTGATGTGCAAAAATGTGATGTCAGACAACATTGTCATCCAAAGAGGCGCATGACATAACTGCAGTCTGGCCTGCAGGTACATGGGCCCACTCTCAGGGGTTTTTGGACTCTGCTTATTTTTGGCAGCAAGTTTTGCAGATCCAGGTGTAATCAACGCAAGCACAATAACACGTCATCACGATACATATCCCTATGATAATGTCCTTTATATTGAAAAAATCTGCACAACTTGCAAGATTCCTCGGTAATTGTTCTTCCACTTCAGTGTTCCTAGAATTTCTGCACTTCTACTTTTGCCACCAACAGAGGTCCTTGGCATCTTTGATTTCAACTTCATGACCTTGGTTACAACTAGGATCTCTACTCATTGGTTGATGTGCATGATTGTTTATATCTATCAGATGTGGTGTCTGGCTCCATCATATTGTACTTTTGATGTGGAAAATGCATAGTATGAGCATGTCTTTGTTCCTTCATTGAATTTGGTCATATATGCAGCAGACCTGCGCGCTCAAAACATTGCAGCATTTGTAATCGGTGTGTAGCAAGATTTGACCACCATTGTGGGTGGATGGTAATACTCTAGCCTGTTTCATCCATTTTTTCTTCTTACAGAGCTTAAAATGCAAGAGTGCATACTGGTCAGATCTGTTGATCACAGGGTTTTGCTAGTTTCTGGGTTTTAAGCTATGATTGTTAACTTCATTTTAGGGTTCAACTCTAGCATTGCCTTTCTGTGGGGGCACTTGTAATAGTCAGGAGCATGACTGACTTCCCTTCTTCATCCTTCTTTTTCACTGGTATCGCATACATGCAACTAGCTCTGCACACAATCATTTTGCAGCTCAGCTGTCCTGAGTTGGGATCTAGAACCTTAACACTATAATAAGGCCTACACTTGTATAGGTCCAGTGAACTTGCTCTTTCCATGCAGTTGATTCTCATGACCTAATTGTGTGTGGCAGAATAACTGCATTGGTGAAAACAACCTTCGTTATTTTTTGGCTTTTCTTGGGTGGTATGTTTAATCTCCTGTTCCCTCAGATTTCCTTTTAAACCTGCTTCAGGCAATGAGTGGAATACAACATGTTGTTTTTTGTTGACTCTGGTGACATGTTCACTCTGTAAGGTTAAGCTTCTGTATTGAGTTCTGCAACTTCCACTCTGTTATTGATGTTATGAAAATGACATTCAGTTCCTAGGCTAGCATCTCACTGTTATAGGTTTTCTTCCCTATGACCAATGAAGCCAATACATTTAGGTAGTTAACAAGGAAGTATGAACAGTATCAGCTCAAAGATTCAGTTAGTCCTCTTTTACTGAGTATTGTAATGTTGAATTGTCAGGCATGTATTGCTATGTTGCTATGGCGTTTGTGTACTTGCAGCTATATTAGCTGGAGAGATTAAAGAGCATCGCCTCATTCAGACAATCCGATGTAAGTCACTCCCCAGTTTTATCTTCTTTTGCTGCTGGTAACAACAATCTGCACAGATATGGTTCCTATAAATGAATGTTACTCAGATCCAAACCATCGACATTCTAACACTTAGTGTATGTTTTAGAACTTGCATTACGCATTCACAAAGTTTCACTTGACCTGCCATTGTGCTCAAGGTTTTTCTTGTGCTTTTTTTGGCACCTTTTTCTATCAGCTTCTTACATTTCCAATCTAGGACAGTAATCCCAGGTAAACATGGAGGGATTTTGTGAAGTTATACATTGTGCACTTACTGAGCATGCAGGGTATATTGGCCATCCTGCAACATACCATGAGATCTCTGGCCATGTTCTCCAGGTACTCCTGTGATAAGAGTTTCTAACTTTTGCAGCAAGTTTTCTTTTGTTTGTGTCTTCTCTCGATTGTAGTTGGTGTTCGTCTCTGTCCCATTCTCAAGCCTTTGTTGTTCTGTAAAGTACAACGAATTTGCAATGCTTCTTTGAGTTTCAATGATGCAACAATTCAGATTAATTGTATAGCAGTGTAGAAAATTTTCTAAAAAGACATGACCAGAGAGGATGTAGAGTCTCTTTTGGGAGTTTAACATGGCTCCTTGCGGATATATATTGGGTGGGCAACAGTGGCTACTGGTGTACTATTCAACTCAAGTATTGTTAATTATATTTTTGGGGATTTTGTCATTACTATTGGCGGGTTTCTTCAGCTACCATTTATACCTTATCTTTGTAAACACAACTACAAATGAGGTGAGCTTTTAAGGCAATGGAAACTTGGGCAGGTTTTAACAGTTTTTTAGATGATATTGATGGTGCATTTCCTGCAATTGGCCTCCAGAAGCTGCTACAATCAGCGAAAGTTGATTTGATCAATTTCATGTGATGCAGACATACAAATGGGATAGACGACAGCACTGGCAACAAGTGCAAGCACAAGCAGAAAGAGAGAGGAACTCTGTTGACACACCTTCAGACCCCGTTCCACAAAGATCCAGAATGCTGGTCAAATGCCAGGAAATATTCTGTTGTAAAAGTGGGCCAAACCTACCCATTGTGGTAGATGTAAACATTTACAACAAAGGAATAGTAAGGAACTTGGCGGAGGTTATGTTTCCTAGTGTTCATCATGGTTCTGCCAAGAAACCAGAGAAGAAAAAACTGTGATTTTGGAATAGTGAGGTTCCCTGTTTCTGTGCATTGATGCTCCCATGTCTGTCTGTAGTTGGGCTTGCAAAATTGGCTTCTAATTTTACTAATATGTGCAAGATTCACCTGGACAGTGGTCTCCAAGAGCAAGAGAGTTTTCACCCAATGGTATGGATTTTTTCTTTCTTGGGTGGACTGAAAAGGTTGTTAATTGCTTTCTTATGGTCCCCAACAGAAGGATTGTGCAGTCCTTTTTCCTGAAGGACTTCAAGGCAGCCAGGTTCCCCTCCCCTGGAATGTACCAAGGACTCAGATTTGTAGGCCAGTCTAATGTAGGCCTATCTAAGCTTGTAAAGGGACAAGCTAAAATGAAATGAAGCTCACCTTCAAAGGAGGATAATGTTTGTTTAACTTTTTTTATTAGCTATGTCTCTTGAGTGCTAGATGAAATCATGACCGAGTCTATTTGTGATGAAGGTTAAGTCTCTTGATAGCTAGCCAACATCACAAGTGAGTCAATTTGTGATGAGTGTAATGGTCTGACACTTTTGTGAGTGATTCTCAAGGAAAGTTATGAGTGCACTCATTGTGCTGTCCAAAAGTTTGTGGTTGTTGAACTGGGGTGGGGTGAGGACTTGGTCTTTGCTTTCCTGTGCAGGATGTGTTTGATGCAATAAGGAACATCCAACTTTGGTTACTTTTGTGATTTGTAACCACCATCTTTGCAAGGTGGCCCTGAACCCCAACCACTCGGGTAGGTACTTTGTTGCAGTGAAATAGATTGCTTGGTGCTGATCTTTTGCTTTTTTGAGAAATTTTGAAAAACCCAATTTTTTTCATGGGAAGATTTGTCACTTTTTCTGAAGTCAAAAGATTGAGAAAGTATGTTGGTCTTTAGACAAAGAAATAGGTTTGTTCTTCAAATACACCTCTCCTATTAATTAGATGCAGTGTCTCCCAAGTTCAATTTTTTTTTTTGCAATGAGCCAATTTGATTGGCCCATAACTCCAAAAAAATGAAACTATGGGGGCTATCCAAATTAGAAGGTTCTGTTTTGAGGTACTGAGTTCCTTTCCTTTGGCCTAGCTAGATAGGTGAAAGGGGGATAACATTGGCCAAAGCATATGGGATAAAAGTGGGGTGCTATGGAGAACATGTTGGGGAACATATTGGGAACCTGGTGGGAACTCATTGCTCACTATCCTTATCATATCATATATATTAATTTAGTAAGTTTCTGTTTTTGTGACGGAGGTTTTGGGGGGTGGGGGAAGGGAGAGACTGGTGAAGCAGTGGGTGAAAAATTGGGTTAGGTCTATTTGTAATAGACCTCTCCCTCCCCCACCTCCCACGTCGGGCCCCGTCGCAGATAAACAGAATACATTATGCACCGGGTTCACACTAGTTATACTATAATTAGTTATGTCTAGATAATCTAATTTTCAAAATTGGAATTGGGTTATCATTATTATTATAAATATCACAGTTATTGTTGGATACCAACTTTCTATCAAGTTACTTAAGTTACTTTTATCAAGTTATAATTATTTGAAATATTTGTGTTACATGCACATGCTTTTGGGATTATGAGATATGTTAAGCAAATGTATTTAAATATCTTTAATTAAATTTAATGTGAAATATTTCAATGCATGAGATGATTGCCTTGTCCATGTGTTTTCTAGGGTAAGTAACATCTGCACAGGGTGTTCACCTCTTATTTAGAGGCAAGAGCTTGGGGATGAATCACAGATTTGTAGCAGCACCTTTGTGATCCTATGTGAAGAGCTCATGATAAATTCAGTGTTTTCATCATTTCTATTCTCTCTTTGATCCATTGTCAATTTTCCAACAATTATCAAGACGTTCATAATAAGTAATAACCCCCCTTTCCAGTTTTTGAATTTTTGAATATCTAAGAACCTCTGCTCCAGTTTTTCTTGAATTTTTTTGGAAATTAAAGAGGTTTTAGATTTTATTTTTAAAAAAATTCAAAAAACCTCTGGTTTTGACCTTTTTTGAAAATCTTCAAAATCAAAGAACATCCACTTCAATTTTCTCAACATTTCAAAAAAAACCTGGCAGTTTTCCCAAAAAACCAAAGACTGGCAAAGATCTGGCAGTTCTATAGAAGGTTATGTGACCAGTTCTTAGATTTTTTGAGGATTGCAGGTATATATCAGAATTGGTTCACAGATTTGTGAGAATCAGGGTCATATATTGGAATGGTTTTCAGAACTATGGTTATATGTACCTTTGAGAACCACTGAATATCAGCTTCCATTTCCCATAGCCACCCAACACTGTTAAAAACTGGCAGCTCTTTGACATTGTTGTTTTTAGCTGGTATCAGTTTGAAAGTTGTGCTCTACAACAATTTAGACCACAATTTCCATGTTGATTTTTCTACTGAACAATAAGTCTTTTCAGAAGTAAAAGTTTTACTTGGACAGTATGAGCATGCATACAACTATTGGAAAATAAATAGGTTCATAAATTAAGCACCATCTTGACCAGTTTCTTGCATGCAGTTTGTTGCAGAGAGAACAACCATAGTTGCAGAGAGAACTACTTTATCTTCTTCAGCTTCTGATTAGGGAGTGTTAGTCAGTACCTAGTTCAGGAACAGAGACTTTGTAGAAAGAGAATGACAATTTCTCATTCACTGAATTGAAATCATCAAATGAGCAGCTTTGAACACCCGCCACCCCAGCAAAGGAATTGCGAGTGGGTTCCAAGAATTTGAATGGACAACAAAGTCTGCAGGTCTGGAGTCCTTGAGCTAGACAGGTGTGAAGTACAACTAAAGCTATCAAGAGAGAGTGCTCTTCCCTTAAAGGTCTTTTGGTATTGCCAGAGAAGTGCAAAGATGTTTTGTGTCCACTCGGACTTCCTTTGTAATCATCTCCTTTGAACTAAAAGGCATAGTACCACCAATCAGACCCCTGCACAACTTGCACCCACAACTCAATGCTCAATCTACATATGTACTGAACGCCAGAACCAGTTTTTCCAGTTTTCTATTCAGAAATGGCCCAAACTTCATTCTTGTAATTTAGTTCACATGTACAGCAGCTCTCCAACAATCTGGAGAGCCTCAGAAGCTTTTGCACCCATCTACAGAAATTAAATATCTATGATATTGCAGAGAGACCTCCACAACAGCCATTCGAAGGTAACATGACAATGAGTGTCAGACATATCCTGAGACTTTCTGACAAAGTGTCAGATAATATACAAAAAAAAAACTCTATCATCTGTTGCCAATGCATTTTGCCAGTAAAACTACTACTGGTGATATGTGCCACGGGAGTTACTCAGTGGTCCACCAGGCCCTTGGTTGAGGCCAACAGGATTCCACACTTTTGGGTTTGCAGGGTCAGGAACCCATTGAATCTTGCTCATGTTGATGTTCTCTGAGAAAACCATAGTAAACTCACCAATCTTTTCCAGTGTTCCTTTCTTACCAGCACGCAATACAAGGTTCAATTTGTGAAATGAGAAGAGCCCACCTGAGAGGCGGACTATATCACCAGGCTGGAAGGCTTCACACTCATTCCCAAGCAGTTGCAAGTGTACAGATGCACTTGCATCTGCAACCAGTGCAACACACATCAAACCCTCCCCAACTCGAGTTGGTGCCCCTTTTTCCAGAACAATGAATGTGACACTGAAATTGGTTGACAGAGAAGGTCGCAGATCCTGATTAACCAACTAGATTTTGATTAGAACAAGATCAAATTTTGCCAAGCTCACAACTGAAACAAAAGAACATGCTAACCCCAAATCTCCAAACATCTGGATCACAAACTTCAAAAACCTGAGTTCAATGCAATTTCAGCACAAAACACATGCATTTGAAGCCACAATCCATATGTCAGCTACAGTGTTTCTAATCAAGAGCTTCTCAGATTTTCTTAATAGAAATTGGACAGTGTTTAGAAACCAGGAGCATCATATGGTGGTACTAGGGTTAAGTGTTTCCTCAAGTGTTCCTCAAAGCAGTATTTTAGAGGAATACAAGTCTGTTTGATGCTGCAGAACCTTTGGGCTTCTTTCTGTGAGTAATTTTCTTCTTCACTACAGGTGCATTTCTAGAGTGATCACCTTACCTACCCATCAATCAAAATTGATTGCTGAAAGCGGGGGTTGCTAAATGTACTTCAATGCTAATCCTGATTCACAAGCAATTCATATGATGATCACCCATGTTCCTGAAAACCTAAAACCTTGTGAAAAAAAGAAAAAGTTTAGAGGATTTAGTTGCAATGATCAGCCATGATCCTGAAAACCTAAATCCTTGTGAAAAGAAAAAAAAAGTATAGAGGATTTAGTTGGAATGAGCACCCATGATCCTGAAAACCTAAATCCTTGTGAGGAAAAAAAAATAGTTTAGAGATTTTAGTTGCAATGAGAACACATGATCCTGAAAACAAAAATCCTTCTGGAAAAAAAAAGTCTAGAGGATTTAGTTGCAATGAGCGCCCATGATCCTGATAACCTAAATCCTTGTGAAAAAAAAGAAAAAGTTTAGAGGATTTAGTTTCAATAAGCACCCAGGATCCCGAAAATCCTCGTGGAAATAAAAAGGATTTGTTTAGAGGATTCAGTTGCAGAGCGTCTGTACCTTGATGAGCAAAGAAGGCAGTGCAGGGGATGATGCCGTTTGTTGTTGCTGCTGGGGCGACGCAGGTGATGATGACACTGCTGCTGCTGCTGCTGCTTGTGAGCCATTTGGTTGCTGCATTCCACTACTCGAGTACGTTTGTTCACCTACGACTCTGCACCCGGACCCCGATTGAAGATCACAGAATCGAGAACATGACAATCTCTGAACGTGTCGTTGTGAAGAAGATGACAGATTCCGGAAACCCTAAGCTGTAAACCCTAACCCTGTTGGCTTGTCTTGCAGACGCTAATTTATTTTATTTTTGGTACTGGCGATGGCGAAATTGAAAAATTGAAAATTTTGAAAATGGAATGATTGTGGTTTTCAATTGCCAGAAAAGAAGTGATTTTTGGAAATAAAAATTTGACAGTTTTTTATATTTGGTTTTCAGTTGTAGGGCAAAAAAATATAAAAGGATAATTAAAAGATTTGTACTTCATAATCTAGTTTATGATAGCCAGATGTGGCTAAATCTTCCTAGGGACGATCACCAACAATCTCCACTTTGGCTACAAACAAAAATTCCTCAAAATAAAATAAAAAAAGCCTTTGTCCAAAACTCAATATCATTCATTCACAAAATATACTGAGAAAATAGTACTTGAGAGGGCAAGTTAAAAAGAAAATAAAAATAATTTTGATCTCTCCTTACCAAATTTTTAAACAATTGAACTTTGAATTTACCACATTCAAGGAGCAATACACTTGATAATACTAGTACATACTACATACATGCCATACATGCCATTGGGTTACCACAATAAACTTTAAAATATAATGGAGACCTTGCCTACTTAAAACTTGATTGTTGAAATTGCAAAAATATTCAAGTTGGAGTTGTTGAACTTTATATATATACACACTTTAGCAAAATATGTTGATTATTAGTTGTCATAGTTAAGAGTATGAGGTATTTGATATGGTTAATATTTTTAATTTTTTAGAACAATATTTAGGTTTCGGGTGGCAAATTATGTATTAAAGAATGGGCATGATGCTCTTGACTATTGTGGTGGCTCACATGCTTTGCCCTATTTGGCTCACTTTGTAAACGCCTCATACAATGGTGAAGTGCATGCCCATTTTCTTATGTAAGTGATTTCAATTCCTTTGGGTCATTATATTTTTGAAAAAAGAAGGAAAATTATGATTTTCTTTTTGAAAATAAAGGATTGTCTCATGAAAATAGAGGATTAATGATCCCTAACAATAATTGTTGACCATTATGTCAAATTATAGACAAGAAGTATTTAATGATGACCTTGGGTGAGGGATTTTCTGGTTAAGAGACCCTCAAAAGCTATCAAATCCTCCCACATAAGTGTTTATGTGATAAGAAAATCACATTGTATGACATAATGAAAGGCATGTTGATCTTCTCATTAGGGTCATATACTTGTAATAGTGACCAAAATTTGCTTGTTGAGCATTTTTTTCCCTTACATCATTGAATATACCATGCCAAACCTTAATGTCATGGAATGTCCTTGCCCATTATGTTGGGCTTCTCACCTTGCTCATCCTAATGGGTTGATCACATGACATCTTACCCAACATAACGGGCTAGGGCTTGATCATTCCATAGTATGGTAACGTTGGTGGGCACATTAAAAAAAACTACGTAGGGTAACTAATTTGGTCCTTTTTAGCCTACCATATGTCATTTAGATTGTAGTTCATCTCTTTCTATCAATAAGATTCATAATCTTTTAGGATAGAAGATTATGTTGTGTTATTTTCCAAACTAAGAAGATTATGTGTATTACACAAAAAGGTTCTCATGTTTTGTTTTCACAATCCCATGTGGCATTGCCATGATGGTCCCTTGTTGTTCCCATAGTCATTTTATGGTTCATCATAATCATTCATGAATGATTTGACATACTGGAATGGGCTCATGGTTATCCATTACATTGGGTATGTTGCCCATCTTAGCCTATTAGGCTCATCATGTGGTTTTACCCAAACATAATGAGCACCCACTTGCCTCATAGAATGTTATTGGAACATGTGGGTGAACATGGTTAATGTGTTTTACAAAGAGGGATAAAGAAAATCTACAAAATTTCCAAACAAAACCCAATGACTCAATAACCAACTTGAGATTGAAAAGGAGGAACTTAACATGGCACAATGTATAGTACCGAGCTCAATGAAGTTGAAAATGTTATAAAGAATTCTTGCAAAGTGGAATGAAATTGTAAATGCAAAATGAATTGTAGATGTTGTAATTTTTAATATTTTAAAGAAATTAGCTAAAGAAAATGTAAAAACTTCCTTTAAATTCTACTATTAATTTTATGTCTTTGCATTCATATGAGTGAATTGTTAATGAAAGTAATAACATGTGATGTTGCTTTGTTGCAAAAGGGCATTAACACATGTGGCATGTTGTATTACAAAAGAGTGGTAAGAGGTGTTGTTTCAAATGATTGGATGGGGCTAGCTTTGTCAAGAAAATTATGATAAAGGCATTTGCATATATATTCATATATATATACAAGAAATTCAATTTTCACACAATCTTCAAATCATTTTGGGAATGAAAACACCATAATATAATATATGTTTGTCTTATATGTAAATTAGTCTAATATAACATTTTATACATTCTATGTTAACAATGATAAACTTGGAACAATCTTGAATGCAATTTTGCATCAAGGACACTTTTTCATTTGGTAGTTACACTATTGAAGTTTTTAAAAGCTCAAAGTATAACAAATGTGAAAACCTAATAATCAAACAAAATTAATCATAAGAATATACTAGTGTGAAGCCTGTGCCTAATGCATAGGTGTGTGCCGCCTAGGATGCCACCTAGGTGCTTCAGTTACCCACTTACCTTGGGGTTTACACCCCTCTGTGGAGTGGGGCATGTGGCATGGGGCCTTTTGCTTCACAGAATGGACCATTTTGAAGGAGTGAAATGCCTTGTGGCCATGGAAACTGAATTAAATTGCTATTAGGTGTTCACCCAAGGCTTTGCTGGGAGCTAGAAGGATTTTTTTTTTCATTTTTCTCTCGTTCCCAATGTGTTCCCTTTAAATTCTCAATGGGTTCCCAATATGTATTCCCCAACATATTCTCCACAGCATCTCATTTTAATGCCATATGCTTTGGCAAATTGTTGTCCTCCTTTCACCCATATGGGTGGGCCAAAGGGGAGGAACTCAATACTTCAAAATAGTTGAAGAACCTTCTATCTTGGGGAGCCTCCATAGTTTCATTTTTTGTTGTGATGGGCCAATCAAA
>Ga0209208_10007787_pt1 | contig 14426 bp, 12 predicted proteins | sample S1TSphfallax_3_FD_187694 | JGI IMG/M metagenome (GOLD analysis project Ga0209208, IMG submission 187694) | Host-associated microbial communities from peat moss isolated from Minnesota, USA - S1T2_Fd - Sphagnum fallax MG (SPAdes) (version 2) | ecosystem: Host-associated > Plants > Peat moss >...
TCAGTCTCATCAACATCAGTGAAGCATCCTCTTTCTACCAAAATTACAGGCAATCAAGTGAATGCTCAGACTAAGCTAGATCCTACCAGCACCTTCTGTAGAATTCCCAGGTCTGGCACATTAGCACAAATGAGCAGTTGGAGTGCAGACAAGAATTTCTTTGTTTCTGGATTTCACAAAGTGCAATGTGCACTGACATATGCATGAGTAAAATTTGTGTTCAATCCTGCACAATGATAGCATGCGTAAAATGTGTCTTTGGATTTTGCATTGGTTAGTCAGGCAGGAGATTATCAATGCCTTTGTGGGTTTGTTTTTGAAGAAAATTAAAAGTGACCTTGATGTGGTGCTTACTTGTTTAGAATGCAAGTGTTTTCTTATGCAGTCATCTTCAAAGGGATTGAAAGTATGCAATGATGTTTTTGTCAGAAATTCCATCATCTGGTGGACTGGCTGTGTAGCTAGGACCATTCATGCTGTATTTCATCTGTGTCTGGGAATTGGGTGGAGAGTCTGAAGCAATGGTGTGGTGGGTGTCGCTTGCCAAAATCACTGGGAAGGCCAGCCTCTACTTTCAAGGTACAGATGGCTCAGAAAACCTGTTTCTTTCCTCAAAATTGCTGGACAATGGGTGGACTCTAGAGTGTTAATCTACCGAAAATGATCCTATCTTGGGTGGCACAGTTTAAAACTTTTCAAGAAAGTCGATGTTTGGGTCTGTCTATGATCCGTCTAAAAGCAACCACTCTAGCTCATGAGCAGCTAAGATTTGATTTTGGGCTGCTGTGTTTGGTGTTTACAGGTTTACACACACCAAAGGAATGACAGTGACCACTATATTGAAGCCCAGGTTTTAGGGTTTAGGGTTTACTTTGATTTCAATACTTGTTTGTGTTCACCGCTGATCTATAACACATTTGTTCCTGGGCCAGATTGGTTAAGGGTCTAAGTTTTGGAATAGTCAGGTACAGCTTTTGATCAATTGGGTTTCTCTCCTGACCATTGGGCTTCTGTCGGGTGGGGCTGTTTTGACAAGGGTTTTGCAGTAAATCAAAGAACATGAAATCGACATGTGAAGGTTGTGTGTAACAGATGAGTGAAGAAGCATGGTTGCAGATAAGCTTCAATTTTGCACTTTCACTACTTCTGAGATTGCATCAGTTGCAGCATTGAATTCCATAAACAAAGAACTTGAGAACCTGTGTAATCAAAGGAGGCTACAATTTTGGCATTGAGTAAACATCTTCTTTCAGCAATGTTTGTTTCTTTTTTGTGGAAATTGCATGATAATAGTAGTATCTACATGCTTGTAAATGTCTCCTTGTAGACATCTCCCTTTGTTTTGTACCCATTGACTATGGAATCATGAATGCCACTGCTTCTTGTACAGCATATAAATCCTCTAAGAAATCAATTAAGTAGAGTTTGTTCTACGACACTATTAGCTTTGGTATGAGAAGTTTGAGTGTAAATGCTTTAGAATTTTATGTCAACTTGCAAGGTGGGAAAAAATTGTAGAGTAAAGGCCTTTGGGTGGGTGCAGGTTGGGGTGGGAGGGGGGGCTTCCCAAAAGAAGTTTGACAGTCAGTTTTGGCATTCTGCAAAGTGCGGTCTCCCTTCTTCTGTCATGTTGGTGTTGTTGTTGTTGTTGGTGGTGGTGGTGGTGGTTGTTGTTGTTGTTGTTGCTGCTGCTGGAAGTTTAAAAATTCATTCATTTGTTGGACCGATGGCCAGTTCAAGTATTCACCATATGGTCCAAGGAGTTTCATAAAATTTGAAGGCCTACAACAAACACAAAGGAAGCATAATCCCTACCACCACCCACCCACCCACAATAGGCAAAAAAACCAGCCATCCTCACCCTCTCCCCCCAAGGTCTTTTCACTTCGACTCAATCCTTTACTAGTGTAGCTTGTGCCGTTGGCCCAAGTGCGAACACATTCTTTATTTTTTTCACATTTTGAGAATTGAGAATTTCTTAAATTTGTCAATGTGAACACATTGAGAGCTTAACTGATTTTTCCTTCCAAACCCAATTTTTTTTTGCAATTTGTTTGAACTTCTAGCAACAAAAACCCACTCAAAAATTCAATATCTTCCACACTTTAGCTTTGAAAATTATGAAATAAACTCTATTAAATCTGACTCACCAAGGGCTTTCCAACAACAACAACATGAAAGAATGCTCTCAAATTCCAATACATTTTTTTGATTTTCAATTTTATTTAGTTTTTTGATTGAGAAAATGATTCAATAATCAATAGCTTCCACATTGTAGCCTCCAAAGAGTCTCAATAAAAACCAAGTCAATGCACCCCTACTCATATTTCGAGAGCTTTTGGAAAGATACCAAGAGCACGGCATGAAATGCCGTGGTTTGGGAGATCTCAGCATGACAAAGCAAAGCAAAGCAAAACAAAACAAAACAAAACAAATGACCTTGCTTCATAGATAGATTCCGCGTGCTTTGAAAACCGTAGGTTCTTACTTACTTACTTACAATTTAGCGTCATTAAGTGGGCCAAACAGCACCCGGGCCAGAGCCCAATTGCTTTGAAAACCGTAGGTTCGGGAGGCTTACCTTCAACTCGGAGTCAAGGTGACTTTTCTTGACTTTACTACAAAGCTTGACAAATGAGGAGATGAAAGGAAGAATGTCGAAGGGATCCCCCCCCCTCCCCAACTTTGGAGTCTATTGGCTCGGCCCACGGGTACCGAAGTTGTTGCAACCGTGTAGTTTTTCATTTGGTCCCACATTTTGAGGAATTTCTTTGCCGGGTGAAGTTACTTTGAACCGTGATTTTTTATTTTTTATTTTTTTTGAGGGGGGGGGAGGATTTCATGAAACATTTCTTGTTTTAATTGTTGCTAGTTCAAACTTGCCCAGCCACGGGCAGAGCAATTTGGATATGGGCAGTTTTGTTATTAACTTCGTACCTTCCAAATTCCAATCAGTGTTCTCTTTTGGGGGTGAATTTTTTTTTTTTTTTTTTTTTGACCTGAAAAATATGATTTCAACCCATACAAAGGATTTTTCCATGAAAAAATGAAAAAAAAAATCCTAAATTTCGCTAGATTTTTGAATTTAAAAAAATAAAATAAAAAAATTCCATGTTTCTACAACAATGTCCAACAAGTAAGTAGCCAAAAAATGGAATAATAGTTTCTATTATGTATGGTGGGTGGGAAGAATTGTACATGAAGTTTATGATTTCCTTACTGATGATGATGAATTGATTGTTCTTCTTCTTCGTCTTCAGCTTTTCTTCAAGTCCTTGTGTAGATTTGTTTTTTTTGTGTTTTCTTTTTGGGGGGGGGAGAAGGCAAATATGAAACTGGTTCTTTTGAAAAAAAAATTTGGGGGAGAAATGCAGCTGTGAACTTCGAGAACCGCCCTGATATCCGCCATGGGTATGTCCCTGTTTATGATAACCGCCCACATGGAAGTCTGAATCACCCATAGGCCATACTCTGCAACTTTCTTATTGCTTGGTACGTACACTCTACCTAGACTATTATTCTCAATGGCTGATGGATGGATTCCAAACACGCATTTAAAACTAGCATCAATAGTACAAAAATGTGATAAAAAGCAATAAGGCAATTTTTGTATATAGGTAGTAGTAGTAGCCTAGACAACAAAAACTATGACAAAATCTTGGGAGTTTTGTGATCTCAAAATTTGAAAGCAAAAAATGTCGAATGAAATCCATGACAAGTGAACCATGAAAATGTCCCTTTGAAAATTTCTCTCTATTTTAAGTTATATATTTATATGAACATTTTTGAATATTCACTATAATTTCGAGATATATATATATATACCCACATCCAAAAGGGATATTGGTATTTAGAGATGTAACAATTTGTCATTTTTCCCATAAATGCATTTCTCAGACTCTTGGGAAGTTTAGTGTGGTATCTCATAAAACCCTTGGCACTTTATGTCAGTGTAAATGGATGGTGCCTTATATGCTGTAATTGGGTGTCAGCAAGGAGCAAAGCTTTTTGAAATGTTGGTGTCAATTATTTTGTTATATTTTATTTACTTTTTACTTTACTACCCGGCGGGTATCAAAAGGGTATCATGGTACCCAAAAAAGGGATGAGTTGAGTTTTATACCAGCTAGCCTAATGCCATCGGGTCAGGGCATTTCTGAAATAAACCCTGGTGACCATCCCACAGCACCGAGCCAAACTGCAGGTGACTTCTATTGTTGAACACCTGAAGAATTGGACGCAATGTTTGTTTTTTAGTCACCCTTTGTACATTGTCAATAAAACATGAACTTTGATATAATGAATAATTGACGATATGTACAATTTGTGCTTCAAACACAACAACACGATATTGTAGTGTGGCTTGGCAACTTTGACACATTTGTATGTCGAATAATTAATTTTGAAATTTCCATTTCAACAAATAAAATACTCGTGAAGAATAAACTTTTCATGTTTTCATATTTTCCTTTGTAAAATTTTGTTCTTTTGAATTTTATGTGTGTGTGTGTGTGTGAAAATTTCAACACTTCTGACAATAATATGTATAATTGGTGTTGAATCTATCAATCATGTGTACTAGGGTATGGCTTTTCCTACAGCCAACAACAAATAGGCCTTGACACTTGAATATGGTAACAACAAGTATTAGACTTATTCTAAAAGTCAGACACCCCAGGCCAACCTTTAGATCATATGTTGTTGATTTGGTCACTTTTTAAAAAAATTAGAAAAAAAAAATCCGTAAAAGTTTTTTTTTTAAATTGACCAAATAACAAAACTAAATATGAAATTAGTGAAATCAACATTTAATGTGGTCGTGGAGGGTGTGCTAAGGAGGGTGTGCTAATAAGCAAAAGAGTGATGTCTACAATTAAACTCCTCAAATACTAAATAAAAAAGAAGTTTAATCCTAATTCTGACACCCAATGAAAATTAATTTACAAATTTAAAGCTCACTTAACATTTCAACTCTTATTGGACCCCTAATGAATAGTAGTTTCATCCTCTTGAAGCAATTTACAAAAAGCTCTATTATATGAATGTGGAATTGAAACTAAAAAATTACATATATTGATTTATATACTTTGAAAACCAGAAAACTGAAAAGAAAAAGAAAAAAAAGAAAAGAAAGAAAGAAACCCTGATTGCAGGTACTCTGAGAAGACATACTCTTTGGAAGAAACACTTTGTGTCAGATTTCAACTTCCTCTCAAACTGACAAAAATTGCACAAGTCATCAATTCAGACATTTAGTCACTTTGGACAATAGTTTATAAATGACTGGACACCAGAAAAACATCCACTACACTGTTCACAAAATTAACATTTCATTGTACCAGTGTAGTAGTTATCTAATTGGGTCAACATGATTTTTTGGGGTCCAGTATGGTGAGGTTCTCTCTCTTTTTTTTGTTTCAAAAGAAAAAAGGAACCGGCGGGTAGGTTCAGGGTATATATATATATATATATATATCCTTGACTGGGTGTTCTCATAATTCAAAGAACTGAGTCAACGAACCTATTCTAAACTGTTGACTCTTCATCAGTTTTTTTTTAATGAAATTTGTTGCTTCTTTGAAAAAAATTCCCCAAAACAAAACTCCCAAAATTGAAGAAGGTCTGCGATGAAAAATCTCAGGATGATAACCTAATTGGATGATGCCATAACATCAACTGCCAAAGCTCGAAAGCTAATACAACAAGCTTTCAACTGTTGATGGTGATAGGGAATGGGAGTGTTTTCTGTTTTTGTTGTTGTTTGTTTGGTTGCAGGTTACGAGCATGTTGGAGTTTTATGATTGGTGGCGCTTGATCTTTTTATGGCTTTTGTTGTGGGTAAGCATTGTGTAGTGTGTTATTGCTATGGAAATTTTCTTAATTGGATGTCCATCAAGAGCTGAAGGAGTTTGAGCTTAAGTATTAAGGAATTTGGCAAAATAAGCAATTAAGTATTTTGGTTTTTTGTTTTGTTTTTGCAATCTTGTGTTGCTTAGTGGCACTGATAAGATGGATGCTCACAGTTGAATACGGTAGTTTTTCAAAAGGAGAATATGCAATTTCCATTGCATGTGTACATCTTAAAGAGACATAGTCTAAAACCATGATTAGGGGTTTGTGATTGAGGGAATGGTGAAGTTCATTAGGGATTTCGAGAATGATTGTATTTGGCAAAAACATGTTCATACAAGTGAAATGTTGGCTAGTGAAATTTGGATTGTTGAAAGGTGAAAGAAAAGAATACCCAAATTGTTGGGACCTTTAAATGTGTTATGTGTTTCTACTTTTTTGTGGGTTTTATTGGGGATTATAGGAAGGAAATAATGGGCAACATTTGTAAAGCTTCATGTAATGGGATTTCTTGATGTTGAGTTTTGCATCTTTGGGTTTTCAATTTTCATCATCATCATTGGGAGCTATTGGTTTTGAGTTCATTTATAGGTTTATTATTTCCATTAGTGTATGCAAATTGTGGTGCAAGTGTCTAGGATGTACTTTGTTTTGCCAAGTAGGTCAGTTGATGCTTAGGAAAGTGAGATTAGAGTGATTTGACCCAGTAGATCCATAGCCAAGGATTTATGCATAGGCAATGTGTTTTTGCTTGAGTCCGTATACTTTAGCCTTCTAAAAATCAAGGAATGTGGAGATTCTATGCAATTTGTATTTGATGATGTGCAACATTGATTTGTAGGTAACTTTTATACGACCTTGTATTTTTGTTATAGCTCTTTCATGTAAACATTTTTTAGAAACCCACAACTTAGTGTGCTTTGAATTTGAAAATGTTGAAAACAATGCAACTATAAGTTTTTTTATTTCGATTTTTTTGAAAAAACCCAAGAACTAACAATTATTAACAAAATAAAAAAACAACATGATGAAAACATGATCAAATATACATTTCATGATCCTTTTCAATAAAAGTGTAAAGTAGCCATGAATCAAGTTTTAACATACTAAATTTAGAAATATTATTCAATTTAATGATTAGTATGAACATATTTTTTGAATCTATGTCAATGATATTGAAAAATCACATGTATAAGTAAATTTAAGAATATTCCTAAAAATGAAATTATTATTATTATTCAAAATTTTGGGTTGTTCAAAGAAACAAAATAGGTTTCAAGTAGATGAAAATATTGAAGTTTTTCATTTTTTCCAATTAATGGCCATTTAAAATATACTTATGCATTTTCAACTTCCAAAGTAAAAATAATAATATCTCAATCTTTTAATATAATTTTTTTTTGGAACACAATTACATTATTCAATTTCAAAAATATTTTTGACCTACTTTTAGTACACTAATTTTTTCCAAACTTTGTCCACAACATACTATAAATTCAATATTGTGCATCATGATGGTTTAACAATGATTAAAAAGTTTTTTACTTTACTTTCATGCATTTATGTGTAAAAACATGACTGTAACTATTCAAAGTCACATTTTGTGCATACTTGATCATGTTCTCACCCCACACAACAACATTGGTTTCAACTATTTTCTTTCATATCAATGTAACAACACTAGTTTGGATGACCAATGTTGTGTGGGTATGTTGGTTTTATATATCCTTGAATAAGGATATATCATTTTTTTTCAATTTATTTATTCATTAAATAAAGTTATATTAACATTCAAAAATTTCCATCATGTTAGGGTTTGGGTATATAACAATTGAATCTTATGGTAGATGGGTAGGTTTGGGTACCCCTATCATGTACTCCTTTTGAGATAGAAAACAAGTATGTATGTATTTATTTGAAAATGAAAAAAAATGACATTATAATTATTTATAACATGATTTTGAAAGGTCAAATCAAATGTCAAAATCAAAAAATCAAAATGTTTGATCCATCTTTGATTAATGGTATATTCATACATGTTAGTTAATTCAAAACTTTAAGCTCTAACATTGTAACATTAAGATTTAGGGTTATTTTATTTTTAATTGTGTTTAATTTAACCTCGGCATGTTGACTTAACCCTGATTACGACACATGTTGATTTAATTGTGTCTACACCTAGTGTTAAACTAATAACTACTTTAGGGTAAGTTTTAGTTATGGTATGTTCAAGTCTAATGCATTAGATTGCCAATTTCAACAAAAATAAAAAGTTGAAAAAAATTCATTATAGTTTGCAATGTCTGTTATGTGAAGAAAGAAAACCAACAATATGTTTACACTTGTTCGGTCTTTGATTATTGTGTTCATTTTGCATTCATTTCATGTTTACATGTTAAAGTTTTGTTTATTTGTGAAGATTTTCGAATTGCATTTCTCTGCATTTTTTTTAACCATGTTATTTTTTATAATTTTATAGTGATCATGACAACTTTGTTGTGTTTCATGGGCTTTTTCTTTTTTTTGTCATTTTTATATCTTGTGATGGTTTTGTGAAAGAGTTGTGAACAATCATGAACATGGATATTGAAAACAATTTCGTAATGGCTACTAAGCTTTTTGTTTTGGTCATTACGATTTGCAATACAATGTTTTAATAGATTGCTTACAACAACTTGAGGTTGTTGCCTTGAAGCGTGAAAGCAAGATCAAGGATTTAATTTTCCATCTTGTGTATGAAATATGATGTTGCACATTAGGTTCAAAACTTTCAAATGAAAAAGTAGATGTTTTTCATTACCAATCATTTGAAACCTTTTTTTCAAACATATCACATGATACAATTTGTTTATCCTCGTGGAGGTGCAAGTTGCTTGTGCCTTGTACAAAATTGCACAAGGTTGTAATATGTTAATTTGTAGTGAAATTTTTGTTGTGAGTCAATTAATAATTTCCCTAGTTATTTGAAAAGTCATCATAACAAATCACCATTGTTTTTAAAAAATTCATTGCTTGGAAATTTGGAAGAAAGATGGATGCAAAAGTGTAGGGTTTCAAATCTTTTTGTGGTTTGCCAAGCATTCATGTAACCATTGATGGCACACAATTTTTTTATTTCTATACCTTGTAGAGCTTTTTGTGAAAATTATTTCTACCACAAAACTAGAAGCTACAATGTTAAGTGTCAAGTGGTTGTATATAGATGTCAACAAACAATTCACTAAACTTTTTGTTAGTTTCTTCTTAGGAAACGTAAATGATTCTGAAGGTCAGAAAATATCTAGGCTTTAGAAACATGGTCAGCTTCATGGACTATTCAATATAGACTTTTCTTTGTACAATTTTAGGAGGGTTTAACTACATACATGATAAGAGATAAGGGGTATCCCCTGTTGTCATGGCTAATGATGTTGCACAAAGAAAGAGATGATAACATATTATAGATTATTTATAACAAGAAGCATAGATGAGCTCAATCTATTGTAGAAAATGCCTTTGGCATACTTAAGAAGACATTTCGTGCACTACAAGAGAGGACATAAATTCATGTTACCTTTATTCCTTCTTGTTTTGCAATTGTTGCATAACCTATCAATCCAACTTGATGAGATAGATGTGGAATAGATCCTTGATGTGCTATAGAGGAAATTGTTGTTGTTGATCAAGATTTTCTTACTAAAAAATATGTTGCAACAATTGCAAAAATAGAAAATTTTGGTGAACAAATGTGTGTTGAAATCAACATGGAATGATAAAGGAATGTAATTTGAACAAGAATTTTGAATAGACACAAATTTCTTTTGAAATTTGTAGTGTATTCCTTGAAATAAATTATGTAATGCATGTATACTATAGATGTTATAAACACATTATAGATGCATGCATACTATATACATGCATATTATTGATGATTAATAACAAGAAGCATGATTATATCCTCTTTGTTTTTTGTTGTACAATCAAAATGTTTATTCATTGATATTATGTTCTTCTCTTATGCAATAGAGCCAAAGTTAGTTTTCAATCATGATTTTTTAGGTTTTTGCTTCAACAATAAAATTAGAAGCCATTTTCAATTTGTCCCTTGTTTTGAAGTTTTTCTTGTGTATGTTCCCCTTGTTTGGTCACTTTTACCATGCCAAAACAAATGCCATGTTTTTCAAGAAGCTATGGCAATGTTGGTTGAAGTTATGTAACTGAAAACCTATGGCGATGGTAGTTGAAGTTGTAGTTGAAAAGTTATGGCAATGGTGGCGAAGTTGTAATTGAAAAACTTCAACAAATTTTGTGGATGTGACATGGTAGAAGGCATGGGCAAGATTTTTTTAAACTTGTAAATTAACATGGATTTACATAGCTGATTTTTGGCTTGCTCATGTAACAATGAAGTGTTAGTTCATTTTTGTTTTCCAAGGATAATAATTAAACATTGGGTGGTATCTTATTTCATTTTTGAACAATGGATTATTCTTTAGTGCCACATTAGATGACATGTCAAATTTAATAATAATTGTAACTTTACGTGTGTGTGTGTGTGTGGATGTTGGCAATGTAATAATTTCTTAAAATTGGATTATCATTGATTTATTTTTTAAGGTGAACATACATAACATGTATAATCTTATATCCTATATATTAATTCAACAAGTTTGTCAGTTAATCAGTCAGTCTATCGAGGTCCTGAAACCCAGATCATTTTTAATAAAATTGTCCCCCGAACTCGAGGGCCCAAAAACTATTCAGGACTTTTACTTTTACGTCCGTTTCTGCGCAGCAACTGCCGTCGTCGATGGGGGAGGTATTTTTGGGATTTGGAGGGTGGGTGAGGAGATTTGGGTGCGCTTTTTTGGGCTAAGGGTTTAGGATTATCATGATTTTTATTTTTTTCGTGGAGGGGGGGAGGGGGTGGGGGTGGGGTTCTAGGGGTCTTAATAGGTGGAAGTGAACCGGAGTGGTAAATGCGAAGGATCGGGTGGGGGGAAATTCGAAATAAAGAAAGGATCCTTCCATATAATTTGCTCAGGCTGTTGAAACTTATTATTAAAATCTAGCTATTTCAAAAACCAAAAATCTGAAATCTAACAACTATTTGCCAAACCTGAAAAACATTTTTGTGTGGCCATTTTCCAAAAAAAACCATCGGCGACTGTGGCAAAATCTCGCCTTGCCCACCCACCATCCCCTTCCCCCACTCCCCCCAAACAGGGTGGTTCTTAAGGTTCAAGATCATGGTTATGAAAAAACAAAAATACCCAAGTTCAAATAAACGTACCAATGTTGGGCGGCTCTCACTTTTTTCAAGAACTACCGGTTTCAGGTATATATGCCTCTATGTGAGAACCGAGTCGGTTCTCTATTTTTTTTTAAAAATAGAGGGCTCACAAGAACCGTCCCCAATATTAGATTTTTTCCAAGGAAAAAAAGTTCAATTCTCAAGCTTGGTGGTTCTCAGTAATTCAAGAACAGCTGAGTTTTTTGGCCGTTCTTCACAAGCCAGATCTCAGAAACTTCAATATTCTTTTTGGAAACTTATCTTTTACATTATTATTTTTTTACCAAAAATGGACTTTGAATATATTTCAGTAGTTTATAAATCCATAATCTATTTCAAAAAGTTCATTCAAATTGTTCTAACTCCTCTTCTAAGTTTACATCTATCCCAATAAGTTTTAAAAGGTTAGGAGGGGATTTACAACCTACAATCATTGGGCCAATTTGTATTTACAAAGCTTAATTTCTCTAGGTTTCTTTTATTGTAAATGACATTTTCTCATATTAGTGAGGATTGCAACCAAAGAAAAGATTCTTTTAATCTCTATTTGGGAATCCCTAAAATTTGAGGAACAAGAAACCCAACTATGGGAAACATGACTTCATATTTTTCTCACCATTGAAAGGGACACTAGATCTCTTTCACATCCACCAAATAACTCAAGAAAATTAACAGGTCTATCTTACCAAGCTCTTTTGTTGGTTTAGTATTCCATGTTGCCATTTGAAAAATATCCAAATTGTTATCATCATCCACTCACTAATCAACAACACCATTATTAGATTCTATCAATGGATGCAAATGATAATAACATTTCATGAACATAGGATATAATGACATTGTATCATATTCTTCAACAATTGCTATTCTTTGAACGCGACCAATGAAAAAAGACACTAAGCAAAAACTTTTAAATCTTAGGTCCAACATTAGAGATAACATATTATGCGAATTTCTTTCATCAAATTCATTCAAGAAGGAAAGAAAATTATCTAGAACTCCACAAACCTCTTTTCTAATGTTGGAAGCCAAACAAACAAATTCAAATGCCACACCAGAATCCTTTTCCATTATGGTTTGAAAAGATGGTGCATTTTTTAATTCTTTTCTCAATTTCAAACTCATGGAAATGGCAAAATGAAAGGCATCACTTAACAACAAATGTCCCCTAAATTGGTTTAGAACCAAGCAATTACAATAGGGGAAAAAATCAATAACAATTTGACAAATATGCCATGTCAAAAGGGGTGGAATTTTGGTTGTCATCCTCATTGAACTCTACTTGCTATAACAAAACATTATAGCAGCATTAAAGCATTCTTGAATTGCAAAGCTTCTTGAAAAATAATGATTATACTAGCAAACCTGTAAAGAAAAATAAAAAATGATCATTATCTACATTATAACAAGTTTTAACAAAAGTAATAATAAATAAGGAAATATGAAAGTTTTGATGATAACCTTGTTTTAATTGGAGTGTTCAGTTTTCTTTGAGGAAGATTCAAATATGTACAAACCTTGTTCCATTCTTGTTTGCCTTTTCCTAACTTTTTCAATTAAGTTATGCATTTCTGTAAGTCACATTGGGCAACTTTCACAAATACATATTTCAAACCCTTATAGATTTTTTCATTAACTAAAACATATTAACATGCTTTAAAAAATGCATGGCCAAAACAACTACCTTAAAAACTTTCTATCAAACTTAAAACATCACAACTTACAACAATCTTTAAGGTTATAATTGTAGTATATAAATTAAGTCCTTTATTTTTAACATAACCAATGTTTTTTTCTCAAGTCATACTTGCCTAACAACTCAATTAAATCTTTGCCTAATGCGTGCCTAAAGGTATCAAATGCTTCGAAAAACCCAATTACAATATGTTTTGGTTACCAATTAGCCCCCAAAAAATTTAATAACATGAGCAAAATGTCATAAGCCCCTTTTGACACCCATAAATCAAAACTTGTTACATAATCACAATCCTCCCAAAAAAATCAAACATATAATTGTTAGATTTTTCCATCAACTCCGGCAAAATTTCTCAAAAATTGTTTCCTAAAAGGCAAAACAACCCTTGGACACAAATGTAAACTAAATCTTTTTAACTGTTCGCTCTCAACAAGATGCATTGGCAAATGATTTTTAATAAAAAAAAAAAACTAAACTTTCCAAAAACTATGTTTGTTGCAGATCATCTTTCTTATAAGAATCTTTGGCAACAAAAAAGGTTAGAAATAGCAGTTTCATTTACATGAAGTCATTTCTTTGCAAGTTCTCTTTCATGAAGTTTTTTTTAACAAATTGTTTACTTATTCTTCAAATATTTTTGCAATCATACAATAGTCTGCATAAACATGTTTTTTTAATGTAATAATTCCATTTGCAATATTATATAATATCAAACATTTCCTTGTTTGTGTTTTGGCATTTGTTATTAAAATTTGATTAACATAACAAGTTATCCATCTCATTAATTGAAAACATTTAACATCCACTAATTTATTATCATTTACACAATAAAATGACCAACATAATGCATTTCTTTTATCATGTTTCCACTTTTTTCTTTGAACATGTAATTTTTCAAATTCTCCTTCATTTTTTTTCCCCCCTCATTTACATTAATATTTTTTTCTATTTACAAACTTGGTTGAATTTCAAACTCTTTTTGCATTTTCTTTTTTTCCATTACAACATCATTCATATATAATTCATCATTATTATTCATTTTTTTCATTTTGGGATGACTCTTCCATTATCAATTACAAGATGGAAATTCTACCAAATGAATGGCAAAAAAAGCCAAACAATAATATGCAAACTAACGCACTCCCAACCCCTTGAAGGATTCAAATGTGAGTCCAAGTGAAAGACAGCGGAAGAAGGAGGAGTCGGGGCATGCTCCCTAGCTCACAACATTTTGAGGGGGTAGAGGGGCGTGTTGGAGCTCCGGGATGGGACTAGGAAGAGTTGACAAGCTTACTCACTCACACGGGCCTGCACACAAGCCACATAAAGTGGTTAGTGCATAGTTGGAGCACCTTTGGTGCTAGGACGAGCCACGGGCAACACGGACACACAAGATTCACCACGGCTCGGACTTGGGGGAAGCCACCACCTTCCCCCTTATAGTATACTCTGGACCTCTCCACGGGGCCCACATCCAAATGGCTTTTCTCTCCCGGGATTCCCGCGTGGGAGTCTCGAAATCCCGCCCGCCAGGACTCCTGCGACTTTGGAGCCTCATAACTTTACGAGCAGACCTTGGATCGAAGTGCGGTCTAAAGCAAAGTTGTA
>Ga0209208_10007788_pt1 | contig 14424 bp, 13 predicted proteins | sample S1TSphfallax_3_FD_187694 | JGI IMG/M metagenome (GOLD analysis project Ga0209208, IMG submission 187694) | Host-associated microbial communities from peat moss isolated from Minnesota, USA - S1T2_Fd - Sphagnum fallax MG (SPAdes) (version 2) | ecosystem: Host-associated > Plants > Peat moss >...
CGGCGGCGGACGCTTGACCGGAGGAGGCGGCGGCGGCGGTTGCGGCGGCAGATACAGCACCGCGACCTGCTTGGCCAGCTTCGGATTGTTCTTCACTACCAGGCCCACGATGACGATGATCAGCAGGATCGTGACGTTGATGATCGTTGAAATCACGGCGGCGGCCGTGCTGCGCTTGCCGTCGTCCAGCACGCCGAAGTGGGTGAACTGGACGCTTCGGGGTGTCGGGTCTTCGCTGCGAAGGGGCTTAGGCATTCAAGTCAACGACCTCGTCGGGGTTGTGGTTGGATTTTGCGGACTCTCGGCGAGCGGACAAATTATGGCAACAATACCAGAGATGCAGGTGAAAAAGCGTGTACGACCGGCCAATTGTGGACGGTCCGAGGATATCTTGGCCGATTCGGCGTGAGGCATGAAGGCCGCGATCGCCGACAGTCAATTTTGACACGTCCGCCGCGCTTTTCGTTAGGTGTGACTCCAACAATGCAACCACCTCCATGCCTCGAAAGGGGGATGCACGGGGCGGGCGCGCGGACGACGTAGGATGGGGCGAGGTTCCGTCGCGCCCCGCCATTGCCGATCTTTGTGCCGCCGCGCCATTGAGCTATAGTCCCAAGGAGATGCCCCTCATGACCGCACCGCTGCCGACCCTGTACCACGATATGTTTCAGATGCAGTTGCCGCTGGTGGAGAAGATCGTGCGGCCGATGATTGTGTACCTCTGCCTGGTGGTGTTTCTGCGGCTGTTCGGCAAACGCGAGCTGGCGCAGCTGAACCCGTTCGACCTGGTGGTGCTGCTCAGCCTGTCGAACACGGTGCAGAACGCGATGATCGGCGACGACAACTCGGTGAGCGGCGGCATTGTGGGCGCCTTCTCGCTGCTGGCGATCAACTGGGGGGTGATGTGGGTGCTCTACCGCGCGCCGAAGGTGAACCAGGCGCTGCAGGGCCAGCCGTCCACGCTGATCGCCGGCGGCGTGCCCGATGAGGCCGAGATGCGCCGGCAGTCGATGACGATGGAGGACCTGGTCTCGGTGCTGAACCGCAACGGCTTCAGCGATCCGGCTGAGGTCTCCAGCTGCGTGCTGGAGCCGAATGGGACCTTCTTCGTGAAGGGCCGGACGCCCACGGTGAGCCAGGTGGAGCGCGGCGAGCTGATGGCGATGCTGGAGCAGTTGAGCGACGAGGTGCGGTCGCTGCGGCGGCAGATCGAGGCCAAGGGCTAGGTGGACGGCCCGTCTCCGGCGGGCGGCGCAGGTTGCTCTGTGTGTGCGCGGTCGCGGGCGGCGAGCCAGCGCGGCGGTGGCTCCGGCTGCGCTGCGTCGCGGGCCGCGGCGCGGTAGCCACCCATGTAGATGGAGTACATTACCGCCAGCGCGCAGCCCAAGCCAAAGGCGAAGCCCAGGAAGAACCCCAGCAGCGGCACCACGAGCGATCCCCAGTAGGCGTTCACAGCCTTCATGATGGCATGCGCGGGGGCGCGGGCACGCGCAAGGTTGCTTACGCTCCGGCGAATACGATACCGTGCGTGTGCGCGCGAACGCCCCGCAGGGGTTCGCAGCCACCGGCCTACAGCCGACATCAGGAGAACGACCGCCCATGCCTCCAGAGACCACCATCGCCGAACCGATTGCTGCCGCGGCCCCGCAGGCCGAGGGCGCCGAGACGTTTCAATCGCTGATGCGCGAGGACCGCGTGTTTCCGCCGCCGGCGGAGTTCGCCGCCAAGGCGTGGATCGGCAGCGAGGCCGAGTACGAGCGCATGTACCGGCGCAGCGTGGACGAGCCGGAGAGCTTTTGGGCGGAGGCCGCCGGGGAGCTGGAGTGGTTCACGCCGTGGCGTCAGGTGCTGGAGGGCGACGGCCCCCACGCGCAGTGGTTTACCGGCGGCAAGCTGAACCTGAGCCACAACTGCGTCGACCGCCATGCCCTGGGCGCGCGCCGCGACAAGGCCGCGCTGATCTGGGAGGGAGAGCTGCAGGTCGAGGGCAAGCCCGCGGTGCGCCGGCTGAGCTTCGCGGAGCTGCACGCCGAGCTGCAGAAGTTCGCCAACGTGTTGAAGTCGCTGGGTGTGAAGAAGGGCGACCGCGTAGCGATCTATATGGGCATGGGCCCGGAGCTGGCGATCGCGGTGCTGGCCTGCGCGCGCATCGGAGCGGTGCATTCGGTGATCTTCGGCGGCTTTGCGGCGCACGCCATCGCCGACCGCGTGGCGGACTCGGACTGCCAGATCGTGCTGACGCAGGACCTCAGCTACCGCCGCGGCGCGGAGGTGAAGCTGAAGAGCATCGTCGATGAGGCGATGGAACGGTGCCCCAACGTGCGCAACGTGGTGGTGTACCAGCGCGAGCCCAGGGCGGCCACGCCGATGCAGCCGGGCCGCGACCTGTGGTGGCACGAGCTGATGGCCACGGCCGCGGCCGAGTGTCCGGCCGAGCCGATGGACGCCGAAGATCCGCTGTTCATCCTCTACACCAGCGGGACCACCGGCAAACCCAAAGGTCTCGTCCATACCACCGGCGGCTACTCGGTGGGCACGTATCTCACCAGCAAGTACATCTTCGACCTGCACGACTCCGACGTGTACTGGTGCACGGCCGATATCGGCTGGATCACCGGGCACAGCTATGTGCTCTATGGCCCGCTGCAGAACGGCGCGACGGTGCTGATGTACGAGGGTGCGCCGAACTTCCCTGAAAACGACCGCTTCTGGCAGATTGTGGACGACCACAAGGTGACGGTCTTCTACACCGCGCCGACGGCGATCCGCGCATTTATGAAGTGGGGCGCCGAGCACGCGCGCAAGCACTCGCTGGCCAGCCTGCGGCTGCTGGGTACGGTGGGCGAGCCCATCAACCCGGAGGCCTGGATGTGGTACCACCGCGAGATCGGCCATGAGCGCTGCCCGATCGTGGACACCTGGTGGCAGACCGAGACGGGCGCGATCATGATCTCGCCGATCCCCGGGGCGACGCCGACCAAGCCGGGCTCGGCGACGCGGCCGTTCTTCGGCGTGGTGCCGAAGGTGGTGTCCAAGGACGGCAACCCGGTGCCGGCCGGCCATGGCGGCCTGCTGATCGTCGACCGGCCGTGGCCCTCGCGGGCGCGCACCATCTGGGGCGACCCGGAGCGCTACGACCAGGCCTACTTCTCCGAGGTGCCCGGCAAGTACTTTACCGGCGACGGCGCGCGCCAGGACGCCGACGGCTACTTCTGGCTGATGGGCCGGGTGGACGACGTGATCAACGTGAGCGGCCATCGCCTGGGCACCGCGGAGATCGAGTCCGCGCTGGTGTCGCATACCAAGGTGGCCGAGGCCGCCGTGGTGGCCCGCCCACATGAGCTGAAGGGCCAGGCGATCGCGGCCTTCGTGACCCTCGAAGAGGGCCATGCCCCCAGCGAGGAGCTGAAGCAGGAGCTGCGCCAGTGGGTCGCGAAGGAGATCGGCGCGCTGGCCCGGCCGGACGATCTGCGCTTCACCCAGATGCTGCCCAAGACGCGCTCCGGCAAGATCATGCGCCGGCTGCTGCGCGAGCTGGCCACCACCGGCGAGGTGAAGGGCGATACCACCACGCTCGAGGACTTCAGCGTTGTGGCGAAGCTGAAGGAGAGCGAGGAATAACGGAAGTTCCCAGTTGTGCGTTGTCAGTTCTCAGTTGCAAGATCAGTTTGCCGGGACGTTGAACCTGTTGGCCTCGCGGCCCGTCTACTATCAGCATGGGTAGAGATGACAGGCGAGGGGACGCGAGGATGCGGGGTTTGGGCATAGTGCGGGCTTTGGGTTTAGTGCTGCTGGTGGGTGCGGCCGTGGCGCAGGCGCAGGACAAGCCGGTGCTGCAGACCCGGCCGGCGGACGCGCCACCGCCGAGCACCATCTCCGTAAACGCGCAGCTGGTGGTGCTGACCGCGGTGGTGCATGACAAGAAGGGCGAGCTGGTCAACAACCTGACCAAGGACAACTTCGTGCTGAAGGCGGCCGGCGACGCGCAGACGATCAAGTACTTCGACCACGACACCGACGTGCCGCTGACCCTGGGGCTGCTGGTGGACGTGAGCCGCAGCCAGAGGGACAAGCTGCCCGAGGAGCAGAAGGGCGCGCAGGCGTTTGTGGACAAGAGCCTGCTGCCGGCCAGCGGCAAGCGCGAGGCCGACAAGGCGTTCGTGGTGCAGTTCGCCAAGCCGATCGAGCTGCTGCAGGATGTGACGGAGTCGCGGCAGCGGCTGCAGAAGGCGCTGGGCGAGCTGGGGTCGGAGAGCCCGACGTTCCGCACCACGGACACGGGGGACTCGACCGACAGCGAGGGCCGGCGGGTGCGCGGCGGGGGCACCTCGCTCTATGACGCGATCTACCTCTCGGCCGACGAGGTGATGGGCAAGCAGAAGGGGCGCAAGGCGCTGGTGGTGCTGACCGACGGCGTGGACGTGGGCAGCAAGGAGACGCTGACCGAGGCGCTGGAGGCGGCGCAGCGCGCCGATACGGTGATCTACGCGGTGTACTACAAGGGCGCGGAGCAGCAGAACCGCAACAACAACGGCTTTCCTGGCCAGCGGCGCGGCGGCGGGGGGTATCCGGGCGGCGGCTACCCCGGCGGCGGGTATCCGGGCGGGGGGTATCCCGGTGGCGGCTATCCTGGCGGCGGCGGAGGCTACCCCGGCGGCGGTGGCGGGGGCGGCAACAATCCAAACGGCGGCGGCAACACCCCGGGTGGCCCCTCGCGGAAGCCGAACATCGATGGCAGGCAGGTGCTGGCGCGGCTGTGCGGGGAGACCGGCGGTGAGCTCTTCGAGGTGAGCAAGAAGCTGCCGGTGGAGGAGATCTTCGCGAAGATCGGCGACGACCTGCGCAGCCAGTACCGGCTGGGTTTCACTCCCACCGAGGCGGCGGCCAAGTACGGGTATCACCAGATCGACCTCGACCTGGCGGGCGACCTGGACAAGAAGGACGTGGTGGCGACGCGGGACGGCTACTACGCCGGGGGCAAGGACTAAAAGCAGGGGTTAGGCCGCGGTGGCCGGGGATGGGCTGCCGGGCAGGCTGAGCTGCGAGGTGGGGTGGGCGTTATGGTGGCGCAGGCCCAGGTGGCTGGCGTCGCTGTGCACGAATATCCAGGCGAGCACGAAGACCACCAGGATGGTGGCGCAGAACAGCGCCACGATGAGCAGGAAGTTCGGCTTCTTGGGGTCGATCTGGTAAATCTCCATAGCAAGGTTGGATGCGCGCGGAGCGCGGGTGAGAATAGCGGAGGGTGAAGAAAACGGAACGGAGCGGCCGATGGCGCAGCGGGTGCAGGGGGAGTCGGGGCCACGATGGAGCCGTGCGGCCTCCAGGGGGAGCCGTGCGGCCTCCGGATGGGTCGGGGCGGCGTCCGGAGGTATAGACCGGCTGCGGCGCGCCGGGCTGGCGGCGCTCGAGCACCGGGCGACCATGGTGGCGCAGGCGACGGCGTACTCGGCGATGCTGGCGCTGGTGCCGGCGCTGATCGTGGCCGCGGCGGTGCTGCAGTGGCTGCCGGAGACGACGCCGCTGCGGGTGCAACTGGGGATATTCTTCGACCGGGTGCTGCCTTCGAACGTGAGCCCGCTGCTGGGGCGGTACTTTGCGGGCGCTCCGCTGGGTGGGCCAGGGACGGCGACGGCGGCGCACGGGGCCGCTCATGGGGTGGAGCTGGGCGTGCGCGGCGCAGGCATGGCGGCGCACACGGCGCGGAGCGTGGCCGTGGCGGCCGTCGTGAGCGTGGGCGGCGCGGCCGGGGTGATGACGCGGCTGATGGAGGGCTTCCGCCGGGCGCACGGGTTGAAGGCCCGGCGGCGCAGCTACTGGCGGCGGCAGCTGCGCGCGCTGGCGCTGGTGCCGCTCTCGCTGCTGCCGATGGCGGCGGCGAGCGCGCTGGTGGTGTTCGGCCATGGGATGACGCATTGGCTGGGCGCGGCGGCGGGGCCGGCGCTGCGCGGGCCCATGGTGCTGGCTGGGTTCGCGCTGCGCTGGGGCGTGGCCATCGCGGGCAGCGTGGCGGTGATCGCGATGGTCTACCACCTGGGTACGGACGTGGAGGCCGATGTGCGGGATCTGAGCTGGCGGGCGAACCTGCCGGGCGCGGCGGTGGCGACCGCGCTGTGGCTGGGTACGACGCTGGGCTTCGGCGTCTATGTGACGCGGTTTGCCAACTACTCGCGGGTGTACGGGCCGCTGGGCGCGGCGATCGCGCTGCTGGTGTGGCTGTACCTGATTGCGCTGAGCGTGCTGATGGGGGCGGAGTTCAATGCCGTCAGGGGGGCTGTCAAGGCGAGCGGTGAGGGCGACAGGTAGAATGGCTGACTGACAGCAAACAGCGGAACGTTGACAGGGCCGCGGCATGGCGAAAGAAAGAATCGATGGGGTAAGCATGCAATCGAGTGGCGAGACGGAGACGATGGGACCGGTGGGCGGCAGCCCGGAGTCTTGGCGGCGGGCGAAGATCGTGGCCACGCTGGGGCCGGCTTCGAGCACGGAGGCGACCTTTCGCACGCTGGTGCGCGCGGGGCTGGATGTGGCGCGGCTGAACTTCTCCCACGGCTCGCATGAGCAGAAGGCCGAGCTGATCGCGATGGTGCGCAAGGTGGCCGTCGAGGAGCGCAAGCCAATATGCATCCTGGCCGACCTGCAGGGGCCGAAGATCCGCACCGGCGTGCTGGTGGACCACAAGCCGGTGCTGCTGGAGGCAGGCAGGCAATTGGTGATTACGCCGGAGCCCATCGAGGGCACGGCGGAGCGGGTGAGCACGGTGTTTACGACGCTGGCGGAGAACGTCTCGCCGGGGGTGCGGATTCTGCTGTCGGACGGGCTGATCGAGCTGCGCGTGGTGGAGGTGCGCGGCCTCGATGTGGTGACGGAGATTGTGAACGGCGGCCTGCTCGGCGAGAAGAAGGGCATCAACCTGCCGGGCGTGGCGATCAAGGTGCCGTCGCTGACCGAAAAGGACGAGATAGACCTGGAGTTTGCGCTGCGCGCGGGCTGCGAGACCATCGCGGTCTCGTTCGTGCAGACCGCCGACGATGTGCGCTATGCGAAGCGGCGGATCGCGGAGCTGGGCGGCGATGCGTGGGTGATCGCGAAGCTGGAGAAGCCGCAGGCGATCGACCACCTGGACTCGATCCTGGAGGCCGCGGACGCGATCATGGTGGCGCGCGGCGACCTGGGCGTGGAGGTGCCGCCGGAGAAGGTGCCGGCGATCCAGAAGCACATCATCCGCCGCGCGGCGGAGTACCGCAAGCCGGTGATCACGGCGACGCAGATGCTGGAGTCGATGATCGAGAACCCGCGGCCGACGCGCGCGGAGGCCAGCGATGTGGCCAATGCGATCTATGACGGCACCGACGCGGTGATGCTGTCCGCGGAGTCGGCCGCGGGCAAGTACCCGGTGGAGTCGGTGGCGATGATGGACAAGATCGTGGTGGAGACCGAGCAGCAGATGCGGCTGCTCGGCCAGCAGCCGGAGATACGCGCACGCACCGGCGCGCGGCGCGGCACGCTGACGGTGCCGGAGACCATCTGCGAGTGCATGGCGCACTCGGCCGAGGACCTGGACCTGGCGGCGATCGCGATCTTTACCGAGAGCGGCAACACGGCGCGGCTGCTGAGCAAGTACCGGCCGGATGCGCCGATCTTCGCGATGAGCCCGTTCCCCCACGTGGTGCACCGCTCCATGCTGCTGTGGGGGACCTTCCCTCTGCTGTGCGAGCGGTTCGTGGGCACCGACCGCCTGGTGGAGACCGCCGAGCAGATGCTGGAGCAGGGCGGCTATGTCAAGCCGAAGCAGGTCGTGGGCATCGTCGCGGGCACGGCGACCAAAAGCGGCGCGACCAACTTCATGCGGCTGCACCGGATTGGAGACAGGTAGCCGTTGACGTGCGCTTGCGTGGCTGGTATTACTTTTGTGGAAAAGTAAAGCGAGGGTTGCCATGGAGTCCGCACTCAGCAGCAAAGGTCAGGTCACCATACCGAAGGAAGCTCGGGAGCGGTTGAAGATTGGCCCGGGCGACCGGGTGAAGTTCTTCTTCGATGCTCGGGGCAACCTTGTGATCCTGCCGAAGGTGCCGGCTTCAGCGTTGCGGGGGATACTGCGCTCGACGTTGGGGCGACCGGTGACGCTGGAAGAGATGGAAGAAGGTATCGCAGCGGGCGCCGTCGAGGATGCAATGGGACGATGACCGGTCTCGACACAAACATCTTGATACGGCACCTTACGCAGGACGATGCAGTCCAGTCGCCGATCGCTACGCAACTGATTGAGGAGAAACTGACAGAGGAAGCCCCGGGCTTCGTGAGCCTCGTAACGATGGCGGAGCTGGCTTGGGCGTTGCGTAGCAACTATGGGTGGGCCCCTGAACAGATAGCAGGAGCGTTTCAGTGGCTCATACAGGTGGATAGCATCGTCGTTCAGAACCAGGATGAAGTGTTTGCTGCGATAAGTGCCGTGGAGATGGGTCTGGGAACCTTCGATGACGCGCTGATTGGTGCGTTGGGCCAGTGGGCAGGTTGCGACACGACCCTCACCTTCGACGTGAAGGCATCCCGGCTGAATGGCTTTACGCGGGTCTAGACTACAAAGACTGCTATGGGCAAGATTCGCGTTCTTTCCGACCAGGTGGCCAACCAGATCGCCGCGGGCGAGGTGGTGGAGCGGCCGGCCTCGGTGGTGAAGGAGCTTCTGGAGAACGCGCTGGACGCGGGCGCGACGCGCATCCGGGTGGAGGTGGAGGCGGGTGGGCGCAAGCTGATCCGCATCGCCGACAACGGGCACGGCATGGGCCGCGACGACGCGCTGCTGGCCTTTGAGCGCCATGCCACCTCGAAGCTGCGCAGCTCCGACGACCTGCTGGCGATTGCGACGCTGGGGTTCCGCGGCGAGGCGCTGCCTTCGATCGCCAGCGTGGCGCGGGTGACGCTGGAGACGCGCGCGGCCGAGGATGCGGCGGGCACGGTGGTGGAGATCGCCGGGGGCAAGATGCTGCGCGTCGAGGACGGGGGGCTGCCGGTGGGCACGACGCTGACGGTGCGCGACCTGTTCTTCAATACCCCGGCGCGGCGCAAGTTTCTGCGCGCCGAGTCGACCGAGCTGGGCCATGTGGCCGCGCTGGTGACGCACTACGCGCTGGCGCATCCGGAACGGCACTTTGAGCTGCACTCGGCCACGCAGGCGCTGCTGATGGCGCCGGCGGTGGCCGATACGGGCGAGCGGCTGTTCCAGATCTTCGGCCGCGAGACCTTCGAGCGGCTGGTGCCGGTGGCCGCGGAGAACGACTTCGCGCGCGCCGGCCTGCCCGAGCCGCCGCCGTGGAAGCGGCCCGAGGACTATGCACCGCCGGAGCCGGGCTATCTGCGCCTGCGCGGCTTTGTCAGCAAGCCGGAGCTGCAGAAGCTGAACCGGAACTCGATCTACGTGTTCGTGAACGGCCGGCTGGTGCGCGACAAGCTGGTGCTGCATGCGTTCGCGGAGGCCTATCGCAACATCATCCCGCCGTCGTCGTTTCCGGTGGCGCTGCTGTTTCTGGAGATGCCGCCGGCGGAGGTGGATGTGAATGTGCATCCGGCCAAGACCGAGGTGCGCTTCCGTCAGGGCAGCTTTGTGCATGACTTTGTGCGCGACTCGGTGCGCATGGCGCTGATGCAGGCGCGGCCGGCGGCGAGCTTCTTCACCGCGCTGCACGGGGCCGAGGCCACGCGGGCCAGCGAGTCGCTGCTGGTGGACGTAAGCCCGCTGCCCGGGGTGGATGAGGCGGTGTTCTCGCCGCGGGAGCTGGCGGCCGAGAGCGAAGGCATAGTGACGCCGGGAGACGCGGAGGGCTTTGCGTTGCGCGAGCGGACGATGCCGCCCGCGACGGGCAGGCTGGAGTTCGCCGGTCAGGGGCTGCCGGTAGGGTATGACGATCCTGCAAATCCACCGATGAGCGACGAATCGGCCGGTGAAGCCGCGCCTGCGTGGGATGTACGGCATGGAGCGGGGGACGGCACACTGAATGCGCTGGCGACGCTGAAGCCGCTGGGGCAGCTGCGCGATTCGTTCATCCTGGCGGTGAATGAGGAGGGGCTGTGGATTGTGGACCAGCATGTGGCGCATGAGCGGGTGCTGTTTGAGAAGATCCTGCGCGAGCGCCGCACGGAGCGCGTGCAGCGGCAGCGGCTGCTGATGCCGGTGCTGGTGGAGCTGCTGCCGGAGCAGATGGTGACCTTTGCGGCCATCGCCGAGGAGCTGGAGCGGAACGGCTTTGAGGCCGAGCCGTTTGGGCCGCGCACGCTGGCGGTGAAGGCCGCGCCGGTGGGCCTGGAGGGCAGGGAGCTGGAACGGATGCTCGAAGAGGTGCTGGCGATGACCCGGGAGCGGCAGGCGGAGAACGCGGAGACGCGGGCGACGCGGATTGCGGCCTCCATCGCCTGCCACGCGGCGATCAAGGTGAACATGCGGCTGGAGCCGGAGAAGATCGACTGGCTGCTCGCCGAGCTGGGGCGCACCGAGCATCCAATGAGCTGTCCGCACGGGCGGCCGATCGCATTGCGGTATTCTTTAAAAGACATACAGCGGGCGTTTCAGCGGATCTAGCGCGCCTGTGCGGTTGGCTTGGATTGCTTGCTGTGGTGAGACTCCCAGGTCTCAAGAGCGAGACCTGGGGCACCCGAATCCGTATGCCTCGGCAAGGCGCTGTCCGCCGCTGGCCAATCGGAAAAATCAAGTTCGATGAAATAGGAAAACCCTTGGCAACAACGATGGAGTTTGGCGCAACGCAGCTGGCGCAGGCCCGCGCGCAGGCATGGCATCAGGATGGAGCGGCGTTGCTGACGCTGGAGGCGGCGCGCGCGTGGGTGGAGGCGCATGGGCTGGTGCTGTTTGCGCCGCGCGCCGCGCAGCTGGGCACACCCGCGCCTTCGCTGGTGGAGGCCACGCTGGGCGCGGCCAACGCTTCGCCCAGCGCGACGGAGATGGAGACGGCGCGCTCACTGGTGGCGCGGATGGTCGAGGAGGGCTCGGCGGTGGGGCTGAATCTGCTGGGCACGGACGCGGCGGCGAGCGGCGACGGCGTACCGGACTTCGTGGTGAGCGCGCAGGTGTTCAGCTACGTCTTCACCATGCGCGGCGACAAGGCGTGGAAGCGGGCGCCGGAGACCGCGGGCGCGGGCGGCGTCTCGCCGCTGGGGCTGCGGGTGTATGAGGTGCTGGGCGAGCGCGGCGGGCTGTCGGCGACCGAGCTGGCCGCGGAGCTGGGCCGCGAGGTCTCGGAGACGGCGGTGCTGCGCGCGCTGGCCGAGCTGTGGTCGCAGCTGCGTGTGCTGCCGCGGTTGGCGCTGGCCACCGGTGGCCGCACGGTGTGGGAGCCGGCGACGGCGCGCTTCACCAAGGCGATCAAGGCGGGCGCGAACGCGGGCCAGCCGACGGCGATGTCCGCGCTGGTGGGGCTGTACCTGGGGCAGGCCGTGGCCGCGACCGAGGAGGAGATTGCGACCTTCCTTTCGCCGCTCACGGCGCGCTCGCGGGCGCGTGAGGTGCTGCACGCGCTGCTGGGCGCGCGGCAGCTGGAGACGGTCGCGGTGGAAGGCCGGACGCTGCTGCATGTGGCCGGCTCGCTGCTGCAGGTGGCTGAATCGCTGCCGGCGGTAGCGGGCGAGGGCGAGGCGGCTGCGCCGGCCAAGCCGAAGAAGGTGGGAACGGGATTTCCGGCGCGGGCGGCCAGCGTGGCTGCGGCAGAAGACGCCGAGGGCGACGGCCGCATCCGCCGCTTCACGAGCGAGCGGAAGACGGCGGGCGAGTTTCGCGGCAAGCCTGCGTTCGGCAAGACGAAACCTGCATTCGCCAAGGCGGGAGGCTTTGCGAAGAAGCCAGGGGCCTTTGCGAAGGGCAAGCCGGCCTTCGGCAAGGCGAAGGAGGGCTTCCGCGCGAAGCCGAACTCTGGCCCACGGGTGAATGGCGCGGAGAGGCCGAGGGCGGAGGGCAGGACTGAGCCGGAGCGGCGTCCGTTCCGCCGCGATGCCGGCCGGGATGCGGCGACCAAGCCGGCGACGTTTACGCGGCCGTGGGCGGAGAGCCCAGGCGGCGCGCGGCCGGTGCAGCGGGTCAAGCGCGACGCTGAGGCTACTCCCGCGGCCGGTGCGCCCAGTTCTCCGGCGTTGCCGGAGGCCTTCCGGAAGTACCAGCGGCCGGCGGCGGGTGCGCGCGCGCCCTTGGGGCCGCGCGAGCAGGCGGGGTTGCCGGTCGAGCGCCGCAGCGCGCCGAAGAAGGCGAGCACAAGCTTCGACCGGGGACGGCCGGGCGGCTTCACTGCCAAGTCGAAGTTTGGGGACAAAGCGAAGTTCGGGGACAAACCAAAGTTCGCGGCGAAGGCGAAGTTCGGCGACAAGCCCAGCTTCGGTGCGAAGTCCAGTTTTGGCGCGAAGCCGAAGTTTGCGGCGAAGGGCAAGTTCGGCGATAAGCCCAGCTTCGGTGCGAAGCCCAGCTTTGGCGACAAACCCAAGTTCGGTGCGAAGCCGCGCTTTGGAGGCGCGAAGCCGAAGTTTGAGAACAAGCCCGGCGCGTCCAAGCCGGCCTTCGAGCGTGCGCCGGGCCCGGCCGACGCTGGCGCGTCCGAGAGCGTGGAGCGCACATTGCCGAAGCGCCCGTACAAGCCACGCGCGGCCGACGCGCACACCCGCACCTTCACCAAGGCGCCCTGGACACCGGCCGAGGACGGTGCGGCAGAGCGTCCGCGCGCGGGCAAGACGTTTGCCGGGGCCAAGCGCTTCGGGGCGGCGAAGAAGTCCTTCGGCGGGCCGAAGAAGTTTGGCGCGGGGAAGAAGTTCGGGGCCCGGCCGGCGGGTGCGAAGCCGTTTGCGGCCAAGCCGTTTTCCACCAGGCCGGGCGCGCGTAAGCGGCCGGGTGCGGAGGAGTAGTGGGGATGGGCGCGACCGCAGCGGGACAGAGGACGGCGGCACGGGCGCGGCCGGTGATCGCGATCGACGGACCGGCGGGCGCGGGCAAGAGCACGCTGGCCGCGCATCTGGCGCGGCACTTCGGCCTGCTCAACCTGGAGACCGGGGCGATGTATCGCGCGCTGGCGCTGAAGGCGATCGGCGCAGGCATTGGGTTCGACGACGAGGCCGGGCTTCTGGCGCTGGCGGCCGAGACCCAGATCGCGCTGCGGCCGGAGGCGGAGGGCAATGTGGTGCTGCTGGACGGCGCGGACGTCTCCGGGCGGGTGCGCGAGGCGGATGTGACCGAAGCGGCCTCGCGGGTGTCCGTGCATCCGCGGCTGCGCGCGTGGATGGTGGAGCGCCAACGGCAGATGGGCGCGGCCGGCGGCGTGGTGATGGAGGGCCGCGACATCGGGACGGTGGTGTTTCCGGACGCGGAGGTGAAGATCTTTCTGGATGCGGCGCCGGAGGTGCGAGGCGGCCGGCGGTATCGCCAGGGTGCGGGGGCGGTGGAGACCGAGGCTGCGGTGATCGCGGAGCTGAAGGCGCGGGACGCACGCGACCGCAGCCGGGCGGAGAGCCCGCTGCGCGCGGCCGAGGACGCGGTGGTGCTGGACTCCACCGGCATGACCCTGAAGGAGGTGCTGGCGGCGGCCGAGCGGATCGTCCAGGAGCACCTGGCGGGTGCGGTTTGACGGCGTGCTGCGGGGATAAAAAAATCAGGTGGAAAAACTTGCCGCCCGTGCTAACATTTCCCCATCGTTTGAAACAGATTGGATTTCTGCATTTGCGGTAGGCTGAAACCCGTATTTGAATTGAGCGTCAAAAAGTTCAAACATAAGGATTTGCGAGACATGGAACAGGGAACAGTGAAGTGGTTCAACGACGCAAAGGGTTTCGGCTTCATCAGCCGCCAGAACGGTGAGGACGTGTTCGTGCACTACTCCGCCATCAACTCGAACGGGTTCAAGAGCCTGCAAGAGGGCCAGGCGGTGCAGTTCAACGTGGTGAAGGGGCCGAAGGGCTGGCAGGCGTCCGACGTTCAGCCTCTCTAGTGTTCGGCTCCCGGCCTCGGCTTAGCGGCCAAGACCCAAGGGGCATCGGCGCGGGGTGCGGTACGGTGGGAAACGATATCAGGATTGCGTAAGCGCACGTGCGTGCTGAAACGGCTATGGCCGTTTCTACGCGCACCTGTCGGTTTCGCGGCCCGCATGGTACAAGCCTGCGGGATCGGTTCTCGGGTGTCAGTTTTCAGTTTCAGTCTCCAGCGAGCCAGTTTTCCAGTTGGCCAGTTTTGCGTCGTCACGGATGTGGCGGTGCTGCGGGCGTCGCGGCGGGGGTTCCATCTGGGCCGATGACGCCGTGGGTGGCGACGATGGTGCTGCTGGTGCGGAACTTGCGGTAGTCCGACGTGACCAGGTGGATGCGGCCGTTGAAGCCGGAGACCAGCAGGATGCGAACCCTTCCGTGGCCGTTGACCTCGGCGGGCAGCCACACGTCGTCATTCAT
>Ga0209208_10007789_pt1 | contig 14424 bp, 9 predicted proteins | sample S1TSphfallax_3_FD_187694 | JGI IMG/M metagenome (GOLD analysis project Ga0209208, IMG submission 187694) | Host-associated microbial communities from peat moss isolated from Minnesota, USA - S1T2_Fd - Sphagnum fallax MG (SPAdes) (version 2) | ecosystem: Host-associated > Plants > Peat moss >...
TTTGACCGACACTTGAAGATTCTTCAGCAGTGGGAAATTGTGTTTGATGTTCATTTTTTCTTGCATGCAAAGTACTATGAACAGTTTTCTTCCTATGGGCTACAATTCTCCTTGATGAATACTAAAGTAGCATAAACACTTCATTCGTATGGGTTTCATTGCAGTAAGTCCAGTTATCAGATTCACCCATCCATCTATCCATCCATGGACCTTCATTTCACAAGTTGGTCACAAACATCTATGGAAATTCATTTGACATTTTCATACACAAAATTCAGTTTTGTGGGCACATCTAAATATTATTCCATCCAATAGAGTTTATAGTATACAAACTATAAACTAGCTCCATCTTGTTGGGTCATTTCATTTCACTTAATGTGTTTCCACGTATTCATCCATAGACGTCTCTCTATATATGACATTTCATTAAAGGAATATAATAATTAATCCAAGGGAGTTCACATTCATTCTATTGGATGCATTTAATAATGAAAAAAATCATGTCATTGGTTTCTTCTATAATCATCCATGCCTTTTTTTTCATTTGACACATCCACATTCATCCATATGTGTTTATGTGACGTTTCATCCATGCGAATCCATTAGATCAGATAACCATGATCTTTGTTTCATCGATTTATAAGAACTCTTTTCTTGATTGTTTCCACCAATGTTCATTGGTTGACCTTTATTTCATTTGTTGGGTCAAAAATCATCCATCAAAAGCTAATTTGCCCATGATTCCACACCATTCATCCATTGACCTCTAGTCATCCCACGATGTCACATTCATTCATCAAAATTTATTGCATCTAGTTGGTTAGGTTATTCCATTTGGATTGGTCATGATATCCACCATATTTACCCAACAACTTTATTTTTATTTTTATTTTTATTTTCTGATGGGGTCACATTCATCTATCAAAATTCATGGTTGGATCCATCTCGTACATCAACAACATCATCCATCAACATTTAGTTCATTTAGTTTGGTTGCATCCATCCATCAATCATATGACTTTAATCCATTCAAGCTCATTGCATTTCACATTCACCCATCAAATTTTCATATCTTAAGTTAGGATTCATTTGATCCATTGGAGTAGAGATTGTCTTTTCAAAGTCCATTTTCATAGAGTGGGCCCCAAAATAGGTCAAAGTAGACTAGTGCTATGCATTGAAGGTTATCCTTACTTTGGATGACATTCATCAATTCCAAATAAATTTTGTACACAAAATGTACAATAATATAGACATATCATATAAAGGGATGCACATATTCATAATTGATTGGTTCTCGCTCACAATGGATGGATGAATGTAATTAATGCATACATGAATGGATATCATCATTTTGTAAAAATGAAAAGCATTCATCTATACATGACATACATCAATCATGGGTGGATGGATATATCCATCAAAAGGGATGCCAAGAAAATGAATGCACATGAACATGAAAATTTCATGGAAAATGATACAAAAAATCCAAGCTATAGAAAAAAAAAGAAAATTATTATTTTTTCCAACAATGTGAATCACTTGTTAATGTGCATTTTCTTTGAACTATTACAACCAATAAACAATGTGCATGACAAAAGACTCCATATTATTAACTAAATCCTCTAGGAAGCCTTTCCATGAACTAAAAAGTTAACACAAGAAATGGGCAACAATACATAAGCTCAATGTTTATTCATGGATAAGAAAACGCACCAAAAAAAAGAAAAGTGGAACCAAAATCCCATGAATGTCTTAATTACATTGAAAATTCTTGAATCATAAATTGGGAATTATATTTTCAATTATGCAATTAGGTGGTACATGAAGGTTCAATACATCTAGCTTCAAAATGTCTTTTACACCATTCTAATTCAATGATGGTTGGTGTGTCCAATTGTTTCCTACCAACTTGTGCTTCATGCTAGTTCACATTACTAGCAATGATCAATTGACATAAGGTTAAAATTTCAAGTCAAGTTGTGGAAATAAATCATTTAAAGATAATTAGTTGTCATACGTTGGTCATCCAAGATCGTATAGATTGTCCACAAAATCATTTTCACTTTCATTATTTTTAGAATATGATATTTAATTTTCATGTACTAAAATATTAAATATTTATGGCATCCATTATTTTATTTTTTAATGGTGCCTTTTGTTTAAATGTTTGGGCCTTTCCAATATTCCCCAATGTTTTTTCTACCATGCTTCCCAACAATACCTAATTCAATAAAAATATAACTTAATTTTTAAAAAAGAATAAAATTGAGGAAGGACATATATTTTATTGATTTAAAAATAATTTAAAATGAAAAAAAAACATTTACCCATTCTAAGGAAAACGTGATTAAAATCGACAACATAAAATGTCCACTCACAAGTCATGCATGGAGTTGATATTAAAAGACTATTAAATACCACTTCTCATTACATATTAATGAATTTAATGTTTAGAATGAATTTATCACACCTAACTAATTTCTTAAACATAACATTGATAAAAATAATGTAAACTTGTTAACTTTGATGGATATTTCATTTTCAATATTGAGTTGAATATGTTTATTATTTTGATTAAAAGGTCTCCACTAAAATATTACAGAATCTTTAAATTTTTAATGATAATATATATTATTTAATCAATAGAATATGATTAATGTAAATTTATTATACTAATTAAAAATATTATTAAAGTGAAAATATTACAATATTAATTAAAAATTTCAATACTTAATTTATAAATAATAATAATAATAATGGAATTTCATATTAATTTATTGTAATTTTGATTTCCATACAGACCAAAACCTATTGTTATATTAAATTTAGTGTTAGCACTTGTTGGAATTATGAGCATTATGAAAATTAATCAATATCAAATCCATTAAAGAAATCTATGGATATAAAGTGTGGTTTAATAGTTTAAAATACACCAAGTCCAATATTCTTTTGTGTGAAATTTTGTCTTATTGCAAAAATAATTTTTAAAAGGAATATTCTATCACACTTGATTCCTTGTTTTTTGAAAAAAAAAAGTCTTCAAAGGAGTAGCTATTTTGGGCTAGTGTAGATATATTTCTATTCTTGGTTACAATAGGTCGCCAAATTATAAAAAGGGGTGTTTTTTTTCCAAGAAGTTTTAGGAAGAGGTTGCCATTATGGCTAAATTGGTGGGGATGTTTCTTACAACACTACAACAACAAAAAAAATTGAAAGAAAAATAAAAATTCACCAAGATATGTTCCTTTTTATGAAATAAAATGTTGAAATTTAGGAAATTTAGGAAAATTTGTAATCATAATATAATTTGTCAAGAAATTTAATTATAGTTTAATATTCATTTTTGAAAAACATAAATTAGGAAGGTACATGTACCAAGTAAAGAAAGCTTCAGAACCCAGTGCTGTGCTACCAGTGTTTGTTTTTTAGGAAATTTTGTTTGTAGCCAAAAATGGCAATCATCACTAGAAAGATTTAGCCAAATCTGGATATAGCCAGAAATAAAGTAAAAATATTTAATCATCCTTCTATATATTTTTGGCTGCAAAAATGGAAACCAAGTGTATGATTTTCTGGCGATTATTATTATTATTATTTTCTCCCTCTCTTCTGGCGACTGAAAACCTTCAAAATCACTTCTGTCTGTCTGTTGCATTATTCAAGCACCTCTGTCTCTTCCCTAAACCCTAAACCCTAAGAACCTTGCCCAGACTCCATGGTTCTCTTCTCTTTCTTGAGCTGCTTCTCAGGGAAGTAGGGATTTGTAACCCTAGTTTTGCATTAGTGCAAGGGAGTGTTGAAGAGTTGTAATTGCCAAAGAAACTGTGCTACATTATCATCATCAATCATCGTCATCATCATCATCAGCAGCAGGAGCAGCAGCATCAACATCTTGAGCTGGAAAGATTTCTTGTTAGGTTATTTTGACACTCAAGCTTGCAAGACATTATGGGTGGGATTGTTGATTGTGGAATCACATTCTGTCCTGTGTTTCCAATGCTGAGATTGTGCTGGAAATTTGATGATTCCCTTCCCTTAAGCGTTGTTGATGCATCTGGTGGGGGCGGGGGGTTGGAAAGGGGAATTTTGCTTTCTCTGTTTTTCTGATGATCTTTCTGCACATGATGTGTTGTTGTTTGTGTTTTTTCCTTCATGAAGTACTGTGGGTAAAGCCACTGATCCAATCAATCCCTGTAAATCTGTGGAGCATGATCTCTGTGCGTGTGTGCAGTGAAATTGATTGCGGAGAAATTTGTTTGTTGGTCTTACTGAATTGCCTGCAATCTGTGAAGCATTTCCACCTACCTGCAAAAGTGATCCAAACAAGATGCCTGTCAAGTGGTATGTAATGTACCCAATCTCTCTCTCTGTCTCTCCCTCCCACAAACTGTCTTGCTCTTTCTGCCGGCAGAACCCTAAACCCTGAACCCTTACTGGCCGTTTCTCCCACAAATTACACTCACTGCCTTGCTCTGTGAAACGTGGAGTAGAGAAAGATTGGTTTTTGCATTCAGTATTGGTAAGTGAATGCCATTGTGTCTGCAAAACATCTGTGAACTCGCTTCCTCACTCATGGTGCTTGGTGGTGGTTTAGGGTTTAGGGTTTCTTGCTGTTGTCAAAGTCTTGAAATCAAGAGCTTTGATACCAGCTTATGCAAAGTTGGCTCCTTCGACTTTCACCCCATCATCTATTCTCTGTGAGATTGTGCTTGACATCATCCAGTTCTTCTTTCAGCACATGATAGGCAGTCTTTCCTCCCATGTGAGATTGATTGTAAAGATGGTAATGCTTCCACCTCCTCTTTCATTTGCTGTGCAATATGAGTGACAGGACACAGAAGGAGTGGGGTTTTATGTTCTGACGTTATATTTTAGGCAGGCTTTTCTACTGGCAACCAAACGTAGGATCGCAAGTGAGTAGCCAAACTTTGAATGATGTGTTCAAGCGCATTGACAGCCTCCATGCCACCAAATCCACACGATGGCAGATCACTGCATCACAATACCGCCCAAATGTACGAGGTAATATTTCTTGAGCAGCACATTTTAGCAGCATCCTAAACTATTGTCTGTAGATTCTTCTTCAGGTGATGGTTAACCTTGAGGTGCAGAAGAATCTTAGCTTGTTTTTGTTTCATTGTTGCTACTCTATGAATCCTTGATAGCAATGGATGATGGTTGCAATTTTAACACGTTTTGGTATAATTTGCGGGGGATGTTTTTCTTTCTTTCCAACTGTAAGACCAAGCACTTCCTGTAGACTGTGCACGGGAACTGCTTGGGGTGACCTTCACAGAAGCACCGGATAAAATCTTTTTTGTACTCCGGCAAGAGCACATGGTGGTGGAGGCAGATGCTACCATGCAAGCAATCATGGAGAGATTGCAGGTGTATCGCAATCGCCTCACTGTCCTCTTTGAGGTTGATCATGACCCTAAACCCTAAACCCTCCTCCCTCCCCCCCACATGCCCTTGCCTTTGTTTCTCTTATAATTTCATTCCTCTTGTCAGTTTTGTACTGTTGTGAAATTACAAGAGGTGATGATCAAGAGCCAACATGTTTCAAGGCAGATCTGTTTCAATTTCTTGCAGGGCTTCCAGTACGAACTTGGTGACTTTCGTGTAAAAGCAGGCAGAGCAGTACTAGCGCCTGTTGAAAATCTGCGAGGTATCATCATGGAGGTACTCTTCCTCCACATTTTAGTACTGGTGGTTTGCCCGGATTTTGGGCGGATCATAGTAATATATTTATCTACAACCCACTGTCAGGAGCTGATGAAGTCAGTGGGTAGTCATGGCAGCACCCATCACTGCTGCTGCTACTCATGATGAAGGTAATGAGGTATATTTGGAATCTGTTCCATATGGTGCATCAACTTTCCACAAGTGGAATTTGACCTTTTTGTTTCTATGTTCAGGTGGAGTACATGCCAGTATCGTCACTAGAACAATCGCGTGCAGCGGTTCTTGAGTTTATGGAGTTGTGGCAGGAAGGTGTGATGTTAGGCCAGTTTGTGCCCTTGGAACTGAATTTTACAGATTTCTCACTTTCTGATCACTACTGTTGGCAGCACACAGCCCTGCAGTATGTTTCCCTCATGGCCTTTTTCCTTTCACAACAACGAACTTGAGCTTCAGAAGTGTAATCTTCAGAAAATGTAGCCTACTAATGAGCATCAAGAACAAATCGAGTTTGCAATATTTTGCTTGAAAGGTCTTTTCACTTTCCAAGACTTTCATTCATCAGGACATCCTGGTCAGTTGTTTTACCGATGAGGGATCTGTTTTTGGTTCATTGGAAATTTTCATGGGTTAGGCAGCAATGCACAGATTTGAATCCAATCACTTGAACACCGTTAGATGAAAATGCTTTGGAACCAATGTGCTGTTGATTGTTCTCCAACAAAAGACACAGTCTTGGAACAAGCTCAAATTGGAATAATTGTGAAAAGCCCCTCAACTGGTGGTGAAGGTTTAGTTTTCTTGGGGAATATTTCTAGAGTGAATATTTCTTCTGTAGGTGATTTTCTTTCTCTGTGAACTGCTTGCTCTGGAGCAACTTGTTGGAAAGTGTATTCTCCCTCTCCTGCTGGTTTGGTCACAAAGTATAAACCAAGTATGAATTTCTCATCTGATGTTTATCAACATCTTGCAGATTTCCATCACCCAAATAGGTAGATGACCTGATAATGAGGTTTTAGAGATTTTGTTGTCGAAGTGCAATTTATCTACAGAGATCTTGAGAGTCATGACAGATGTTGATCTTCCACACCACCTGTCTTGAATGCAACATAACATTTTGAATTCCATCCCTGTACATTGACTGGAACAGCATGTTACAGACATTGCTGTTGTTGGATCTGCAATTTGGATGGGAAGATCACAACAAGGTCTCAAAACATATGACTGGCTGCTCAATCTCCTCTGTGAAAACACATGCTATGATGGATTATGTGAATCCCTTCTGCCAGTTTTACCAGTAAGTGAAATGTTGCTGACAGATGCTCAAATTTCTTGCTTGATGCATAAATTCAATTCATTCACTTGACAGCAGAAATTGTCACCCAAAAATTGTGGCATCTGAATCTCCAGTTGCAACCACAACCAGAATTGCTCATTCAATAATGAAGATGCACCATATGCTTGCCGAATCTCCATTCTACTTCGAAGCAAATTGATGATTGAACTGGGTTTTGTTTACCAAAAAAGAAAAGAGAAAAAAAAGAAAAAAAAAAAGTTGGTTTTGTTTACATAATGAAGTTAAAAAGAGAAAATAAGAAAAGGAGCACCATATCCCAAATTAAGCTCGAAGGACCACTTAAGAGTGGATTGCCAACTTGATGACATTTGTGACAAGAAAGTTGCAAGCAAACAAAATGACCATCACATATCATGAACACTAGATTACATGGTTTGAATCTCTTTTCTAAACTCGTAGGTTATGGCCAAAGAGGTAATGTTGGCAAAGTTATATGTCCAAATGAGCATTAAAATATGTATGTCAATTTCCTAGGTTAATGTTAAGCTCCATAAGATGCATGATTGAAAACCTGTTTTACTGACCAAAAGCATACTGAACACAGGCCTTATTCCAAGGGTTTCTGGTGACTGGTGATATACCATTAGAGTTATCCGTGACATAAGGAAAACACAGCATCAAGAACCTTGAGTTTGCTCATAAACAGGTGTGATTAAAAACAAACCTGCAAAAAGATACATTAGCATTCAAGGAGGGTGAAACTGAGAAAACCATAATTTTTGGTGGTAAACTGAGTTTCATCCTGTCTTTCCATTTTCCTGAGCGCCTCCACAGCTGCTGAGCAGCTGCATATATTTTCACTGCTCATCCTCAGTGTACACAGCTATTATAATTACTCTCGAACCTTGTACATTAAATGCAGAGTTTCAGCATTTCATACACAGATTTAATAAAATTTCATTACTTCACAGATATCACTGCAAGAGGGGTTTTCGGGGGGGGGGTGAAAGGAGGCTCAAAGACAGTGTGAAGACAAGGTGACTTTATGAATAACTCTAGTATTCTGGGGTGAACTCCATCCCAAAGACTATTTTCATCATAAGGTGCTAAGCATCAGTGTTGGGTCTGGAATAGCTGTAGGCCTGCCTGCTTGCCTACACATGGTATTTCATGTAGTCTGGTCTATGCAATGAGATTGAAGAAGCCTATGAGGCAGCTGGTATCACTTGGGATAATACCAACCTTGTACCCATACCAGCCTGGTAGGGACCTGAGGTACTACCAATCTTGTACCAATTTTATACCAGTCTCAGTACAAGGTATAACATTAACCTGCCTTGTACCAATCACAAATCAATCTTGGATTCAATACTAGGACCAAGCTGGTATAAAAGTTACCAAAACAAAAGGACAGGCTACTAGGCTGGTATGAATGTTTTAAAAAAGGACCCAAAATCAATCTTGGATTCAATACTACAACCAAGCCGGTATAAAAGTTTTTAAAAAAGGTCCCAATACCAGCCTCCAGGACTAGGCTTGTATGAATGTTCCAAAAAGTACCCAATACCAAGACCATGCTGATATGAATTTTTTTTTAAGTACCCAATACCAGGACCAGGCTGCTATGTTCAAAAGTCGAGCCAAACCATGGCCAATAGATGCGTGTGGATGGTTAGTACACAATTAACCACCATTGTGGTTATCTATGGGACAAGAATTCATGAACTGAAAACAAGTTTTCTTGTCCACACACCATTCATCCATTCATCCATCCATCCATCCATCCTGCATGGTGTGTCGGGTGGGTGGTGGTTGACTTTGGCCCATCCATAGTCATGCCAGCTGAACATCTCTAAGTCCAGTGTGCAAAGCATTTTTGGAGTCTCCAAGTTGCTTCAATCTGCTGCTGGATGTACAGTCAACCAACCTTCGCCATATATAATGGCTTTTAGGCTTCTCTCTTCACCCCCACCCCCCCTTTTAGACTTTTGATCCAAATGTCAAGAATAATATTCTTCTTTTCCTATTTTGTGCCACATTGGTTTGAACATAACTTTCTCAGGCCCTAGCCTACCTACTTGTGATCCTCATCAAACATACAAAAGATTTCACATTGGGGGATTGATTTTGCAAGCAAATCCAGTTTACTTACATGCTTGGGCACTAAGCTACTCACTCCTGCATGCTTGATGTCTTCTATTTTATTAGTGTATTAGTGGTGTCCTGATTGTTAAGTTCTTTAGCGACATGCATTCTTGTGCTTTTATTTGCCTTGTACTTCTTGTGCATTGGTTCTCATCCCTGCCTTTTCTTATATACAGGTTTTTGTTCTTATTGTGAACCCTGTCTGTATGCAGACAACGATTATAATACTAGTTTACATTATACAAAATGTGTTGAATAGACTTGTGTGCCTGTGTGCAAAAAAAATGTTATGGTCAATGAGATTGCTGGATATGGTGGTCTTAATTTGTTTTTTTAATTAATTATCTTGAGTGAACTAATAGGTCTATGTGTAATAGGGTTTTGGTTGGTTTGTGAGAATTTTGGAGGATGAGTGGAAATGGTAGAAAGGGACCATTATTTTCAATGTTGTGCGAAATAGGGTTGTGTGTAGGCCTGGAGATTTTCTTCTTCAAAGTCAATGGAATTGCTGGATTTGATGGTTTGAATTTGTTTTCTCTGTTATCTTGAGTGAACAAATAGTTCAATTTGTAATAGCTACTTACAGGCAAGGTTCTAACACATTACTTGTGCACTTTGTTTCTCATGGATTCTCATCTGAACTAGATGTAACAACTTCTCACAAACAATAATTTGTCTGTAAGAACAAACCCTAAACCCTAAACCCTAAAAACTCCCTACCCCCCCCACCCATTGAAAGCAAGTGGGTAAAATCTAAAAGCCAGAAATGAGCTCTCACAATGATGGGTGGGTTTAATCCAAAGCAGCAATATTGGAAGAAAAGCTAAACCATACATATAGATGAAATTTGCCACCCATATATATATATATATATGGATGAAATTTGGTAACCTTTCATATGGATGAAGTTTGTTTTATAAGGGCAATCCCTGAATGGAGGACCCAACGCATCATGAGCTAAAGTTTGGCTCTTGGCTCAAACCTAAAGTCCACCTAGCTAAGCATTTGTAACTTGCCAAACAAAAGCTGAGTCGTGCCTTCAAAACTGCAAGTCAGTCAAGTCACTCACAAGTCTCTTCCTCGAGATTTCACTCAACAAAAAGAGAAAGAGGTCACTTGTAGAGCGCAAAGTTGGGGAGGGGGGGGGGGACAAACAAAGTGGAAAAGTCCTTACAAAATAAAAGCTATAATTTATCATTGAGAGCTGCTTTGTGCTCCCCTCTATTTGCACAATTTGTGGGGGCAATGCAATGGGAATTGCATGAATTTACATGTTTAAAGGGAGTGGGCTCACTAGGAATAGGTTCACTTTGGAACAAGTTCAGGGCCAGAGTGAAGAGCACCCACACCGATGCATCATGAAGGATGAAGGAGTGTGGATGAGAAACACTTTTTCATTGTATTCCTGTCTCATAGTAAATCACAGTAGTTAGCTATGTACTAACTATTGACATGTATCTTGCTACCAAGTGCCTTACTTACATAGTTGGGTGGGTGTTTGTTCTTTTGTTGGCCTTGCCTTCCAAGGCAAGGATATTGTGTTTAGATTCATTATAGAGTATAGTAGCTTAAGGGATTTTTATAGGCCCCTAGGTAATAATAAGTCTCTATTTTTATATGAGGATTTTTGAAAGATGATATTTTGGCGGCTTGTGTTGAAACTTGAGATTAGTTATAGAGTTATAATATCTTGAAGGATTTTGGTTTCTTTTAGAGGAGTTTTTGAAGATTATATTTTTGCATGATGAAATATTTGAGTTTCCATAATTCTTCTTTTGCCTTAAGATACTTTTTACTGTAAATGGCAAGGCAGGGCCACAGTGTGACACACCCCCTTGTTAAGTTTTGGCAGGATTTCTATCATCAATTCCGACCAATGGTGCATTGGTGGGTGCTGGCTAACATAACCTAATCTTATTAGTTGGTCAAAAGAGCACATAAACCTAATATTATTAATTGGTCAAAAGAGCACTGTTCTTATTGCTGCTCAAACTTCACACACTTTGCAATTAGTCAAAAACCTTGTGTTTGATAAAAGAAAAAGGTTTTTGTTGTGTGCTACTAGACCAAGTCACATTGAACTAGTTTCGAACATTCAAGAAGACTTGGGTAGTCGTATTAAACTGGGTTCCAACAACAAATAGATTGATTCACATTGAACTTGGTTCCAACAACAAATAGACTTGTTCACATTGAATTGGGTTCCAATAACAAATAATTTGAACTACAAATTTTTTTTTACAAACAACTAATATTGCACAAGACAATAATACTCTGACAAGCCATTGAAACTCTTCTTATTGCTGAAAGTTCACTTGGGCAGTAGGAGAAGTTGCTATTTTAGTGCTGCCCTGAGGAAAGAAAGAGAGAGACTTGGTTGGTGGTCCTGGAGGATTTGGGGGATAATTTTTTTGGCTTGGACTGGGAACCAAATTTGTGAGTGACAGATGGACACTGAAGAATATGTTCTACAAAGATCTGATTCATAAATTTGTTCATAAGAATGGGCATCTCCAACAAGAGAGATCATCATTAGAGAAGAATGAACAGGTATCTCCAACAAGAGAGACCACCATTAGCAAAGAATGTGCATCTCCAACAACAAGAGCGATAACTTTGATCAAGGTGCAAAGTTGCAGGAATGCTAAGTTGAAGGATGCAAAGCCATAATTTTCAGAGTGGGTTTTGCTCAAAATGAACTCAGAGATACACAATCTCAAAACCATGCAACCACAACTGAGAAAATCTTCTTGTTTCAGAATTACACAAGAGAAAAAGCCACTATGCTGATGAAGAGAGAAATCTTTCAAAACAATGACTCACAGATTGCAAGTTCCCCATCTATATAAAACACAATACTAAAAACCAGAGAAACCTAGAAGTTTCAGAGCAACAAATTTTTATTGATACACTGACACAATCAAGCACGTAACACAATACAAATCATTTTCCCCAAATCTAAAACTCGATCTACCACCCCCCCTGAGTCAATTTAGCATCAAAGAAACTGTTGTTGCAGGGGAGAGCTTCTTGTGAGGGTGGCAGGTAGTCTGTCATGTTCACCTCCCTTTTTTTTCTTTTTTCCCATCTTGATGACACACTCTCTTTTGTTGAATGAACTCAAAATGCTGTGTGCTACTGAGTTTAACATATTCTATATCCCCTAAATCCTTGTAATCTCTGATTGTCTATCAGTGACAGGAAATGACAACAACAGAGATCTGGGTGCAATCAGTTCTTTTGAATCCTTGAGGGGTGGTGGTAACATGTTTCATGATTCTTCATCATCCTCCATCATCAATGGAGAAGGGCAGTGGAGGCAGAGAAGAAACAAGGACCTTTGAGAAGAAGCCCATGGCAGTTGAAGAAAGACTGAAGAAACCAGGAAGGCTCAACCAAAAGAAACCAAGGCCATCATCAAGAGAGGCTGTGGCACTAGTTTGAAGACTGAAAGAAACCCAAGAAAACCTTTGAGAAGAAGAAGAAGCCACAAGACTGGAAGAAACTATCATGGAGACATATCTCGGACATGGGCTTCACACCTGGATGGATGAACACAGCAAGCAAGGGGTGTGGCAGATTTTGAAGTACCCAGTGAAAAAAAACTCTAAAACAAATTTGACTGAGAAGCTTGTCATGCTGTTTTGTTGCAGCAAGAAAGAAAGTACTCATCAGAAGTGCTTGTTCGCTTGCCTAAGAATTGTTGTTGTTTGCCTTGTACCTGGTATAACAAGACCTTGATTGAAGAGACTGATGAAGAGAAGATGCAGAGCAGCAGGAGCAGCACAAATAGAGAGAGATGAAGTTGTGATGGTGGAGTATTGTGATGATGTGAGTCCCATGGCACGGGCTTTTGTTGTTGTTGTGGATCTGGCGGGTGTGAATCAGAGCTGGCTGATGATGGAGTTGGGTTTATAGTTCTACAGTTGGAGGCGTAGGTCGAACATTCAAGTTATTGTTACCGAGGCCATGTTGGGTATCATCGTATTCAGAGTTGCCATGCTTGGTGATGTCGTATTTCTCACCATCACCCCAAAGAGCATAAGCTTCTTCTCCATGCACAGCATCGTCACCAATGAGGAGAAGCTCCTCTGGCATGCGGAGAGGAACAATGAGGCGGATGACATTGAGAATAATGGTTGTGACAACCAAGTTCCAACCAATGATGAAAAGTGCACCACACAGCTGCTTGCCCAACTGTCTGCCACCTGAATGACCGCCATAGAAGGCTCCTTGCTCGTTGCTGCGGGCAACGAAGTAGTTTGCCAGATCCCTTTGAGCAAACAAACCTGTGCAGATGCCCCCTAAGCTGCCAGCTACAGCATGGGTGTGGAAAACGCCAAGTGTATCATCTACGCGTTGTAAGATCTTGGAGCGCTTGTGCAAGACCATCATGGTATACCAGGGTATGCTTCCAGACAAAATCCCCATTATCATCGCTGCCCATCCCTGCACTACACCTGCAGACAAAAAGGTACCCACAATCCCAATCCCCTCAGCCATCACTCCACACTCCCACCCATTTGCAGAGAAACCCAAAAAAAAGAAAAAGATTAGAGAGAGAGAGAGAGAGAGAGAAGGACAATCCAGGTTCTGGTTGAGACCCAAGTTGTTCTTCCACAAGATCATTGTGGGTGGGTTCTTGACAAATCCCCAGACAGACAGAAGGACAATCCAGGAAGGAAAACAAGCAGAAGAAGAGGAAGAACAAGAAGATGAAGAATGTCAGTGGGTGTTTGGGACTTGTTGTACCAGCAGCAGGGGTGATGCAGACAAGGCCTGTGATCATGCCCTGCACTGCACCAATGACAGAAGGCTTGCCAAAGAAGACAACATCAAGAACAGTCCACACAAGGAGACTCATAGCTGCGCACACGTTGGTGTTGATGACAGCAATTGAGGAATCAACGTTGGCAGCGTAAGGGTCTCCTCCATTGAATCCTGCCCATCCCAACCACAGAAGCCCTGCACCTGCCAACATGAGCAACACGTTGTTGGGTGGAAAACGCTCTCTATCCTTAGTCAGTCTTGGTCCAATCTGTGCCATATCCATCCATTCCCCACCCCAGAAACAAAAGCCCCCACACCACCCACCCAAACACCCTCCTCCTCAATCAGAAAAAAGGACTCTTGGGTCTGATCCAAAGCTCTGTGAAAAACCATCATCAGAACCATGGAAGTGCATGCAATCCAAGAGAAGGGAAAAAAAAAAAAAAAAAAAACAAAAAAAGCTCAACAAGAAAAAAAAAAAAAAAAAAAAAAAAAAAAAAAAAAAAAAAAAAAAAAAAAAAAAAAAA
>Ga0209208_10007791_pt1 | contig 14420 bp, 18 predicted proteins | sample S1TSphfallax_3_FD_187694 | JGI IMG/M metagenome (GOLD analysis project Ga0209208, IMG submission 187694) | Host-associated microbial communities from peat moss isolated from Minnesota, USA - S1T2_Fd - Sphagnum fallax MG (SPAdes) (version 2) | ecosystem: Host-associated > Plants > Peat moss >...
CAGATGCCTCTGAAGAGACGATTATGCAAGCAAATTGTCAGGTATTTTTTGCATGTAGTATTAGTTTCTTTTAGTTGTTATTTGTAAGTAGAACTTAGTTCAGTGTCAACAGGGTTTTAATTTTTGGCATGTTTGGTGATTTATCATCTTTGGAATCACTTCTTTTTGTGTTATGATATTATTTAGCATGCAAGAGAAACAAGAGATGCAGTTAGTTTGATGTCAAGGTTTCTGTTTTTCATCAAGTGTTTTGAACTTGGATTCCTAGAGTTTGATGTCAGAGTTTTTGTTTTTTCTAATATTTTTATTTTGAGCTTGGATTCTTGCAATTTGATGTCAGAGTTTGTGTATTTTATAATTGTGTTTTGAACTTGGATTCCTGCAATTGCAAGTGAGTTCATTTTGTAAAACCAAAGATAGTGTTGGTGGCTGATCATGACACAATCCATACTACAATGTTTTTCTTTTCCTGATCAAATCTGTGAAGCATTTTTCTCATCACATGAAGAATTAGTAAGTTCATCAGAAATCAGGAACAAGGCTTTTTTTAAAATAAAAGTTCTTGATGATGGAAAAGAGGAACAAGCACAAACCCAAAACCCCAAACTGATCAATTAGTTTGTGAGTTTTCTTCAACCAGGTACCAGCCAAATTTTACCTCTACAGGAAGAAACTGAGGTCAAAGCAATAGAGTACATATAGATATTTGAACTTCAAAACAATACCACAAAAGGTTTTATTTATTTATTTAGATATATATCATTATTATTTATTTTAACAAATTCTTTGATGTCAAAATTTTGGGTGATTTCCCCCCCCAAAAAATTAGTCAAATTTATACTGGGGAAAAAAAATATTCCAGTAATTATGTGGCACCCAGTAGTTGAATTTTATCCACATGGGTGGTCAGCAAACACTTTTTGTTATCCAGGGACTTCACAGTGCCCGAAGGTCACGGGTACCCACTAGTTATCATATAATAAAATGAATAACTTTTATGAAAGACACATCTTGACAATTCATGATTTTTAAGGTCAAAAGCATGCATGTTCAAACCCTAAATGCACGGATTTTCTTAGTGTAAAAAACACAGAGAGCCTGAGGGTGTTCCCAAACATTAAGAGAACCTCCCCCTACAGCATAATGTGGTCAAGATCTGAAATATAGAAACCCTTGTACATGATCAAAAGTTTGAGGGCTGTACAGATTTGCTCATCATCTCAGAATATATATGGGTATGCTTTGTATATATGTATAACAATATAAGTAGCAACCTTGTAAAGGTACTTAGAACCCAAGGTGAATGAATGATCATGGTGAAGAATAGGTAATCAGGTACAGATCCTAATGTACACAAAAGTTTCTAAACAGATTGTTTTCAGGTGTGTGTCATCATATATATACAGATATGATCATGATCTACATGTATGTAAGACCTGCTGCAATAATTCAGTGAAGGGTACTCTTACAAGAAGAAGAAGAAGAAGTAGTAGTAAAAGAAGAAGAATTCAGTGAAGGGTACTCTAACAAGAAGAAGAAGAAGAAGAAGAAGAAGAAGAATTCAGTGAAGGGTACCCTTACAAGAAGAAGAAGAAGAAGAAGAAGAAGAGGATGCCAGATCTGGGGTCTTTAGATTTAGGAGAACCTGATGTCAGTACTTTGGTTACTGATCAGAAGTGGTGAGCCGGTTGCTGCGATTGCCAAGCTTGTTGCTGCCGTACCAGTTCCTGCTGCTTTCTTGCAACTTCTCTGGCCTTTGCCTCCTCCTGTCTTCTCCTCTCTGCGACGTAGGTATAACATAGATGCAATTCTCGTGAGTAGGTTACACCAGACATGCCGGTGATGCATGAACAGATGGATGAAGAAGAACGAAGAGGATGCTCAGAACGCAATCATATCTCTACACTGTCTACCGGCAAGAACGACCTTGATGCGTGTGTCCCTCACGTTCAATTCACCGATTATCTTTCCCGCGTCTGAGGAAGAGCACAATTGAACTCAAGGTCTAGACTCTAGATCAGATCAATCTCTGGCGTCTTTTGTTTCGCAACTGCGAGAAATAAACTGTAATATCGTTCTTATCATCTGCTTGTTTCCGCACACAAAACACCATGATCTCTTGTTTACGGCAATAAGGATCGAGCTGCTCGAGTTAGGTAGAATTCAAGATCAAGGTTCCTGAGGTTGGACAGACCTGTAGCGACAGACTTGATCGCAATGTTGGACTCTTCGGCCGCTAATCGAAGAACTCTGGGATGCATGACGCAAAACAAGTTGTGTCGCAAATCTGCACTCAAGTGTGCCAGTTTCTCGTTGATTCTCGCATTAGCAATGGCCAAGTTCTTCTCAGTAGCAACGCCAATGCTCCCGAACTTCGGTACTGATCCGGCCGGTTGACGACGATGATCATGATGTACTCCAACCGCTGACGATATACGGCCGTCGTTCACGCCTGATCCTGCACCAGCGTATAAACTCTGGCTCCTATTATGATCATCTCCGCGTCTCTCCGGCAAGCCGCCGCCTGTAGTCACAGAGCCACGGTGGAGCCTCTCATGATCTACATCGCCGCCATAGATGATGTCACTGCTGTGATTCCCGGGTTTCTGCACCACGCAACTTCCGATAGACAAATTATCATTCCAAACGTCGACGACGTCAGACATGATCTGACTGCAGCTCCTGAGATTATAACCTTCTCCGCCGCGTCCGACTAATTGTCCCTGCAAACCAAGACTTGTATTGGGCAAGTTGCTGTTACGGTTCACCTCTGAACCACAAAATCTCTTGCTACTATTACTATAATTACTATATCCATGCGCAGCAGACCGGTTACTTGCAATCGCGGGCCGACTCCAACCAAAGCTCGTGATCCCCATATTATATGTTACAAAAAAAAATAATTCTGAAACAAAACAATAGAAGAAGAAGAAGAAGAAGACGACAAATATGATTTGATCTGCAACAACACAAGTCGAAAAAGATGATTTCTGCAACAAAGCAAGAAGAAGAAGAAGAAGAAGAAGAAGATTTCTGCAACAACAACAACAACAACAAGAATCGTCTCCAGAAACACGAACAACAAGCAGAATCGAGCAGCAGCAACAAGAGGAATGAATAGATTGTGCGTCGTCCGAGCGAAGAGAATTTCTTTAGTAGCTTTGGCAACGCGGTGCACGGAGTACATAAACCGGGGCGGGATGCAAAGAGGAACTAGTGAAATGGAAGTGGAACTGGGCGAATTGGAAGTGGAACTGGGGGAATTGGAACTGGGGGAATTGGAAGTGGAACTGCGGGAATCGGAAGTGGAACTGGGGATATGGAAGTGGAACTGGGGATTTGGAAGTGGAACTGGGGATTTGGAAGTGGAACTGGGGGACTTGGATGCAAGTGGAACTGGGGATTTGGAAGTGGAGCCTATGGAGAAATCTTATTAGACTGGGAACTGGGCTCCTGCTCAATTGCTTGGAAAGTGGCAGAATCAAAACTACTTGGAAAGTGTGCAAGGAAACCGACAGAGCCACCACACGCCACTTTCTTAACTCCAAATGAAAATAAATAATAAAAAACAAAAGTCAAAACATGTCAGTTTGGCTCAGCAAAATGGTTTTGGCTCATCATTTTGGCATAGTTTGTTGAGGCAAAGTACAGACAAGTTGGCACAACAACACACCAGCACAAACACCTCCTCCTACAGAACAGAAGAGAATACTGAAGAGAAGAGGAGAGAAAGAGAAGAGAAGAGAATACTGAAGAGAAGAGGAGAGAAAGAGAAGAGAAGAGAATACTGAAGAGAAGAGAAGAGTGCAATAAATATGATTTGACTGCTTCTCCATGTTTCTGATTGGCCAATCATAATGATTCGTGCAGCTGATTGGATATTAGTAGGCTTCTCACCTATTTGCAGTTTTTTTTTTGTGGGTGGATGGGGTTGGAAAAAAGTAAATAACTAAAACTTGGATGTGAGAAATGCATGTTTTTTTGCTTGCTTAAAGGGTCCAGTGGTTGGTTCCCCGACAACTTGACGTGTTTATTAGTTTGTCGACCGAATAAATTTTTTTTTCTGTCTTAAGGATGGACAACAGCAAGAACCCACCAAGAAGCTGTTGGGCAACCCCAAGTCAAGCTCAGTCACAAAGGGCAGGCCTTGTTCTACCCATCAGCGATCACTTCTTTAGATCTTTGTCATCTGTGCTTCATTTTGAGTGATTTAAAAATGTTATGGGAGTGCTACCTCAAGCTCGAGAAATCATGTTTGAAGGGCAAAGGAAAATGAGTAATGAAAAAATAGCAAGAACAAAAAAAAAAAAAAAAAAAAACAAAAAAAAAAAAAAAAAAAAAAAAAAAGCTTTGCAACTCACAAAACATGATTTTTTTCTTATTTTCTTCTTCTCTTTGAACCCCTCCTACTTTCAATGCTTTTAACTTTCTCATTTCTTATTCATTTTAAATGATTTAAAGTGCTATAAGAGCACCACCACCTTCAGATCTACAAATCATCTTTGAATATTAATAGCAACAGAGCAATATACAAGGAATTTTCAAGGTGATTGAGAATGGGCTTTGTAGCATAGCATTTAGTGGTTTGTTTTTTTTGAGTTTTTGACCCCCTTTACTTTGGGGGGATGCAACTTTCTCAATTCTAATGTGTTTTTGACCTGATTTTTAGTGTGTAAGATGTGCCAATAGGAGGGGTTTAAGTTTTGTTTGGACATCAAAAACAATGGAGCCCTCCCCTTGAAATCTAGCTTGCCCTGAGCCTTTAAAGGATCACTTATGGGCTGTTCTCCCCTATATCACTCATTGAGCCATCACATGTGAAAGTTTTTCCAAGTTTTTCCTTCATAGACTTATCGCTGAGTTTTTTTGTGACAAATTTTGTCTTTATCATATTTTTTCCTAGTGTAAATTTGACCAAAAAATACCAAAATTTTCATCAGGTTCCATTAGGTAGCTAATAATACAATAGGAATGATTTTAGTTTCATATCTTTTTCTATAGCCAAATTTTGGCTAAATCATCTTATGGATGATCACCACTCCTGCTCCATCACACAATTTAAAAAAAAAGAAAAACTAAAATAATCATTCTCCAACTTCAACACCCAAAAATAAAGTGAAAAGAGAAAAGTGGCATGATGAAGGTATAATAGGATCCCAATCTCCTTTTTAGAAAGTTCTGATAAGTTATGAGCTTTCTTTGTGCACATTCAGACACAAAGAGTGGATGATAATTTGCACGGTATTTTCAAGGAAGTGGTGTTACTCAAGACAATTTCTATGATGGATCTCGAAGGATTGTTCTTCAAAAGGTAAATTGTGTCATTAATTATATATCCAATGGTGATTTCAATTGTAAGTTTATCCAATTGTCAAACTTCAAAAGTGATACTTGCTTTCAACCCTTTCAAGAGATTATGAAGGTAAACAATACCATTGACAATAACATGGAAAAGTTAAGTGACAAACTTGTCACAAGTAAAAAACCATAACTAGTTTTTCTAACCTTTGAAAATGCTCTATAACTCGATGCCTTGCCTAATTTTGAATCAGCCTTCATTTGGAAGGGGCATGTTCACTTCAAACTCCACCCATGGGGTTTTACTTATCACAAAGCATGAGATCAAGGATACCATGAACTTAAACATAAATGGATCGTTATCATGAACATAAACATAAGTAAATCATGAGGTGAAGAAATGAGAGGTTTCTTATGGGCCACTTTAAGGTAGATGGAGAACTAAGAACCCTCCAAATACACTTAAGAAATTTCTCAAATTGCTTTAGTAGAAGGCAAACTTCATTTCGAGGAACCCCAACAAATTCAAGTGGTTTTGTCAATTTCCATTTCTATATCTAGACACACACTTGCAAAGCAACCACACCCTACGATGCAAGTCAGCAATACAAGACTTAAACTACTTGCCTCCCTTTCTTTTGTGGCCCCGGTTTGTGCATTCCCACTTTTGGGGGTTGTCAATTGGTTGGATGTTGGTTTGGTACTAGGGTTTCATCACTTCAACCCTAGTTTAGTGTCAACTAACTTTGCAAGTTGCTACGGGTACTTAGTTGGGGGTTTAGGGTTTAGGGCTATCAAGTTACAAACTTTGAAGCATTTAACTTCAACTTCAAAAGTATTGACAATCTTATTTTGAATTGTCACATATTCATATCCTTGAATGAATTTTGGTCCTTTATCAAACATATTTTATATATATTAGTTGGGTTGTAGGAGATATTATTTACAATATTAAATTATCAATATCTCCTACAATTCAACTAATATAATTTAAAAATATATATATATTTTTTGAATCTTTGTCATTGGAAATTCAATAAAAATTTCAAATTCAATTAATTGGGTAACAAGTTCACACTCATACCAACCGCACATGCCAATTATTTTGCTGCACATAGTGTGTAACATTATCACAAATGGCATCCATCAACTAATTCATTAATTCAAACCAAGAAATCACGAAACAATAAGAATGACAATCCAAACCACACAAAAAACATAGACAATGGAAAGAATCAAATAAGTACACATATCATGTATCATATTTTGTGCACAAGATTTATTTTTAATTATTTTTCATTTCCAAAATTAAAAAATTCAACTCCAATTATCATTCACTAGGGATATAACCCATTAAATAGAATTTTTCTAAAAAGATTGAATCAGGTTGTGCGGAGAATCCAATGGTAAAAATAACTTGACCATACATTCCATTTTAGGGTTTAGGGTTTACAATCGATTACTTGAAGAAGACCCATTACCAAAACAAGTTACATAATTCAAAACATACTCTGCAAATCTTGTACAAATATATATTTCTTCTCATTGTAGAGACTAAGCAAAATTTGATGGGGTTTTTCCATGAATCTAGCATGAGCTACTACAACAACAACAACAACCACAACAACAACAAATGTGACATTATTTGGGTTGTTCCACCAATACTTTGGAGTGCCTCCTCCACCCGCTCTTACACCTATAAAGTAGGGAAACATATGAAGAGCACCCTTCACCTATTGACTAATTAATCCATGTCAACAATTCCTGACTTTGCCAAGAGTTTTTATGTACATGGTTTTAGCAACACTTAGTAGGTTCCCCTGTTACATGTAGACAGCTCCATGTAAGCTCAACTCGTGTAAGCTCAACTCAGTTTTGAGTTGAGCAATGATCAACACCAACTTTTGTCCTGGCCTGCTTCCGTTTTTTTTCCTCTATGCATCTTGTTTGTACAAATTTTGGCATGACAATTGGACATTGTCCATATGGGTTGTTGTCCATGCAGCTGCCGCTTATATATATACATACAGTACCAAGCCATAGCATGACGATGATGGTCATTCGTTCATCTTCATCACCATCATCATTGTTGGATTATAGAATGCGATCGGCTTGTGAAGGCAACCTTCCAAACAAATTCCAAGGAGCTGCTGGCCATGGGTCACGAAATCGGGGGTGCCGCAAAATGTAAACTCCCCAGAGAACAGCCACCACTTGAAAGGGAGTGACATATAGGATAATAGATGCTGTTATACAAAAGCTGATAAATATTGCAGTCGCCCTGTTTTCCACACCACCCACAACAAGGAACATAAAAAAAACCACAATATAAACACCAAATGTGACCTGCCCTAAACATTTAAAAAAGAGAAAAAAAAACCTGACGTAATTTGAATCTGCCTCAGAGACTAGTAGGAGGAAGATTTACAATTTATAAAGCAATTGCTGATTTTTATTTTTTTTGGGAAAAAAAAGAAAGAAAATTTTTTTAACTAAGATTTTTTCCATATGGACAACAAACCAACATTATTGTCACAATAGGAAAATGATTTTTGAGTTCAAATCCAAATTACCGAGGGTCTCGCCAACTAAGAAGAGAATGCACTCTTTCTCCCACACCGGCAAGGTCCCCAAGTGCATTCTGGATTCTTCCAGCGACACCTCGTAATCTCTCATATCTGTACTTTAATACCTGAAAACACACAGACAAACAAATGTTGACAGAAATTACACAAATGGGTTTTTTTGATTACTCCAACACATTTGGGATGATTTGCAATAAGTAAGTTACTCATCAAGTTCCTTCAATGTAACCCTGTTTGGGTGTTGTATTCAGGCACACTTTCAGTCTTTTTCCTTAATGTGGAATACACAGCCATCTGGTGGTTCCACTTTTGGTGCAGTCAGTTTCACTTCTAATGTGAATCAAGTGTGGAGAACATGCTTGAGAGCATGCTAGAGACGTGAATCAAATGGAGGGGGAAAACCAGTTACACTCTGGAACAGGACTTGGTTGGAACAACAGATTGCAACCTAACCGAAAGGCAGCTTGCCCTACTGGGGGTCACTGCATTCCTAGGTGGAACAGGCCTAGTATGTTAATGTTTGATGTCAATTGTGTAGATTCTGGAAAAATTCAAAAAGGCAAGTTCAGATATGAAACCTCTGGAGCCCTGCTTGCGGGAACTACATTGAACTCTTCCTCCAATTCATCGAGGTCACCAATAATCTCCCCCTGCGAGAGCTTGGCATCCATGAATGGTGGGGTTCGAGGACGGAATCTGTACCTCCAAGCCCCAATCAGGAACATGTAGAGGAACAGAGTAGGGAGCAAAAGCTCTGGGTTCCACACAAGAACCAAGAGAAGAAGGTGCACCAGCATTGTTGTGATGGGCCTCTTCCACATACAAATGTCATCAAACCAGGCTGCTACAGCCCGAATGCCACCCAGCACAGCCTACACAGAAAAAAAACACACACACCCAAAGAGATTTTGAGCTTCTGTCATAAATGGACAAAGCCACTCCTGTTACAGTACCTACAATCATTTATTCAAATTTGGGCTGGCAGACCCATTTCTTTGAAATAATTAAATATTTCAGCAAAATCTGCCAGTATCAGTCATAGGTATGGTATACAGATTGAGAAACCCAGCAGGGAGCAAGAATATTTTTTTTAAAAAATACCATGATTCTGTGGTAGTTAGCTTTGCTCTTGCGCATGCTCCAACGCTCAGCCTCAGTGTCGAGCATGAACTGCACAACCTCCTGTCTAAGAGGTGGATCAGAGCGCATGAGTCTCAAGGCCACTATATTCATAGCTGCAACCCGTAGAACTTCAAGTAGCCTGTGATCGAGGGGATAACGGTAATGCATTCGTGGAAGAGGAGGCTGCAGGTAACTTTCCATCAAGTTCAGCGTTGATGCACATGACAGACGAACAGCAAGCTCAACTTCACCCATTTTCTTTATTCCTAGTGGTGTGACAATCAGTAGTGGGTATGCGTTTGTGTAGACACGATCACTCTCTAGTGTTGAAAGCCGAATACGGATTTTCCCAATGGGCAGATCTTTGAGTGGCACCTTGTCAACCGGATACCGTGTACGGCTGCAAAATTGAATGACTTGATCATCATCAGAGACAACAAAGAAGACAAATTCAGCTCAACACAAACATAGAGACATTGCCAGTTCTGTATAATTAGAGTGAAAACCAAAGAAGCAAAACAAATGAGAGAAGAAGTGAGATGTTATGACTCGCAAAAGTGCAAGCAAAAAGTACTTACTGGTTGTCAAAGACTCCAACTGTGATAACTGTGGCGGGGTCATGGACCTCCCATGTGTATTGCTCATTCCAGCGAGGGTTGAAGCTTTCAAAGATGGTGCGGGTTCGAACCCACTTTGGTCCATACTTTGCCAAACAGTAAGCATCGGTGCTACCCCGACGATCTGGGGTGGGTTTCAGGGGAAGAAGGTTATTTGCACCATGAATACCAAGCTCCAATATGCCTAGAGGTGGTCGCCACAGCTCTCTTGCTGTTGGGCGGGTATCACTAATGTACTTGGAGGATTCATCCATCACATGATAGCCACCATCTAATGACAGGTACACGTTAATGCGTCCCCGAAGCCCTGGATCGCCTGGTCTATCAAGTACAAGCCACCTGCCTCCAAAACCCCACAAAAACAACATCATCAGTATGATGAATCCACCAGCAGTTTGATGAACATAGGCATTTTGGATATGGACATCCTACTAACAGACAGACAGACAGACAACCACCCTCCTCGTGGAACAAACTTTTTTTTGTTCACAGACACTCTTCTTGCACCTTGATGCAACAGGGCGATCATTTATTCGACGTTCAATGTTGTACACAGGAACCTGAGTCTCACCAAGAATCTCCTCCTGCAAATCAAAAATGTAATGAAACAAGTTGGGAAATTGGGCAGCAAATCAAGACGTAATAACAAAGAGCACTTAAAATATGAAGCACAAAACAACACTCAAACTGACAAACTCATGTGAATGAACAAGGCATACCAAAACAGTAAAAGAGAAACTCTCAATTTTGTCACTTGAAAGTTACCTTAGGTCCAATTCTCTCTTCGACAAGAAGACGCAGTACTTCTTCAAAAGGCTCTGCTACTACAAATATGAGTTCCTCATTCCAATAGGGACTGATGCTTGCCACTGACGCCGGTCTTGTCCGTAACATTTGGTAAGGACCCAGATGTGCCCTGATATACTGCAAAATTTACATGTGGAAAATTTGACCCACAAAAAGACCCTCAAGATCTTTAAAACCACACATAAATCTACAGAAAGCACAACTGCACCAACCCACTAATGTAAATCCACTAAACCAAAAAAATATATAAGAGATGGACACATACATAAAACAGCCCATGTTGGTTGATCCAAAAAAAGAACTCACTGGAACTGGAAGGTGACTTCTGTCTGGAGGAATCAGATCTTGTGCTTCGATTATTCCCACTCGCAAATACCAGAGCCTTGGTGAAAAATACACCTTCGAGCGAAATTCTGGGTTGGTACCAGTATCAGAATGCCAGGCGTCTGGAAACGCCTCATCTGCCTGTGTACCCCACCAGATGGCAACCATGATCTCTCCTGAACAACAGTTTCCAGTCACCAGTGAAAAGAATTAGATATAACATGATTGTCAGATATAAAATAAAGCCATACATATACATAGATCCTGGTAAGGATTTAAAGTGGCTCTGGAGAGAGAAGGAAAAAACTTCCTGTCTTCAGCAGCAGAAGAAGCCTAGTCCAGAAACAAGTTGGAAAGGTTATTTTTGTACCTCGAACTCTGCCATTCCCGACTGTCTTTGATTCAAGCTTGTACCATCGAGGTGGCAATGGAGGTTCAGGAGGCTTGCGAAGAGAGACTTCCGCCAAGTGGAGCATGAGTCCTCCCAGAAAATCATCCTGTGAGCGCTTTGGGATGTCAACAGCAAAAAATACACTGCATGTCAATCATGATGCTTTTCTCTCAGTCTGATCTCACAATGTAAAATGCCCAACCTTGACTGTCAACTTGTAAAATGCCCAACCATGAGCACTGATTTGACCCTCTCAACTTCTTATGCCGAAATCCCACATGTTGACAAATTAGCATTGAGCTCTTCTTCTTTTGACAGTGAGAAAATTGGGAAAGGATTTGTTTGTGATTGCACTTGTTTTTGATTGTTTGCAAGAGCATTAACCTTTTGAAGGCTCTTTCAAAAGTTTAGGTCATGTGGTCAGGGGGTTGGTTGTCAAGGAAGCAAGGGAAACAGGCAGGAGAAAGAAGGAAGAAGACAATATACCGCATCCCAGACAGTCACTTCAACTGTTGAACCTTGAACTCCATCTTCACCAATGGCAAAAACCTTATTCCACTCCGGGTTAAGCGTGTGTGGCACAGGTATAGTTTCCGCTTTCACTCGCCCCACCGTTATCCTTGCATACTGTTGTTGTGTACCAACTCAATGACCCACACATGTATCACATCAAAGTTCGCATATTAGGTAGTTGTAAAAGTACTCATGTCATGTCATCATAAGCTCCACCAATTTTGCAGCATCAAATCTCAACCAAATTCTATCTATTACAGGATGAGGTTCTCAGTATGGGTTCAAACCTCCCTGTCACATACATACCTAGACCATCTTGCAAGTTAGAATAGATGCATAGAAAATGATGGCAACAATTGGAGTCAGGGACAGTTGCAAGGAAGACAAGGAATCTCAAAAAAAAAAACCAGGTAGGTGCTTGCAAAAGAGACAGACACATACCGGATCACTGCTTCCATTTGCATCTTTAGGAGCAAGACCGCGTGCTCTCACCACACGAATGAACAGATAGCTCATATGCTCGACAAGATCATAGTGATGGTTGTAGTCAACAGCTTTGCCAAGATCAGGATTTGTTTCCTTGACTGCAAATTCACCTTCGGGAACAGTTAATGTGCTGAGTGGTCGCAGTGGTCTCATTGGCATCGGCTGCATATTGGGCCTCACTTCCAGTCTTTGAGCTGCTGCAGGAGGAGGCTGAGGGTTCATCATTTGTTGTTGTGCAGCAACAACTTGAACTGGTGGTGGCACATTGAGCTTCATAGGCTCCACTGGTTTCATAACAGCAGGTGGTGGCGGAGGAGGAGGTTGATTGTAGCCATAATAGATCTTCAGTCTGCACATAGCAATGGAAATATATATATCCAAAGAAGAAGAAGATGAAGAAGAAGAAGAAGAAGAAGAAGAAGGCTAAGGGTTTAGTGAGCTTCAAGGGCAGGCAGAACCAACAACAACAACATCAAGGTTCTAGGGTCAACAATTCTGGTGCAAGCTTGGAATGGATTTTTATTTTTTATTTTTTGGTGGGTTTTTTGGGTACCCGAGATCTCCTTTGATGTTTGAAAACAGTCCACGTTTCTCAAGCGGATACCATCGCACGAACTCATTAGGCTGCTGGTGCTTCTGCACAGCGCTCAGAGGTATGGCCACTCTTCCCAGGAAGCTGCTTCGTCTGCCTGCGCCACTGTTGCGGTCATTGTACACATTGATGTCCAATTCTCCACCCCCAGTTGGATCTAGTACACCAAACTCAAACTGCAACAAAAACGCAAACACCCATAACAACAAAACACACACACATACATACACATGACCTCTTTCTTCTTGAGCAGCTTCCGAGGAGCAGCAGCATCACAATTCTCTTGCAAATGGGAGCAGATCTCACAAGACCAAGAAGAACCCAATTCCAGTTCCATCGACAATCTTCATGACCCAAGAAGAAATTCACAAGGGTCCTAGAGGCTCTAAGCGAGATACCCATGGAGACTAGATGGATGCTGATCTTTTACCTTCTCGTTCCACGTTGGGTTGAGACTCCTGTGGACAATCCTGGTGTTGTTCCGTTGTCCGCCATAGTCCAGCTATTAAACACACCCCTCCCAAGACCATCCCCCCAATAGGATCACCTCTCAATTTCAGCTGGTTTCCAAAACAACCCCTTTCTTGAAACAAAATTTGTTGAAAAACGACTCCTGCAGCTGGTTGCAGGTTCAAACAGAGAACAATTTCTTCATACCACGCAGTAGGCATTGGCGGATCCCTGGCCATCTTTGGGCATCAAATCCCGTGCCGAGATCACCTCCACCACCAGATTCCGCGCCATCACCAATCAAGCTCCCGAGTTTCAGCCACCCCAAAAAAGAAAGAAAAAAAAAAAAAAAAAAAAAAAAAAAAAAGCACGCGAGAGAGGGTGGGGGGGAGAGGGAACATAGAGAGAGAAGGACCGGCGGGGGACAAGAAAAAACAACGAGACCCAATTCTCAACCGAATATCTCCGAATGAAGAAGAAGAAGCTGCATCAAGGAGAACGACGGACTTAGTTGCTGGTCCATTTTACAGAGCGTTCTAAAGAAGCTATCGTTTCTCAAAGCGAAAATTGCAAACTGGAGATCACTGCAAGTGCTGGGAATTGTCTGCCGACAAAAGTGCCGCTGCGTTTCTGGATCACTCGCCCGCAAGCGCTCTCGCGCTCCTGTCCCTCGCGCGCTTCTTCTCGCGCGCTCTTGCGTCTCGCGGGAGAACGGGACGGGAAAGAGACGACTGTGGGAACAACTCTGTGGACAGAAATTGGATGAAAAATAACTCTGTGGATAGAAATTGGACGGAGGTAAAAAAAAAAACACTGTTGGTAACTGGCGTTGCTGCTGTTTTTTTTTTTTTTTTTTTTTTTGGGTGTCTGCCCGGAGAAACCGTGTTTTGCGTGGCACGTGACTGCGACAAAAGCGGCTTTTTTTTTTCTAGAAGATTTTATTTTACTTTCACTGCCCCTCCTGCCCGGAAAGCTGCCCTCCTTCCCATCCCTCTTTCGCCTTTTTTGGGGACACATTTGTTTTGTTTTGCCCTAATTGTTCCAAATTTCGCCACTATCCACTTTCCACTAGTGTTTTGTCTATTTTCTTTTTTCTTTTTTCTTTTTTCTTTTCAATTTTGTGATCTTGCTGAAGTGGTGATCATGCCTACTAAAGACCACCAATATTCGCCAAATTTGGCTATAAACAGAATATGAAAAAACTAAAATAAAATTCAGAATTCCTTCTATTTTTG
>Ga0209208_10007792_pt1 | contig 14418 bp, 14 predicted proteins | sample S1TSphfallax_3_FD_187694 | JGI IMG/M metagenome (GOLD analysis project Ga0209208, IMG submission 187694) | Host-associated microbial communities from peat moss isolated from Minnesota, USA - S1T2_Fd - Sphagnum fallax MG (SPAdes) (version 2) | ecosystem: Host-associated > Plants > Peat moss >...
TCTTACATTAAATGGTCCAAAATGGAGGCAAGTTTTTAAATTGTTGTCAAAATATTTCCCACAATTACAATACTTGCATTTGGGGCTAGTGGTGATCATGGGTTTGAATAAGACTAAAATAAATATCATTGGGTTATTTGTTAATACTTACATTTTATGTTATAATTTCATGAATTGAAATCCATAATTTGCAAGTGCATAGGTAGGTATGATGGTAGGTTGGTAGATAGGTTTTGCCAAAAAGTATATGTTTGTTAAAAAATACGGAAACTTTGTTAGGATATAAAATAGTATTGTCAAAAAATATAAGTTTTGCCAAGAAAAAAAGGTTTAATTAAAAAGAAATAGAGGTTTTGACACAAGGCAAAGGTTTAATAATGATGAGATAAAGGTTTTGCTAAAAATAGAAGTTTACTCAAGAAACAAAAAGGTTTTATCGAAAAGCACATGTTTATGCAATATATATATATATATAATTTTTATTTTTATTTTATTTTTTTAAATTGTAAAAAAAACAAGTTTAGCGAAGAAAAAATAAAAGTTTTGTTAAGAGAAAATGTCATGGACACCATCATCACCCATCACTTGCACTAGCATAATGGCTTGCATCATCACTTACATCATCATTAACTTTTAATTAATTCCTAGTTCACTATTGGTTAGAAACCTTCCTTGGTCGGTGCACACATGGAAACTTCTATGGAAGCTTCTTTGAACTTGAAAAGATTCTTTAGTCGGTGCACACATGGAAGCTTCCTTAAACTAGGTTCCCAATGGAGTATATATAAGGGAAAGACCTCCCATTACCTTCAATTTGTTCAACATCAATTTTTTCATAACCTTTATTTCATACATTATCAGAATAAAGGTATGTTTGAATGATCTTCTAACATATATCGTGTTCTTGCCTTGCGTTTTTGTGTTTCCAGTCTTTGATTCAACTTAAGCTTGCATTTCTTATGATTTGTTTTCCTTACTATGTCCTTGGCTTAGTTCCTACTCTTGTAGTTTTCATGCCCATGGTAGTTTGAATAAATTCCCATCAAACCTATGTCTATTTTTGTTGTCATTATATTTTTTATAATTTCTTTTTGGAAGTTGAATGTGGAATTTATTTTAAATGTAAGATTTTTCAAAAGGTTGTGGATTACCCACCTTGTGAACATTTTTGTTGAAGATTGTGGACCACCCACCTCTTATTAAAATTTTGATTTACATATGTTTTTGGCCAAGTCCATTTCAAGAAAGAAAATAGTTCCATTCATGGAAGAAGTTTTTGTTGCCCTTAAGCATATGCAATAAGAAAATTAGTATTTTCGTGAGTTCATTGAAAACTTACAAGGAAATCAAACATTAGCAATGTTTGGAAGCATTCTAAAATAACCACAAATCTTGCCAAAAACGTTTGACGGCACATGTTCAAAATTTCGAAGTTTTGTCAACCAAATATGTCTTATCATCGAACTTCATCAACATTGTTATCTAAATGACCGGACCCAAGTTGGACTCATTGGCACTTTATTATTAAGCACAACTATAACATGGTTTACACCTTTTTTGGAATGTCAATTTCCTCTTTTAAACAACTTTGAAGCATTTAAAAAGGAATTTGTTGTTTTTTCTACTAATTCAGACAAAAAATGTACAACAACAAACAAGTTGCAAGCTTTTCACCAAGGAACACACCTAGCTTCTATGTATGTTTTTGAATTTAAACAATTAGCATGTGACATTTCATGAGATAAGGTTGTGCTCATGAGCCAATTTTAGTTTGTACTACATGGAAACGTGAAGGAGCTTCTATTGGTCATGCTTGATCCCACGACCTTGAATCAAGTAATTGCACAAGCTATGCATTGTGATAATTTAATTTTTGAACATCGACAAGAGAAATGTTGGGAACCGTTACCAACATTGAAGCAATTCACGCCACCCATGTTAGAACCCAAACATATGGCGTCTACACCTAATGATGACTATATGCAAATCGACAAGACATGATTCAAACCACTCATAGAATAAGAAAACAACATCAACATGTACATAATATCTGTTTATATTGTGGAGAGTTAGGCCACATAGTTGGTGTTTGTCCAAAAAAATGTGTTCAACATGCAGCACACACGACAACTTCTACCATTGCCCAAAGGTTAGACGAGAAGGGAAATGAAGACGTCTAGTCTTAGTAGGGACCGTGAGACTAGACCTTGATGCATCATGTGTTCAAAATGGTCCTACCTTATCTTCAGAACTAACACATTTTTTTTGTTACCCATCATGATCAAGGGTGGTAAATCCATGATTATGTGAACCCAAGCACTTTTTGATTTAGGGGCATTTACATGTTTCATGGACAAGGGGTGAGGTACGATAACATAACTTGGCATTGGTGGAGAAAATGACATAAGTGGTGGTCAAAATGATTGATGGTCAAAACCTTTCTTCAAGACCTATAATGCATGAGACCAAGGCATTAAAGATAATAATTGGGTCACACAATAATAAAGTTGTCTTTAATGTCATATCATCTCTTACAAACCTTATCATCGTCGAGTTATCATGGTTCATTTTGCATAATCCTCGAATAGATTGGAAAATGAAGATTTTTTATTTTGAATCAATAAAATGAAACTACACCAAAATACAAAGCTTTTCCAACAAGCACATTAGACTCTGAACATGATTTTACACGTGAAGACCTAGCAAGAATTAGTCAACACATATTAAAACTGAAAGATGAAGAAGATATTGGGGGTAACCAAGGATCCAAACATTTCAAGCCTTTATTTGTGGGAGCAAAAACATTCATACAAGCAACAAAAAAGGGAGGTGCATTATTTGTGTATGCCATTCTAGCCCCTGATCCTAAGATGTAATAACATGAAATCCATATTCAATACTAAGACTATAAAGTTGTTTTTGAAAAGAAAAATGTAAACACATTACTCAAACATCAACCATATCATTGTGTGATTGATTTGGAAGAAAAAGCAGAACCCCTATTTAGACGCATCTATAATTTGTCGCAAGACAAACTTTTAACACTTTGAAAATAAATCGATGAAAATCTTGATAGGGGGTTCATTTGACACTCTAAGTCTTCAACCGGTGCTTCAATCCTTTTTGTTAATAAAAAAGATGGATTTCTATGCATGTGTGTTGGTTACCATGGATTAAATCGACTCACCATCAAGAATTGATACCCTTTACCTTTAATATTAGGATTGTTGGACCAACTCAATTATGCCAAAGTGTACACCAAGATTGACCTACATGGAGCATACAACTTGGTGCACATTCAAGAAGGTGATGAATGGAAGATAGCGTTCAGAACTCATCACGACCATTTTAAATATGTTGTGATGCCTTTTAGCCTTAACAATGCACATGTTGTTTTTCAACATATGATGAATGATGTTTTTCATGAGTATTTGGATGATTTTGTGGTCTATTACATTGATGACATCCCCATTTTCTCAAAGAATATGGCAAACCATGAATGCCATGTACGCTTTGTTTTGGAAAAGCTCTGAGAAGTTGGTTTTTATGCCAAATTGGAGAAGTGTGGATTTCATCAATCTAAGGTGGAATTCTTGGGTTATATTATTTCTAGAGATGTTGTTCACATGGACCCTCGTAAGGTTCAGACCATTGTGAATTGGGCTACCCTAACTTTTGTTTGGGATGTTCAATGTTTCCTTGTGTTTGCCAATTTTTATCAGTTATTCATTGCACATTATTCCATGATAGTGACCTTTCTTATTCATTTGATTCAACATGATCAACCTTTTTCCTAGGGAGTTGAAGCTGAAAATGTCTTTTAATTTCTGAAGGCCTTTTTCATGATTGCCCCACTTTTGATTCATGTAGACCCTTCCAAACCTTTTATTTTGGAAATGGATGCCTTTGACTTTGCATTAAGTGCCATACTTTCAGAATCCGAAGAAGATAATCTTCTTAATTTAGTTGGTTTCCATTTTTGTAAGTTTTCTCCTCTTGAAATTAACTATGAGATTCACGACAAAGAATTTTTTGCCATTGTGGATGCCTTTGAAGAGTGGTGTCATCTACTTGAAGGAGCTCAACATGAAATCATTGTGTACTCTAATCACAAGAATTTCCAATACCTCATGATGGCTAGTGTGTTGAATCAATGTCAAGTTCAGTGGGCATTATTTTTGTTTTGATTTTGATTCATGATTATTTACCATCTAGGGCAACAATAAGGGAAACCAGATGCATTATCCTGTCATTCGTACTTCGTGCCTAAGGAGGGGAATGTTGCTTATAATCAATAATATGACACCATTTTCAAACTCAAAAACCTTCAACTTCAAACGTTATTGGTAACTCTTGAAACTAAGACCTTTTTTTGTGAAGATCTAATCAATGATTTTCTTATCGTTATTGTCAGAAGTCATCGAAAGAACCCTCGTAGTGACTTTGACAAATTCGAATAACATGATGGTTTGTTATATCATGATAGACTATTATATGTACTATAAGGGCTTGCGCAATTTCAAGTTCTTTAAACCAGACATGACACATTGGTTACTAGCCATTTTGGATTCAACAAGGTTTATGAGTTAGTGTCTTGTGACTATTGGTGGCCACAACTTTAGAAGTTCCTGAAAGAATTTGTGGGTTCTTATGATATTTATGCTCGTGTAAAGAATCTTTATCATCGCCTTCATGGACTTCTTCAACCATTACTAGTCCTTGTTTCCTCATGGTTTTTTATCTCCATGGATTTCATCGTGGATCTTCCATGTCAAATTCATTTGATTCCATTTTGGTGGTGGTGAATCATTTCACGAAGGTGGTTCATTTTATTCCCTGCAACAAATCAATAACTAATGAAAAGACAATTAAGTTATTCCTTGATTATGTTTTTTGTTTATCATGGAGCTTTTGAAGACATCATTTCTAATCATGGACCTCAATTTGCATCCAAGTTCCAGAAGCAACTCTTCGAATTATTAAATGTGAAGGTGAAATTATCATAAGCCTTCCATCCCCAAACAAATGGGTAAACAAAGTGAATCAATCAAGTCTTGGAACAATATCTATGATGTACGATTATATCACCAAGATAATTGGTTAGATCTCTTATCTATGGTGAATTTTCTTATAACAACATGATGCATTTAGCAATGCAACAAACACCATTCTCTACAAATAATGGCTTACATCCCAAGTTTGACATGTAAGGTGTAAACAATGTCGTGAATCTTATAGTCAAAGATCAAGCCACATGGCCATGAGACATTCGAACACAATTTATATCCAACCTTGAAAAAACTCAAAAAATACAAGGAAAATGTTGACAAACATCATAAAGACTAACCGAATTTCAAGGTCGAAGGTCAAGTTTGGTTTCAATGACAAAACATCAAAATAATTCAACTGTCAAAAAAATTGGACTACCAAAAACTTGGCTTGTTCACCATCGTGAAACAAATCAACATAGTGGCATTCCAACTCAAACTTCCAAATTCCATGAAGATTCACTCTATGTTTCATGTTTCATTGTTGGAACCCTACCGTGCTACTACCATTCTAGGGAAAACACACAAACCACCTCCACCAATTATAGTTAATGGTGAGCAAAAATATGAAGTTGAGGAAATCTTAAATTCAAGGATATCACATCTTCAGTTATAATATTTAGTTCATCAGCAAGGATATGATATCAATGAATGTACCTGGGAACCAACCAAAAACTTATCAAATGCCATGGAAAAAATGAAGAACTTTCACATTCGATATCCAAACAAGCCCAATGTTGTTCCTTTGGGACTTGTTGCTAGAAGGGGAGGTGATGTGACAAACACCATCATCACCCATCACTTGCATCATTGGTTGCACCAACATAGTTGTTTGCATCATCACTTATATCATCACTAGCACCAACATAACCGTTTGCATCATTATTAGCACCAACATAGTCACTTCCATCATTGCTTGCACCAGCATAATGACTTGCGTCTTTGTTAATTCTTAATTAACTCTTATTTCATTATTAGTTAAGAAACTTCTCAAGAAACTTCTTTGGTCGGTGCACGCATGGAAACATCTTTGGAAGCTTCCTTGGTTAATGCATACATGGAAGCCTTTATGGAAACTTCCTTGAACTAAAAAACTTTTCAAGAAGTTTTTTTAGTCAATGCACACAATGATGCCTCTATGGAGGCTTCCTTGAACTAAGTTCGTAATGGGGTATAAATAGGGGAAGGACCTCTCATTACCTTTAGTTTGTTCAACACTAATTTTGGGTACATTTTTTATTCATAACCTTTGATTCATACATTATTAGAATAAAGTTTTGTTTGAATCATCTTCTAACATATACCATGTTCTTGCTTTACATCTTTATGTTTCTAGTATTGTATTAAACTTAGGTTTTCATTTCTTGTGATTTGTTTTTCTTGTTGTATTTTTGGCTTAATTTTTGTTCTTGTAGTTTTCATGTTCGTGATAAACAAAGGTTTAGCTCAGAAAAAAAAAATTATTGCCAAAAAATAAGGTTTAACCAAAAAAAAAAACATTTGTCAAAAAGCAAAGGTTTAATTAGAAAGACATATAAGTTTTACCAAATGGTAGATGTTTAAGTAAGAAAAAAAGGTTTAAGTAGGAAAATATAAAAAATTTGATGAAAGGTAAAGGTGAAAAGTTTTGTCAAAAACTAAACATAAAAAAGTGTTAGAATCAATAAAATAATTCAACATACATCCAAAAAGGTTCACCTTTTTCCTTTGGAAGAGTGGAGGGGATTATTTTTTCTTATCTTTCCATCATGTTTTCAACCTATAATCTCAAATCCAAAAGCCTCATTGATCAAGCCATCCTTACACCTTAAATCCAAAACTAGATTAAAATTTAAATGGATGAATCTTATGAAAATTAGAGCCATTAGAATTGGAAACCAATGACAAAAGAAAATTTGACCTAAACCCAAAATTGAAGAGTTTTTATTTTCTGAAAATTAAATGAAAACCAAAATCGATAGTTATTTGTTTTTATAAAAAGATTTAAGAACAATGATTATTTTAAAAATTGAAGAACCAAGCAAATTGGTCCAGACTACTTGTGGGGCCATGCTTACCATTACTTGTTAACAAAGAAACCTTAAAAGAGGATACCTTGATGGGTAGGGTAATTTATCATAGTTGAGATTGGACCAAGGATGCATAATAGGATTGTGCATGCAAGAATAGTGCATATTTCATGTCTTGGGATTATTTATTATTAGGACCCGCCCATGGTGTAAAGATGAACATCTTCATTGAGTCCCATAAAAACCATGCCCATATTTGTTGCACCAATCTAGAAGATGTTAAATCAACCTGAGATTATAAATGCAAGTAGTTCAAAAAATATTGCTATGATTTTTTCACTTAGTCTACCTTTTGCCCCATTTATTTTTACCTTGTGATACCTAAACACATTTTGGGTCCATCTTGTTCATGTTTTGGACATGTTATGAGTATTAAGGGTATGTAACATGTCATTGGGCATGTTATATGCCCTTTAAAACATTCATAACATGGAAGGTTATGAACACAAAACATGCCCAAGTATCACCCATTTTTTTCCCACCAATCCCAACAATTCTTGGTGGTTTCCAAATTCTATGTTTAGGAATATAAGATAGGTAAGAGCAAAATGGTTTCAAAACAAGTTGCCAACTTGCTAGTGACAAATTGCACAATATTAATTTAATAATGACAAACTTATATCAAAATAATAGTAACAGAAAGGAATAAACTGAAGAGAAATGGGGAATTTAATCCTAGTTCAATCATAGTTAACTAGGTTTTTTTAAAAATCAATCACCAAAAAGTTATTGAATTGATGACATATGTATAAAAAGTTCAAAATTGAAAAATGAAAATGAATCACAATGAAGATTTTTTTCATTTGTAGAAAGAATAAAATAAAATAACTTGGAAATAATTTGGTAAGGACAGGTGGAAGTTGTGATGTGGCCAACCTCACAACTACTATTATCAAACCTAAAACATAGTAGGCAACTTTTAGTGGATTTGTGTAACCACAAGCTTGTTTCAGTGTTGAAACCTTGCCAAACTTAATTAAAGAACAAACACCCACCCCAAAAAAGAAAGGGGGGAACAAAAATAGTGGACCGATGTCCAACCTAAAAACAACATGCAAAAGTGCAAACACATTAATAGGAGCCACAAAAGAAACCATTAGGGAAAAAGAGTTTTGATGATAAATAAAAAATTTGTAATGTATGTGTAGGGCACCTTATCATTAGGAAAATTTTATTTTAACAAAGGAGGCACCTTATGTGAAAAAAAATTCGTTTTTAAGAACCTTAGGCATAAAAGAAAATGAGAAACCTCAATGTCAAGTGCCTCTTCTATCAAATCCAAGTTCTTTAATGTTGGGTAAGGACCAATGTTGTTTAGAAATGACATTTTGAAGCTTTGCTGAGGTTATCAATTTGGCTTTTTAAAAAAATATTTAATAGAAATATATGCATAATTATAATTAATAATATACTTGTTATGTATATTCATTTGGCAGATATGGATTTGTTAGTTTTTAAATTCAAATTAACTACAAAATATGGATAAATTTGGATATGTGGAATAATTTTTGCAATCACACACTTGCTTTATAAGAACATTTTTTTTGTGTGCAAAACTAGTAACTTGTGAGGAAGTTGAGCCCCAATTTTTTAAAGAACTTTGCCCAATGTAGCACAACCTTCATGCCCTTTCTTACCCCGACCACACCCCACATCTACCTCACCTAAAACACAAAAGCATCCAACCCCACACAACTCCATAAGTAAAACCTACATGGACACAAAGATTCAATTTTTTCAACTACAAATTGTCATTCAAATTTTAAAGAAAAATAATAATAAATAAAAATATTTATGATTTCACCTTCCCAAATCTAGTATCTATCTAACTCCAATTGTTGAAAATAATTTGATTATTCAATAAATCATAAATTTTTTCAACTAATAAATTTTCAACTTTCATAAAGCTTGTCAAATCTTTATGCCATGAACAATTCAAATAGGGATCATTAGGCTTGTTATTCACCACGGTGATGATGCAATTTCAATTTTCCATTTATAACTTGCAATGTTTTAAAGCTATCAACACACCAAGAAGATTGAACACACGTTTAGTTTCAATATGTGACCTCAAAATCTTCAAGATTTGTTTCACAAAGAAGCCAACATTTGGGAATTATCTTCCATGAATTTGTCACCAAGTTAAGGAATCATCACATGTAGTAGGAGTTATGGATAACCTCTTGAACAAAGATAATTCTCAAACAATTGCACATAAATTTTTCCATAAATGTGTCAACACCAAAGATGTTATGGTCTTCTTCAATAAAATTGTTGGATCAAACAACTATTGCTACACATGCTTGGATAATATGATTTAGTATTTCAAAGACCAACATTAGAAGAGGGATTATCACATTTGCATCAAACTCATTAATAAGAAAAATATAATCTTCACATCCCACATAATTTTCCGCACCCTGCAAAGACTTAAAATGAGGATCAAGCATAATGGTGAACATATTGTGAGCCTAATGTAAATCACAAACTTTCAAAATTTTCAAAAAACATTCGATCACCTTAACAAATTCAACCCGCATGTTATTTTGAAAGATGAAGGACCTAGCATCAAAAACTTAAAAACATTAGTAGCATGTTCCATTTCAACTTCCAAAATTAATGTCAAACTGATAGATATCGTGAGAACATCAAATAATAACTAGTAACCTTGTGACCAATTCATCAATAGGTAGTGGCAACATGATTGAAAATACTTGTGAATGCTTTTGCAATTCCCCATACCTCAACCTTAGGAACTTTTTGTTTTAAAGTAAGTGTCTTTTGTTGCCCATAACATCAAAAAATGACCTCTTTGAATTTCAATAATTTGTCAAACATAATCACCTTACTAGCAAATTTGGTTTTCATTGGGGTTTTGAATTTTTGAGGCTACAACCCCTTTTCACCACATGCATTTTCCCATTCTTGCCTTCCCTTTTCCAATTATTTGTCCATGTGATTATTTTTTATAAATTGCCATAGGCACCTTTCACACTAACAATGTGTTTCAAATTTACAATCACCTTATCATCATTTGTAGCATATTGGTAGGTTTTTAATATAATGTGGCTGAAAAACATACCTTCATAAACTTGTTAAAGTTTCAAAAGGTGAATATCAATAATGGAAAATAGTGCTATCACAATAGACACTAGGTTGCTACCTTGATATTTCACAAAAATAATTACACAATGCATCAAATCATACTTTTCAAGTAAAGTACACAATTGATTAGCCATGGAAAGCCATGTGGTTTCATGAACTTCAAATAAACCAATAGTAGCATGCATAGGGATTGAAGAATCATTCAAATAATTAATTATTAGAGCAAATGTGTCCATGCTACCCCTAAACATCTAGACTAGATCAAAATTTGTTGACACAGTTGTTTCAATAAAATGCAACAACACATGCAATTCCATGGTTTTTGTGACCACTGTAGGAAACATAATTTATTCCACCAAACTAGAACAACAAGTCAACCCCACAACCAAATAATTTCATAAGTGAAAAGGGCATTGTACCCCATACAATTATGTAACACAAGATTTTCAAGAAATTGCTATGTGCTTCATCATATTTTTTGTGAGGATTTGTGGCACCAAAAAATGCCATGATTGCATACCTAGTTGGCTCAAACCATTTTTTCCTCAATTGTCAACTATGATTTGCCTTAGCAATTTTCTCTAAGCAAGCAACCTTGAATGTGCATATTCAATATGGGTCTTCGTAGGAATGATCCCATTAAGCTTGTTATATTTTATAAGACTTTTTGGTAATGGAGGTTGTTGGCACAAATCATTAACACCTAGTTATTATGTTCTACAAATAATACATTGCAACATTTGCAAGTTTTCAGTGTCCATAGGTATGTTATCATTAACCCAAAAAAAAAACCCTAGCAAATCAAACTTCAACATGTGACTCCCAAACTTGAGCTTGAACTTGTATAATTGCAAGTTGCATAACCTCGACCTTAGTAAAATTTGTTGCAATAGCAAAATGAGTTCCAATAAAAAATAAAATGAGTTGTAATAGCTTGCATATGCACAATCTCAACATCTGAAATTGTATCATGCATAAGAAAAATTGAAGATTGTTGAGAACTAGAAGATTAAAATCATTGAAAATTGCAATTGAAAGATTGAGATTATCAAAAGCTAAAAAATCAAAATTGTTAAAAGTTGTTGCATAACGCTTGAAGAACCCATAAATATTATGTGAATAATGCATAAACACATAAACACAATATGAAGAGTGCACAAACATAAATATGATATGAATAATGACAACAAAAACATAGAAATGAGAAAAAATGATGCATATAATTTTATTTTCTTAAAAAACATAATTCAAGCTAGAGACTTTCAAATTTTCACACTGCCCCAAACACCATCAAAAGTTGCAAAGGCATGCATTGACACTCCACTGATGAGAAAGTTTGTGACAAGGACAAAACACACTTGAACTTTGGTGTTGCTTGGAAAAAAACACAAAAAGAAACTAAAACTCCAAACCCTAACATGAGCTCCAAATCTAAATCTTTAAACTCTAACTATTGGATATGCATATGCATAACCTTATATCCATATCTAGACCCCTAATAACACTAGCATGCAAATATGGATACCAATAGCAGTGCCTAACGTGCAAATATACCTAATTACCAATCACTAATCACTACTTGAATAGCTTTAGCTGGATATTGAAAAAAACATAGATTCTGGATATGGTTACATACATATCCAGCTACTAACCGGATTCATGTTTGAATTTGTTCATACATTCGGCCAACACTGGTAAGGACCTTGAAGGGGACTGTTTTGGGAATTTGGGTGATGTGGTTGGCTCCTGCCTCACACTGGGCTTTCATTCCTAGAATGGCCCATTCTCAGTCCTTCCCAGCGTTTGACAGTTCTTTCCTTCTATGAAGAACCTACAGTTTCAATTCTTAAAAATAAATTAGAACTGTCTGAGTTCCAGTTCCACACCCAAAAAATTATCAGGAATCCGAATCTGGACCTGATTCCTAAAAAGACAAAATAAAAATAAAAATCAATTCTGGTTCTGAAAATCAGACCCAATCCAATCTGGTTCTTACTAACCCAGTCCAATCTGGTTCTTACTGACCCAGCCCAAAACCAGTTTCTAACTACCAGTTTACCCCCGATTCAGTTAACCCCCCACTCTAGTTACTTTTTTCAAAAACATTTTTTTCCTTCAAACATTTTTGGTTCCACACCTAAAACGAACTGGGCAGTTGGTTTCGAGTCTGGTTCTGGGTCCATTTTCATTAAGAAAATAAATCAAGTTCCTCTTCCAGTTCCAAAAATCAGACCTGGTCCAGGTTCAGTTTCTACTGGTTGGGACTCAAAGCAACAGTTCTTACCTGCCAAAGTGGGTACCTGCCCAACATTGGTCCTTACCCTACCGTGTATTCTAAGAATATGTTTTAATTGTGTGCCCAAAGCTCAAAATAGCTGCCTGCAAAATCAAACAACTGGTTCCTAGATAGGCAGCCAGGGGAACTGGGGAGGGAAACATTAACTAGAAACTGGCTAGACCTCTGAATTATGTTCGTTTCTTGGTTGTATCTCCAAAACCTAATCCAGCAGGCTGAAAATCAAGTGGCATACTTTCGAGATCTCACCTTGGTCAAATTCTTTTAAAGACTATATAGTTGTTTTTTTTTGTCCTTTTTAAAACTAATAATGACTTAATGAACATAATGACTTAACTTGATCACCCAGCTTATTCCCCAATCATGAGTAGACTCTGCTTCAATGGAAATGATGCACCCATGGTCTTCCTGTAGGTTGAGCACAAAATCATTGGATTAGAGAACATGTATTAGGATCTGGGGGAATATCATGGTTCGTATTATTAGTTCTCCTCTTTTAAATCACAGTTTCTCGTATGGATTGTATTGTGGGGCTTTATTGGCCCCTCATCCCCCATATATGTTTTAGGGATTCTCCTGAGTCTATAAGGTAGAGGCACCTAATAGGGTTATTGCACCTTACTATTGCTCTCTACAACTGTTCAAATGCCTCTACCTTATTTTTTGTGTGGGTCATGAAGACAAGCCATTATTTGTTTTGCAAATTTTCAGTCCTCCTTGTGGACTAAACATGTTATTTTCCTTGGAAGGGCCAAATTTCCAAGTGATGCTCCAAGTGATGACCATCCCACAACTCCCAACTCTTCATCAACATCAAAAGCTTAGAACCCAGAAATCCAAGATGCTCCTTAGAATTTCAGTAACAACAGCTAATCCAACCACATCCAAATGCACTCAGATTGCAACAAAACCTTGCAAATTCAACCAAATTATTTGAACCCAGTATATTTATAATTCCATATCTTGCAACCACATTAATTGGAACCAATTGTTTGCAAAGAGCCACAAACTAGTCAATTGTAGCCAAACTTGCAAATCCAAACTATCATAAGTTATGGCCATCAAATTGACCAGTCTACAACATTCAAAGCAGTTGTGGAAGAACACCTTCATGGTGTAGCACCAACACTTCTACTGATCTGAGTACTGATCTCAGGAAGCAAAACCTGTATCCACTTAAAGAATATGATTTGCTGTAGCCAAGCATTCCCAAACTAGCGAGCAATTCCTGAAGTCAGATAGAAAGTGCAAAGGAAACCATATGACGCAATGTGTAATTTGCTGCAGCAAATCAGTAGTATTTGTGGAACCTTCATTGGTTGAGCTCATGGGAAGTGGAATATTGATCAGGATACCTTCGGGCAGCAACTGTTCAATATCACCCATGCCTGAAATTCCTCCTTCTTCATTAGCTGCCATCAACATATCCAGATCTTCTCAAGGGTACCATAAGAAACTTGGAGGCAACATGAATCTAAGGGGGGCAAACCTCACAGAGGAGAGGAATTTTTGCACAACATGGCCTTGGATACATCATACACATGTAGGAATAGAAACTGTAGGCTTGTTATGAAATGAGCTAGCTACCAGTAATGGAAGCTGCCAGGCACTGCTAATCCAGAAAACAATCACAGGCTTGCTTGTACAACAAAGTCTAGACACAAAACAGGGAAATAAAAAAGTAGCTCAGAATGCTTATTGGCTTCATACCTGGAGGCTGATTGGTTCCTGGTGATGAAGAACGCACTGGATTATCAGGATTTGGGGAGGCAGATGCAATTGACCTCCACAAGGTGACTCTATAAATGGTGCAAACCACCATGGTGATAGCAGCAAAGAAAAGCAGCACCTTCAAGACCCAAATTATATCATCAACAGACAAAACACTTGATGCAGCAGT